>OLRG01002896.1_pt1 | contig 11556 bp, 10 predicted proteins | sample 1672331 | NCBI WGS metagenome assembly OLRG01 (sample SAMEA3136672, study PRJEB25190) | human gut metagenome
ATTTTCTATGCGCCGCAGTATGTGGCAATCGAAGAGGGATATTTTGCAGAGGAAGGTCTGGATCTGACACTGGTGACGGGCTTTGGTGCAGATAAAGTTCTGACTGCTCTGATCTCCGGTGAAGCAGATATCGGATTTATGGGAGCAGAAGCATCCATTTATGCATACCAGGAAGGTGCGACTGACCCGGCAGTGAACTTTGCGCAGCTTACTCAGCGTGCCGGAAACTTCCTTGTGGCAAGGGAAGAAATGCCTGACTTCAAATGGGAAGACCTGAAAGGAAAGAAAGTTCTCGGCGGTCGCAAGGGCGGCATGCCGGAAATGGTCTTTGAATACATTCTCCGTAAAAACGGACTGGATCCGCAGAAAGACCTGACCATCGACCAGAGCATTGATTTCGGTTCCACGGCGGCGGCTTTTATAGGTGATGCTTCAGCAGATTTTACCGTAGAATTTGAGCCGTCTGCGACTGCACTGGAAAAAGAAGGCGCAGGATATGTTGTTGCTTCGCTCGGAGTAGATTCCGGCTATGTTCCATACACTTCCTACAGTGCAAAGACCAGTTACATGCAAAAAAATCCAGAAGTCATCCAGAAATTCACAAATGCTCTCCAGAAAGGCATGGAATATGTCCAGACTCACACCCCGGAAGAAATCGCGAAAGTCATTGCACCACAGTTTGCAGAAACTGACCTCGACACAGTTACGACTATCGTAAAACGTTACTATGATCAGGATACCTGGAAATCCAATCTTATCTTCGAAAAAGAGAGTTTTGAACTCCTGGAAGAAATCCTCGAAGATGCCGGTGAACTGAATGAACGAGTAGCATATGAAGATCTCGTAACAACAGAATACGCCGAGAAGGCGGCAGAAAAATAAACAGTTAAGCTCTGCGCATCATCTTGTAGTAAACCGGAATCAGCAGGGAGCAGGCTCCGATCCATGCAAGAGGACTGGCGATGCAGACAGAAGTGTATCCGATCATACCGGAGAGCCCAACGGTAGCGGCGATACGCATGACCAGTTCGATCATACAGGCAGCAAAAGGAGCCTGCCCATTCTGCATACTCTGGATCGAAGTACGGTAAACGGCGAGAAGCCCGAGTACAAAATAAAACGGTGCAACAACAGTCAGATACATATCGGAGTAATGATAAATTTCCTTCGTAGGATCGGACAGGAACATCTGCACAATCGGATGACGCAGGAGCAGAATGCCGACGCACATAATAAAATTGAACGTTTCTGTCTGGATCAGACAAGCCCGCACACCCTGACGTATACGGTCACTTTTGCCCGCACCGAAATTCTGGGCAACATAGTTGGAAATAGCAGTCATCATGGCATTATTCACAAGAACTGAAACCTGGTCTGCCTTGGAAGCAGCCGTATATCCTGCGACTGCAGCAGTACCAAGGGAGTTTACGACAGTCTGCATGGCGAGCTGTCCGATACACATGACAGACATCTGGAATCCCATAGGAAATCCCGTTTTCAGATGCAGTCCGATCATTCCTCCAAGGCCGTGGAAATCTTCACGGCGCAGATGCAGTACCGGAAAGTTTTTCAGCCCGACGATCAGACTGAACAGGGCAGAGAGAAACTGCGAAAGGATCGTAGCCCATGCGGCTCCCGCAACACCCATATGAAACGGTACAATAAACAGGACATCCAGAAAAATATTCAAAACAGAAGAAAACACCAGGAAATAAAGTGGTGTTTTGCTGTCACCAAGTGCACGGAGCATGTTTGAGATCATATTGTAAAAAACAGTCGCGCCCGTTCCGAGAAGGACCACGAACATATAATCATAAGCTTCCCCGGAGATATCGTCCGGGATCTGCATCCATCTGAGGATCTGGTGAGCCAGCAGACAGCAGATCAGAGTCAGCACGATCGTAAAAATAATACTGAGAAGTGTGGATGCGGCGACACTTTTTCTCATACCTTTTTCGTCTTTTGCACCGCATCTCTGACCAAGACAGATCCCGAATCCACCCGTGAATCCATTGATAAAACAGAATACAAAATAAATAATGATACTGGTAGCACCGACTGCAGCGAGAGAGTCAGCACCAAGAGTCTTGCCGACGATCACAGAGTCAGCGAGTGTATAAAAAAGCTGGAACAGATTTCCGAGAATGACCGGAATAGCAAATTTTAACAATGACCAGAACGGATTTCCGACGGTGAGATCCATTTCTTTTGATTTTGGTCTGGACATAAGAAAACCTCCTTATAGTAGTTTGCGTGCTTTTTATTGCACGCCTCATTATAGAGAAATACATGGTAAAATACGATTCTGGTATTGTTGTTTCTGATACAGATATTGACCAGATCATCGAATTTATTTATGATAATTAAGAGCTTATTTTAATACGGAAGCGGAAAAAACAACAGAAGCTGGAGAACTACAAGATGGCAAAAAGAAAAATCCTGGTAGACAGTACAAGAAGAGAACTTGAAGCACACGGAACAGAAACCTTTCCCATGACAGTAAATCATGATGATCTATGGTCATTTGAAGGCAAAAATGTTCCCATCCACTGGCATAATGATCTGGAGATCAGTCTCCCAAGAGAAGGCGAGGCAATTTATCAGGTTTATCAGAAAAGTTACAGGGTCAGACCGGGAGAAGGGCTTCTGCTGAATCGAAATGTGCCGCACAGCTGCAGTTCTCCGGGGAACGAGAGGGCTTTGTACAGTACGATCCTTGTAAGACCGGATTTTCTGTATGGTGACTTCGGCAGCGATGTCGAGCGGAATTGTTTCCGTCCGTTTCTGCAAAATTCAGCAGTTCCCTGCATTCATCTGACAGAAGCAGACGAAAATGGAAAAGAAATCCTGCAGAAACTGAACCAGGTGGAAACTGTTTTTGATCAGAAATCATTCTGTTATGAGTTGAAGATCAAGGGGCTTCTGTGTGAAGTATTCAGCATGATCCTGTATGCTCACAGACAGGAATTGACAAAATTCATTCCAGCCAATCAGCAGGAACTGGAACGCCTGGAAAAAATGCTGAACTATCTCAACCTACACTTTGCAGAAGTAATTTCCCTTCAGGAACTGGCTGACCAGGTTCACTTGTCAAGAGAAGTCTGCTGCCGCCTCTTCAAAAAAATGACCGGAAAAACAATCACCGGATACCTCGAAGAATACCGCGTCAACAAAAGCTTCCCCCTGGTACAGAGCGGGCAGTATTCCATGACCCAGATCGCAGAACTGGCAGGCTTCAGCAACCCCAGCCGCTTCGCCAGCGCCTTCCGCAAAAGATTCGGCTGCAATCCGGGAGAGTATCATTTTGTGAAACACAAAAATATTTAAAAAATAAGAACACTTATATAGATAAAATATGATAATATATCAATATAAACCAAAGGAGGATGAACTATGAACAGGGAAAAGAAATTTCTGGCGAAATTGTGTATATTTTTATTTATGATGCTTTGCGCGACATTTGTATTTGCAAATGGAAATGTCAAAGATGTGCAGGCAGCCAGTCAGATGGTAAAACTGAAAGAGGGAGTAACTTATACAAAATATGATTTTACCAGGGATGGCAAAAAGGACCGTTTCAAGTATGTAAATGACAGAAGTTCAGGAAATAATTATAAGATTTATATTAATGGAAAGTATAAAAAGAAATTATCTGGTGAAAACGGGATAGCTTTATACTGGTGTAGAATTGATAGAAAAAATACATATTTATTGTCTGAAAAGTCTGTATCAGCATTTCATTCTTTGACAGTATATATGTACTCTGGTGGTAATTTTAAAGCAGTGAAAGGAACAGGTCTGCTAGACAGAAATTCACTCAGGTGTATGAGATTTTCAAAGATACAGGGAGATACACTTTATGTCAGCTCTGAGCAAAAGATAGCTCGTGAAAGTTCATTTAAAAATGCATCTGGCTCGATCAAAACAGTAACAAAGTTTAAACTTAGAAATAATAAAATTTCCTGTCTCACCCCTGTTGCTAAAATTACAGGAAGAAGAACATTTTATGCCAAAACTTCTTTTCAAACAAGCGCAAATTCCGGAAAATTGAATGTAAAAAATGGTCCAAAAGTAAAGGCAGGCCAGAAAGTAACTCTAAATTATATAAAATTCGATGGATTTGACTATATTTACCAGATCTCCGTTGGTGGACGTAAAGGTTGGTTTAAAGATTCCTATTCTATCCAGTTCAGATAATCAACGTAATAAGAACAGAAGCTTTAGCAATGAATATATGAATAATAAAAACTCCTGGAAATCATAGGTTCTCAGGAGTTTTTTATAGGTGTGATTTTGTCAGATGCGTTAAATGGATGATTGTGTTTCTTTCTCTCTGTCAGAAAATCTGGGCGGCTGATAATGATAGACAGCCTCATAGAATTCCAGCTCATCCTCATTCACCGGCCCCGAAGGGATCAGCCCGGTACAGTCCTGCGTAGATGCAGCATTTGAGAGAAAATCGCAGGAATCAATAATTTCCTGGTTGGATTGGGCTGATTTGGGTGGGATATTTTTTTTCATAAGAAACCTCCTTTGTAATATTAGCTATTAGTATGCACAGAAACATAAAAAATATGAAAAAACGCCAAATAAAAACAAATTTGTAAATCTGGTGCGGTAAAATAAAAAATGTAAAAACTGACATACAAAATCAGAAGGGGGAAGCAAAAGATGACAGTAAGCGTTAGCTGGTATAATATAGAAGAATTAATGGGATTTATCTTTGTATTTTTTATGGTAAGTGTGTTTGTAATGGCAGCTGCTGTAGTTATATATTATTGTGTGAAAAACTCAGATGAGATAACTCCTCTGATTTCGAAGAGAGAAGAAATATTAGAAAAAACTATGAAGAATGGAAATATAGAGATATAATAAAAATAAACGAATGAGAGAGAATGGGAAAGATGAAAAAAATCAGGTTGTGTATAGGTATATTGGCATTTGCGTTGATGATGCCGATGAGTGGCTGCTCTGTTTCGATTTCTTTTGGGACAAATAAGGATACAGAGGCAGAGAAAGAAACAGAAGAAAAAACAGAAAAGAAAACAGAAACAGAAGAACAGGAAGAGAAAACTGCAGAGCCAACAGAAAAGCCAAAAGAAATTACGGCTACTCCGACACCTGAGGCGGTGCAGGAGAAACCAGTTTCGACACCTGAACCGGAAGTGAAAGAACAGCCTGTGCAGCAAAAAACTCCGCAATATGTAACATACTATGTTGTAAACTGCAAACAGAGCATTACCTTACGTCCTGGTCCGGATGTATCATCGGGGGAAATCTGCCAGATTCCGCTGGGTGCTGCAGTAAGTTATATTGAGTCAGCAGAAAATGGATTTTACAAAATAAACTACAATGGAAAAACCGGTTATTCTCTGGCGTCATATCTGTCCACGAGCAAACCTTCCGCAGGTGCATCTTATGTGGCAGTGCCGGCGCAGACGACTACATATGGATATGAAACATATTACGTTGTCAATTGCAAACAGAGCATAACGCTGAGGACAAGTCCAAGCACAGAAGCAGGGGAAATCTGTCAGATTCCGCTGGGGTCAGCAGTTTCTTATATCAGCGCAGCCTCAAATGGATTTTATTATATTTCCTATAATGGAAATACCGGTTATGCACTGGCAAGTTATCTGTCCTCTTCTTCTGGCGGATCTTATTATGATACATGCAGGGTGGTAAACTGCAAGCAGAGCATTACATTACGTCCTGGCCCAGATGTTGATTCAGGAGAGATCTGTCAGATACCACTAGGAGCTACTGTAAGTTTTGTTGGTACTGCTGCGAATGATTTTTATGAGATTTATTATATGGGAAATCATGGATATGCACTTGCATCCTATCTGGAATTTCAATAAGAATTTGGGGGAATTTCCGAAATATACAGAAAAGAAGGAATAAGATGGACTCATATAAAAAAATTATCGCAGGTATTGCAGGGATTTTTATCGGAGCGGCGCAGATCATATCTGTAAATGCAGCGACGGATGATGTGAGTGTACAGACGGATGTACCTGTGGTACAGGTGAGCAATCTGCAATATTCGTATGATCAGATGAAGCAGGATCTGGAAACCCTGCAGGAAAAATATCCGGAACAGATGCAGATAGAATCGCTGGGAACAACTGCGGATGGAAGAGAGATCCTGGAAGCTGTTCTTGGGGATGTGAATGCAGAACATCATATTTTGGTTCAGGCGACGATGCATGCAAGAGAATATATGAATACGGTTCTTGCGATGAACCAGATAGAGGATTATCTGAGGTATTCAGAAGAACGGAGCTACAATGAAACCAGATGGAGTGAATTATATAAGAAAGTCTGTTTTCATGTCATTCCAATGGTAAATCCAGATGGCGTAACGATCAGTCAGGAAGGTGCTGATGGAATTTCTGACGAAGCATTAAAAAGCCAGCTTGAAGAATGCTATCAGCGGGCAGTTGATTCTGGAAGCACATATTCCGACAGAATGCAGTACTTTTCGGTCTGGAAAGCAAATGCCAGAGGCGTGGACTTAAACAGAAATTTTGATGCCGGCTGGGAAGAATATACAGGAGCGGCGGATCCAGCTTCTGAGTGTTACAAGGGAACAAGCCCCGCAAGTGAGGCAGAGTCACAGGCCGTTTTAAGAGTTACTCAGGACTATGACCTTGACTGCTGTATCGCATACCATTCTTTTGGAAATCTGATCTACTGGAATTATGGAAGCCAGGGCGAGATCATGGAAGCAGACCAGCAGCTTGCCAGTCTGGTATCCGGCGTAACAGGTTATGAGATGCACTCAACCGTTCAGGATTCTACAGATGCAGCCGGATGCAGTGATTATTTTGTACTGAAACTTGGGATTCCGGCAGTCACGATCGAAAATGGCGGAAGCCAGTGTCCAATGCCAATTGAAGAATACCAGCCAATGTACCAGAGAAACCAGAATCTCTGGCCGGCACTGGCGGAAATGTATGGAAAATAAAGAAAGATTAACACAGATATTCAGATCCCGGAGACAATTAGAGTCTCCGGGATTTTTTGACATTACATATTTTCTCTCTGCTTCCGTATCTTCGTCGGCGTATCTCCGAAATGTTCCAGGAACATCCGCCGAAATAGTTTATAATTCGTAAATCCATGCCGTTCCAGGATCACATGAACAGGATCTTTGGTTGTGATCAGATCTTTGTAGATGAAGGAGAGCCGGTATTCATTCTGATATTCCAGAAAGGTAACTCCCATTTTTTTCTTAAAGAAGCGGCAGAAATACCCGGTCTGGAGGCAGGCGATGTCTGCGATCTCGTCCAGAGAGATCGGTTCTTTGTAATGTTCTGCGATATAATTCAGAACAGGATCAAGCCGGTCCATTTCTTTCTGGCGCTGATTGATATTCTGATGAAAAACTTTCACGCTGAAATTATGATACAGCTGAAACAGAAGCTCAAAGATCAGACTGTTAAAACGCAGAAGATACCCGTCCGGGCGGATATCATTGATGACCTGAAGCTGTTCCAGAGTAGTTTTCAGCATCATGAGTTTGGTCTTTTTGACAGGATCATCTGTCCGATAATCCCACAGAAAAAGGAACTGTCCGAGATCCGGAATATATTTTGCCATAAAATCCAACGGTATCTGCAGAAGGATCGCAGTATTTGGTGCAGTGCACTTGGTAGAGTGCAGGACATTTCCGTTGACCAGGATACAGTCACCTTCATGGATCGTGAAACTTTCGGATTCCACAGTGACATCCAGAGAACCCTCCTGCATATAAATAATCTCTATGGCACGATGCCAGTGTGTCGGGATATAACTTCCGGGATCCACGGAGGTACGGAACTGTACATTGGTCTCACCGGAAAAGTCTATGATCTCATATGAGATTTCTTTATTTTTCATAAATACCCATTCCCCTTACTTTTTTTGTAGCGGCCATTTTGTTATTGTTTTATCACAATCAAGTCAAAAAAGAGAATATCGACCTATATATTAGCTCTTTTTATACCTAATATGCTCTATCGTGATATGCTATTATAATACCATAAGAAACAGCCATGGCAAAGCAATAAACAAAGAAAAAATGAAAAGAAACAAGAAGAACACGGAGCAATGAGAGGGAGGAAACCAATGAATCAAAAGAGCAAATTGACCTTTGGAAAGATTTTTGAACGTTTTGCATACGGCTGTGGAGATTTCGGCTGTAACATCATTTATACTGCAATGTCAGCATTCCTGCTGTTTTACTACACAGACTACGCAGGAGTCAGCGCGATGGCAGTTGGAACCATCATGATGATCTCAAGAGTTTTTGACGGGATCAGTGATATTATCATGGGAGTCATCGTTGACCGTACCCATTCAAGATTCGGAAAAGCAAGACCGTGGATTTTGCGTATGTGCATCCCGTTTGCAATATCAGGAGTCCTGATGTTTTCCGTTCCGGCTTCTTGGTCATCCACACCGAAACTGGTATACGTCTTTATCACCTATAACCTGGTATCCACAGTCATCTACACCGCAATCAATGTCCCATATTCCGCACTGAACGCACTGATGACACAGGATCCATATGAAAGATCTGTATTAAGTATTTTCAGAAATCTTCTTGCAACAGCAGGAACACTTACCATCAATACCTTTACACTGCCACTGGTAGAATACTTCGGAAATAACGCAAGCGCATGGACAAAAACTTTCGTTGTATTTGGCTTCGTTTCCATCGCAGCTTTCCTCTGCACCTTCTTCGGAACAAAAGAACGAGTAAGAGCAAACGAGGCAGGCGAGCAGAAAGTAGAAGAAAACGTTCCGTTTGTAACAGGGATCAAGGCACTTTTTCAGAACAAATACTGGATCATGATGACTGGTATGCTGGCACTTTTCTTCCTGATGTACTCTGTAAACGGCGGCGCAACTGTATACTATGCAAAAGATATCCTCGGAGACAAAAATCTGGTAAGTACCATCAATGGTATCTTCAATATCGTACAGATCCTTGGCATGTTCTTCATCGCCATGCTGGTCAAAAAATTTGGTAAAAGAAATGTATTTTCACTGGGACTTATCCTGGACATCATCGGAATGCTCGTACTGAACTTCTCAGGCGGCTTCATGCCGATCATCGTAGTATCCAGTGTGATCCGTGGAATTGGAAATGCCTGCGGCGGTGCAACTATGTGGGCAATGGTATCTGACACGATCGACTATGGCGAATGGAAAACAGGATACCGTACAGAAGGACTTGTAAACAGCGCCTGCAGTTTCGGTTACAAGATCGGTAACGGTATTGGTTCTGCACTTCTCGGTGTGATCCTGGAAGTTGGCGGATATGTAGGAAATGCAGCAGCACAGACTGCTTCCGCCCTGACATCTATCAAGATCTGCTTTGTATGGATCCCGATCGCAGTCTATGTATGCGGACTTATCATCATGAAATTTTATCATCTGGACAAAGAATTTGACGGCATTCTGGCCGATCTGAAAGCACGTAAATAATTTTGCACATGACCATTGGAAAGTAACGGAGGTTTGGACAATATGAAGATCAAAGGAGTCAATCTTGGAAACTGGCTGGTTCTGGAGAAATGGATGAATCCGGCATTATTTGAAGGCACAACAGCGGAAGATGAGTATTATCTTCCGCGCCAGCTCTCGCCGGAAGTATATGAAGCAAGAATCAAGATCCATCGTTCCGAATACATCACAGAGCGTGATTTTGTAACGATCAAAAGAATGGGACTTGAGTCCGTGAGAATCCCGGTACCGTATTTTATCTTTGGCGACAGAGAACCATTTATCGGATGCATCGAAGAACTGGATAAAGCTTTTAACTGGGCAGAAAAATATGGTCTGACGATCCTGATCGATCTTCATACCGTTCCAATGAGCCAGAATGGTTTTGATAACGGTGGAATCAGCGGAGTCTGCAAATGGGCACAGGATCCGGATGAAGTTGAGTTTGCACTCAGCGTACTGGAACGCCTCGCGCAGCGCTATGGAACAAGGAAAGGTCTTCTGGGAATCCAGCCGCTTAACGAGCCGATCACAGAAAATATGTGGAAAACTATGGATATCGAACATCGTTATCCACCGGCAGACCCGGTTCTTGCACAGGGTTCTGCACCGATCACGATGGATTTTCTCCGGAAATATTATCTTGATGCCTATGACCGCATCAGTAAATATATGCCGAAAGACAAATATGTGGTCATTCACGACGGCTTCGAACTGATGGCGTGGAAAGATTTCATGCAGGAAGAAAAATATTCCAATGTTATTCTGGATACACACCAGTATCTGATGGTCGCAGAAGCAAACGGCTGTGAGCAGACCGTAGAAGCCTATGTAAAATATGTAAAAGAAGAGTTAGAGCCAAAGATCGAAGAGATGGAAAAATATTTCCCGGTGATCTGCGGAGAGTGGTGTCTGTTTAATTCTCTTGCCTGTGGCTGCGACACAAAAGGCGGACAGAGCGTTCTGAACGGTGTGGAAGGCAGTGCTGAGGAGACCGTCAGCGCCGAGCAGAAGAAAAAAATCTACAATACTCTGGCAAAAGCACAGCTCGAAGCCTGGAACAAAGGCAGCGGCTATTATTACTGGAGCTATAAACTTCTGACAGATACCGTCAATACCCCGGGCTGGATCGGCTGGGACAGCTGGGATCTGGGACGCAGCGTTGATTTTGGCTGGATCACAATGGAGTAATATAGAATCTGATATATCCTAAGAGGAGGAAAATGCAATGATACAGAATCCAATACTTCCGGGATTTAACCCGGATCCGTGCATCTGCCGCAAAGGCGATGATTATTATATGGCAGTTTCTACTTTTGAATGGTTTCCGGGAATCCCGGTGTATCATTCCAGAGATCTGAAAAACTGGGAATTGTATACACACGTATTAACGGATGACGAGGAAGTAGATCTCAAGAAACTTCCAAGTGCAAAAGGAATCTGGGCTCCATGTCTGACTTACTGTGAAGAAGAAGATATGTTTTATGTGGTTTATGGAGTGATGAATTCCATGAATGCCAGATATTTTGATGTAGATAATTTCCTGATCCGTTCCAGAAACATCAAAGGACCGTGGAGCAAACCGGTCTATCTGCATTCTTCTGGATTTGATGCGTCTCTGTTCCATGATACAAACGGAAAGAAATATGTAGTTTCTCTGGAGTGGGAAACGAGAGAAGGCTACGAAAAACCGGGTGCGATCTGCATGGTGGAATACTCACCGGAAAAACAGGAGATCGTAGGATATCCGAAACGGATTTGGCGAGGCGGCACGGACAGAGGGTGCATCGAGGCCCCGCATCTGACAAAACGTGGCGAATACTATTATATCATGTGTGCTGAGGGCGGCACAGGATACAATCACTGTGTGACCATGGGACGTTCCAAAAACGTCTGGGGACCATATGAAAAAGATCCGAAGAACCCGATTGTGACAAGTGTACCGGGAGAATCTTATGAAAGACAGGATCCGGATCATCTGAAACCGAAGTACTATAATTCGGACTCTATTCTTCAGAAATCCGGTCATGGAAGTTATGTGGAACTTCCTACAGGAGAAGT
>OLRG01002900.1_pt1 | contig 11535 bp, 7 predicted proteins | sample 1672331 | NCBI WGS metagenome assembly OLRG01 (sample SAMEA3136672, study PRJEB25190) | human gut metagenome
TGCGGTGGGATTCTCGGGCGGCGTAGACAGCACGACCTGTCTTGCGCTTGCCATCGAGAAGCACGGCAAGGAGAATGTGTGCGCGCTGTCCATTTACTACGGTCAGAAGCACGTTAAAGAGATCCAGGCTGCGAAGGCGGTTCTCGAATACTACGGCATTGAAGGTACGTCCCTCGACCTGACGCCGGTGTTCGCGTACAGCGACTGCTCGCTGCTTTCCCACTCGACCGAGGACATCCCCGAGGAATCCTACGCCGAGCAGCTGGCGCAGCGCGGCGGCAAGCCGGTTACGACCTATGTGCCGTTCCGCAACGGTCTGTTCCTGTCGGCAGCGGCAAGCGTTGCGCTGTCCAAGAATTGCAGCGTGATTTACTACGGTGCACATCACGACGATGCCGCCGGCAATGCCTATCCCGACTGCAGCGAGGAATTCGTAAATGCGATGAACCACTCCATCGTACTCGGCTCGGGCGGTGATGTCCGCATCGAGGCTCCGTTCGTGCGTTGGAACAAGGCGCAGATCGTTGCCGAAGGTCTGCGGCTGCAGGTTCCCTATCAGCTCACATGGAGCTGCTACGAGGGCGGCGACAAGCCGTGTGGCAAGTGCGGCACCTGTCTGGACCGCATCCGCGCGTTCGAGGCGAACGGTGTGACCGACCCTGCAATGAAGTAAAACAAAAGACTGCTGTTTCATCGGAGACAGCAGTCTTTTTCTGTCCATCTTGACTTTTTCCTATAAGAATGCTATGATTATAGCCGTTAACCTTATTTTGAGGAGTCCATGCTATGATTTATCTCGATTATGCCGCCCATGCACCCGCCGATCCGGCAGTGCTGGAGCGATTCTGCGATATGGAACGCCGGTTCCCGGCCAACCCGAACTCGGTACACGCGGCTGGCAAAGCCGCCCGCGAGGAAATGGCGCGTGTCACCGAGCAGATTGCGGCGCTGACCGGCGCGTCCCCTGCCGAGGTCATTTTCACCTCGGGTGCGACCGAGGCGAACAACCTCGCCATCAAGGGCATCGCACAGGCGTCACGGCATATCGGCAAGCATATCATCTCCACACCGCTCGAGCATTCCTCGGTCAGCGGCAGCCTGACCGCCCTGCAGGAGCGCGGCTGGGAGATCGACCTGCTGAGCATCGGCCGCGACGGCACAGTCGACCCCGAGGAGGTGCGCGAGCTGCTGCGCCCGGATACCGTACTCGTCGCGCTCTGTGCTGTGGACAGTGAGCTCGGCACGGTTCAGCCGGTCCGCGAGATCGCAGAGCTGCTCGCCGGTTATCCGAACTGCCGCCTGCATGTCGACGCGACGCAGGCCATCGGCCGCATCCCGGTTAATTTCTCCGGCATCGACACGATGAGCTTTGCGCCGCACAAGTTCGGCGGCCTGTGCGGAAGCGGCGTTCTGCTCAAGCGCAGCCGTATGCCGCTGGAGCCGCAGATGAACGGCGGCGCAAGCACGACGCTTTACCGCAGCGGCACACCGGCACTGGGGCTTGCCGCGTCCGCTGCACTCGCGCTCCAGCTCGCCTGCGAGCAGCGCGAAAACCGCTGTGCCATTGTCCGTCGGCACAGTGAACGCCTGCTCAGGGCGCTCTCCGCCTATCCGGCCGTGCATATCAACAGCCCGGAGCACGCTGTCCCGCATATCCTCAACCTCAGCGTCAAAAATGTAAAGGGAACCGTGTTTCAGCGTGCGCTTTCCGAAAAAGGCGTCTGCGTGTCGGTCAAATCCGCCTGCTCGGCGGACGGCCTGCCCTCGCGCGCAGTATTCGCTGTCAGCCGCGACCGCCGGAACGCACTGTCCTCATGGCGCATCAGCCTGAGCCACCTCACCACCGACGAGGAGATCGACGCCTTTCTCGCCATTTTCGACGAATGCTATCACGAACTCGTGAAATAACGATACAGGGAGCCTGTTTATGAAACGCACATTAGAGCCGCACGAACTGATCGAGCGCAGCATCATCAAGAAATTTCGAAAGACCATCTGGAACCCGTTTACTCTGGCCGTCCGTCAGTATCAGCTCATTCAGCCGGGCGACCGGATCGCCGTGTGTATTTCCGGCGGCAAGGACTCCATGCTGATGGCCAAGCTGATGCAGCTGCTCCAGCGGTACAGCGAAGTCCCGTTCGAGGTCGTTTTCCTCGTCATGGACCCCGGCTATAATGAGATCAACCGCAACAAGATCGAAAGCAACGCCGCGCTGCTGCACATCCCGATCACCGTTTTCGAGACTGACGTATTCGAGGTCGCCAACAACAGCGAAAAGAACCCATGCTACCTGTGCGCCCGCATGCGCCGCGGCTATCTTTACAGCAAGGCGCAGTCGCTCGGCTGCAACAAGATCGCACTCGGCCACCACTTCAACGACGTCATCGAGACGACGGTCATGAGTATGTTCTACAGCTCGCAGATGCAGGCCATGCTGCCCAAGCTGCACAGCACCAACTTTGCAGGCATGGAGCTGATTCGTCCGCTGTACTGCATTCATGAGGAGGATATTCTCGCGTGGAAGCAGTATAACAACCTCGAATTTATCCAGTGCGCCTGCCGCTTTACCGAAAACTGCACCATGTGCGACAATGGCGGCGGCTCCAAGCGTCAGGAGGTCAAGATCCTGCTGCGCCGTCTGCGCCGCGACAATCCCAATATCGAGCGCAGCATTTTCAACAGCATTCACTCGGTCAATCTGGATATGATGCCCGGCTACAAGACCGGCGGTGTACTCCATTCGTTTCTCGAGAATTACGCAAGAGAAAACAGGTAAAAGCCCTCTGCGATACCCTCGAAGAAGATCACTGTTGAACGCGATGATCTTTACCTTGCAGCCGGGCGGTTCAGCATATCATATTTTACTTTGTGAAAAAACGAGCAGGACAGAGACATTCTGATTTGTCCCTGTCCTGCGGCAGAATTGATGATTTTTTAATCCATTTACAGATTTTCCACACAAATGATCTCAATCAGCACGCACAGTATCATGAACACTTGATAACTCTGCTGGACTGATGTCCTGCGCGATGAAGTACAGACGGCTCAAACCGTCGGTTCTGTGCTGGTTTTAGCGAAGCCGAGAGGGGTTGAACTCGCCTAAAATTATTTTTTCTCGTTGGTTTTGGAACATTTGGACGGTTTCCGTGCGAAATGGGGAGTCCAGAATACACGCAGTGGACGGCGAAACCGCTTGTCAGAGGGCCGTAAAAAGGCGTTTTTTTCGTTTTGGCTACAAGTTGGCTACATGGAGCCAAGCTCTCGGAGGCCTGTAGCCACGGAATTTTAAGACTCGTGAGGCTGTAATCAAGCGTCTCGAAAAGTATCTCTTTGCTGTACTTATTATAGCATATCGGCGTGAATTCGTCAAATTAAAGACGGTTTTGCGAATTACTGACGTCCCGCTCGCGTCGCCGTTTATTGCGGGCGAAATGAGGGTCGACGCGATGGCTGCCGGAAGGTTTGGCTACAGACGGCTACAAAGATTGAATTTCGTGCAGTGCCAGAACAAAAAATCCGGCAAAATCCATCTATTTAATCTAACTTTTTTACACTTTTATTATGAACAAATGCAATATTCGTGTCTCAAATACTCAGAGAAGGTATTTGAGACGTTTTTTTATTATATCAAAAAATGTAATAAATTTTTGAAAAAAGTTCACTATTCGGCATTATCTTTTTATACACGTACAACATATTGATAATCTTTATATGGAGGAGGATTATCTCTATGGATATTAAACGACATCTTAAATCTGCTTTGAAACAGCTTGGTTTTGACAAGCCTCGCAAGGCGCAGATTATCCCGATGAAAACTCTTGATGCCGGACAGGATGCGATTGTGATTGCTGCCACGTCTTCCGGCAAACAGGTCATCTACGAAACCGTTGGTCTTGCTCATTCCGACAGGCTGACGATTGTTATTGAACCATTGCTTGCGCTGATCTACAACCAGGTGCAGACATTAAAAGCTCATAACATTTCTGCTGAATACATCGACAAGGACACCACGAAGGAAGATACCGAAAAGATCTTGAAGAAGGCTCGTAAAGGCAGGCTGAACTTTCTCTATGTGACCCCGGAACGTTTACAGAACAGTACCTTTCTTTCTGTGATGAAGCAGACGGATATCTTTATGGTAGTTGTTGACGAGTGCCACTGCGTTACGGAATGGGGTCAAACGTTTCGTGACGCTTATCTGCACATTGGCGAATTTATTGATAAGCTGGAACATAAACCGGTAATCTGTGCCTGCTCCGCGACGATACCGGCTGACTCTCTCGACACTATTCGCGACAGTCTGCATATGGACAAGCCCGCTGTGCTCCGCAGTGATTTACGACGCGATAATCTTATCCTGCTCAAGAAGGACGTTACCTGCAACAAGAAAACGCTGGAGGAACGGCTGGAATTCCGTATCAAGAAGCTCTGCAAGCTGATTGATAAGTATCACAAAGATGGCTCGGTGCTGATCTTTGCGCAGACTACGGCTTATGTCGATGCGCTATACAATATCCTGCGTGAAAGATATACGGACGAGGTAACTCGCTATCATTCACGAGTTAAGCCGGAACGTCACAAGAAAGAGCTGCTGTTCGACTTCCTGCAAGGCAAAAGAAAGATTATGATTGCAACTTCTGCATTCAGTATGGGTATTGATGTCTCCGATATTGAACTTGTCGTGCACTTCAATGCACCGATCAGCATGACGGATTACATTCAGCAGATTGGCCGAGCGGGACGTGATGGACGAAAGGCACACTGTGTCCTCTTCTACGATCAGAACGGCGACGATGATGCTGTCTCAGACAGCTTTATCAAGAAGACGAAAAAGCAGTCAGCCAAAGCCGCTAAAACAATAAAGACAAAACGGAAGCAGGTGCATGACTTTATCCACAGCGATAACTGCATGGTAAGTGATATTCTCGAGTATCAGGGACAGAACGAAACTAAAACCTGCAAGCGCTGCACGGTATGTGCACAGAAACGGAGGAATAGTAAATGATTATGAATGAATCTGGCATTCACACCTTTTGCTTAAAGCGAAAGTATTCCTATTCTGAAATTCAGAATATTATTGAGCAGAACAAGTGCTTCTGCTGTGGTAAAGATAGGTATGAGTTATCTTCCTACTATCAGATCACGCAGTACAAATCCCGGGGCGTTGAAATTCAGATGAGTCAGACCTTCGGCTCTCGTCCGAGTTGGCTGACGCTGATCGTCAACCCCTCTTCCTTGCTTGCCGGTCATTATCAGCCAACTGATCTTTTCAAGCGGAATATGGATTTTGCAGGAATGAAGCTCTTTCTTCATTACATTCTCAAAGATATCGGAGTATCCGAACCGCTCAAGACTTTCAAGCTGTCTCGATGCGATCTGACCTGCAATCTGTATTACGAAAGCAGGGCCGACGTACGCAAACGACTTGAAATGTTCAAGAAATCATATCCTATCCCCCGTTACAGCGTGATTTCTTTCAGTTCATATATGGATTTTGACGAGAAATCCAAAGAGGCGGATAAGCATTCGTGGACGATCGAAAATCAGTCTCAAAGCTGCGCTTTTTCGGTTTACGATAAAACATATGAGCTCAAAAAACGGCATAATATCAAGATTGATGAGCATATTCTGCGTCTTGAATTACAGTTTAAGCGTTCGAAAATCACCAAGATAACCAAGGCAAAAGACTGGTATGGTCAACTTATTGAGCTCAGCGAGCAGGTAGAAAAGCAGCAACGCAAGTTCCTGCATCGGCTGCATATGACGTACTTTGATCCGGTTTCGCTCTCCGAACTGCTCGACCGTATTGACGCCTCTAAGTATCACGAAAAGACAAAGAAGAAGCTGCGTCGTATCGCGAAAAAGGCGAACGGCTGCGTTTCGCACGCAGCCGTTCAGGGTGATAGCAGATCCAAAGGATCTGCCCTTATAGAGGGAACTCGAAAAAGTGGAGGTGAGATATGTTGCTTGAAGAAAGTTATCTGACTGGAAAAACAAACCTCGAGTAATATGGTCTATACCATATGAACCGTATCAGTTGCCCATGGCGGCCATCAGATGCGGCACGAACATGGAAATCGGCTGAACGAAGGTTACGAGCATCAGCACCAGAATCATCATCGCATAGAACGGCAGGCAGGCCTTGGTGGCGTGCTCGATCTTGATGCGGCCGATGGAGCAGCCTGCGAACAGCGCCGCGCCGACCGGAGGCGTGCACAGGCCGATGGCCAGATTGAGGATGAGCATTGCGCCGAACTGTACCGGCTCCATGCCGAGCTGAGTCGCAACCGGCAGAAGGATCGGCGTCAGGATGAGGATCAGCGGACCCATGTCCATGATGCAGCCGAGAATGAGGCACATCACGTTGATGAGCAGCAGGATAACGACCTTGTTGGTGGAGATGCCGAGCAGAGCGGTCGTAACCATAGCCGGGATCTTCAGGTAAGCCAGAAGCCAGCCGAACATGGAGGCCGTTGCGATGAGCGCCATGACCATGGCGATCGTGCGCAGAGACTTGCGCAGGATGTTGCCGAACTGGCGCAGCGGAATTTCGCGGTAAACAAAGAAGGTGATGATGAAGGCGTAAACAACAGCAACAGCTGCGGACTCGGTTGCGGTGAACCAGCCGAAGATAACGCCGCCGACGATGATGATGCAGGTCATGAGACCGAGCAGCGCATCCTTCGTGACCTTCCAGATCTCCTTGACGGAGAGCACTCTGCCCTTGGGATAGTTACGCTTGCGTGCGATGATCGCGGTCATGATCATCAGTGCGATGCCGAGGATGATGCCCGGGATAAGGCCGCCCATGAACAGCTGGCCGATGGAAACGCCGCCGCCTGCCGCCATGGCGAACAGGATCATGTTATGGGACGGCGGGATCATAACACCCTGGCAGGAGGAGGTTACGGTAACTGCGACCGAGAAATCCTTGTCGTAGCCGGAGTCGGTCATCATCGGGATCAGGATGGAGCCGATGGACGAGGTATCCGCAACGGCGGAACCGGAAATGCCGCCGAAGAACATGGACGCGAGGATATTTACCTGTGCCAGACCGCCGCGCATCCAGCCGACGCAGGCATTTGCGAGGGCGATCAGGCGGCGCGAAATGCCGCCCTGTCCCATGATCTCGCCGGCAAGGATGAAGAACGGGATGGCGAGCAGGGAAAACGACTGAACACCGCTTACCATACGCTGAAAGACCGTTGCGAGCGGAATATTCAGATAAAGTGCGGTGAGTGCCGAGGAGATACCGAGCGTGAACGAGATCGGCATGCGCAGCATCAGCAGGATGATAAAGCTGCCAAGCATAATGGCAATCGCAATCGACATATCAGGCATTGTGGTTCTCCTTTCCGGACGTTTCGTCCTCGTTGAAAATCTTCTTTTCCTGCTTTGCCGCGACAAGAAGCGCGTTGAGCAGGATGAGCAGGCCGGAGATCGGCAGGATGACGTACAGAACGGCGCTCGGCATCTTGGTGGCCGGGAGCGTCGAGCTCTTGGTCATCTGCATGATAACGATGCCGTAGTACAGCATAACGCCGCCGAACACAGCGATCAGCACATGGTCGATGGACTCAATGATACTGATGACCTTTTCAGGCAGATGAGAGGTGAACATTTCAATGCTGATATGGATCTTCTCCAGAACGCCGATGGCCATGCCGATCAGGCTGAACCAGACGAGCATGAGCGTTGCGATCTCCTGCGTCCACGAGAAGCCCTGCTTGAAGATATAGCGCAGCACGACATCGCAGAATACGACGACCGTCAGTACAACCATGCAGATCATGGCAAACCATTCCAGTGCCTTGAACAGACCGCGGAATGCCTTCCGTAAGAATGCCATAGGAACGACTCCTTTCCATTGGTGAATCGGTAAATGGGATAATGAAAGGGCAGCCTGACGGCTGCCCTTATATGCAGGGAATCAGGCGAGAGCCTTGACGCGCTCTACGATTGCCTTCTGCTCGTCGTTCAGGAAGCTGTCGTACATCGGTGCAACGGCATCCTGGAACTGCTTCAGCTCATCATCGGTCAGGGTGGTCAGCGTGCAGCCCTTTTCCTCGGCGATCTTTGCATTTTTTGCCTCGGACTCCTCCCATGCGGTGCGGTGCCACTCTTCCGCTTCCTTTGCGCAGTCGAAGATGATCTGCTGATCGTCTGCGGAGAGCTTGTCCATGGTCTGCTTGGAGGCGAGGATCATATCCGGCATGTAGGAATGGCCGTCATAGGTCCAGTACGGAGCGACCTCATAGAAGGACATCTCGATGTAGGAGGTCATGTTGTTCTCAGCGCCGTCTACAACGCCGGTCTGAATGGAAGAATAGGTATCGTTGAACGGGAGGCCTACGCCGACGCCGCCCAGGGACTCCATCATCTTAAGCATCAGGTCGGACTCGGATACACGGATCTTCATGCCTGCGAGGTCTGCCGGGGTGTGGATCTCCTTCTTGGAGTTGAAGAAGTTGCGGGAACCCGGATGCAGGTAGGTGATGCCGACGAGGTTGTTGTCCTTAAAGGTATCGAATACTTCCTGACCGATGTCGCCGTCCAGAACCTTGAACAGGTGGTCGACGTCTTTGTACTCATACGGCATCTGAAGTGCGTTCATGAGAGGTGCGAACTCAGCGGATGCACCGGAGGATACACGGGTGAAATCCAGACCGCCGAACTGGCACTGCTCGATAGTGGAGCGCTCGTCGCCAAGCTCGCCGGCGAAGTGGCACTCGATGGTGATGCGGCCGTCGGTCTTTTCCTTTACCGAGTCAGCAAAACGCTGGCAGGCCTGCGAAGTGATGTGCTCTGCGTTATGGCTGTTTGCTAGGCGGAGCACCATGGTGTCGCCCGATGCCGCCGTGCTGTTGTCAGCCGCTGCATTGCTGTCCGTTGCTGCGCTGCCGCCGCCGCAGGCACACAGGCTGAGCGCAGTTGCAAAGCTCAAAATCGCTGCAATTGTTCTTTTCATACTCTTTTCCCTCCGAAATTCTCGTGTGCGAACGGATTTTGTTCTCCGTTCCTGTGATTTCATCTTACCGCAGTTTCAGTTGTTAAGAAAGTGTAAATTTCTGCGCAACCACTGCCAATTTTCCGCCAACATTAAAAATGCGCGTGCTAATTTTGTGCAAAAATAACAGCGGCAACCCGCATTTCCCGCTGTCGCCGCCGCAATATTCCTTATTTTCCCTCGTCTTTGACCTGATTTCGATAGGTGGAAGGCGTCATGCCCGTCACACGCTTGAACACTCTGAGAAAGTAGTTCGATTCGCTGTAGCCGGCCGAGTGGCCGATATCGCTGACACTCATATCCGTCGATTGCAGCAGATCCTTCGCCTTGTCGATGCGGTAGGCCGTAAGGTATTCGAGAAAGGTATGCCCTGTAAGCACCTTCACCTGTCGTGAAAAGTAGAACGTGCTCATGCCCATGCTTTCCGCCGCATCATCGAGCGTAATATCCTCGGTGTAATGCTGCGCGATCCACACGCGCAGCGAGGTCTCGAACGGCGAGGCATCCTTTTCCGGTTCGTGCTCGACATGAAAAAATTTTCGAAGTTTCTCGCGCAGTGTGGTCTCGGATACCGGCTTGAGCAGATATTCCCTGCCGCCCGTGCGCAGCGCCCCAACCGCGTAGTCAAAGCGGTCATATGCCGTCAGAAACACGATATGCGTGTCCGGCAGCTGCTCATGCAGGATTGCCGCTGCTTCCAGACCGGTCTTGCGCGGCATCTCAATGTCCATAAAGATCAGAGCCGGACGCATCTTGAGCGCCATCTGCACCGCATCGTTGCCGTCGGCCGCAGTCTCGATCAGCGCTTCATCCCCCATGATGCCGCGCAGACGTGAGACAGTGGCCGCGCGGCTCTTCTCCTCGTCCTCTGCTACCAGAATCTTTATCATGCCTTCATCTCTCCTTTTATGATGATTTTCGCGCAGGTTCCCCAGCCGATACGGCTGAAGATACGAAATTCACCGCCATTGAGCTCCATACGCTCTGCAATGTTCGCCATGCCGACCGAGCGGCGCTTCCCGTTTCCGATGTGCGGATGGCGCGTGTCAAAGCCGCAGCCGTTATCCGTCACGGTAATGACGACATCCGCTCCCACTCGCCGCGCCCGGACGCGGATCTCGCCGTCCGAGATGCACTCTTTCAATCCGTGCAGCATGGAGTTCTCCACAAGCGGCTGGAGGATGAACTTCGGCACCGTGACGCGTTCCAGTCCCGGTTCGATGCGGATTTCTGTGTGAATGCGGCCGCTGTACCGCGTTTCCTGCAATTCGATGTAGTCCTGCAAAAGCTCGATCTCACGCCCGAGCGAGACCATTTTTTCGTCGCTCTCGAGAGAGTAGCGGAAGAAGTTCGACAGGCGGATGATCAAGTCCTCGGACAGCGGTGCGCCCTCCTCTCGCGACAGCGCCGCGATGGTGCTGAGTGTGTTGAACAAAAAATGCGGGTCGATCTGGCTTTGCAGATGTGCGAAGCGCCCCTCCTGAAGCGCACGCTGCATCTGCGCTGCCTCCGCTTCCTTTTTTCGCAGATTTTTCTCCATTTCGGACTGTTTTTCGAGGGCGTGAATGGTGCTGCGTATCTCCTGCTGCATCAGATTGAACGATCTGGCGGTTCGTCCGAGCTCGTCCCGGCCTCGTATCTCGAGCGGCGGCGCATCATACTGACCGACACTGATGCGGTCGGCGGCGTGACCAAGCTCGGTGACCGGCCGCAGCACGCTTCGGATGAAGATCATCAGCACAACGCAGACCATCAGCGTGATGATGATGAGAAAGGTGAGCAGCTGACGGGTGCGGTGCCCGTTAGCTGTGGAAATCTGCTGCCACTGCCGTCCGCCCTGCTCCATTCGAGTATGCAGCAGATCGCGCGTATAGCCGTCGATATAGGCCGACTGCGTTTTCATAGAGAGATACTGCCGCATTTTCTCCTGATCGCTGTCCATCGCAAGCAGTTCATTTTGAGACTTTCGGTAATAGATCATTGCATTGCTGATTGCCTGCTTTAGAACGAACTGTGTCTGACCGTCTACACGAAGATTCGGTATCAGTTCACGCAGACATTGATCAGTTCGGGTGCGCGATTCGATATAGTCTTCGAGCGCGTTTACCGACAAACTCGGACGAATATAGGTTTCAAGCGCCACGTTTTCTGCCGAAAACGCATTCATGAATCCTGTAATATCCATATATTCGTTCATGATAACGTCGGACTCTGCGCTGAAACCGCGCAGCTGCTGTGTGGCGAGGATAACCAGCGTCCACAGTGACACTAGCATGATCCCCATCAGTAAAATGCTCTTGACCCAGATGGATACGTCTGTCCATCGGCCGAGCAGATGTCGAATACGCTTCATTCTCCTTCTTCCCTTCCGCGCCGCGACTGCCGCGGCAATGCTTCTATAGTATAGCGCAAATGAATGGAATGCGCCACAGAAAAAGTCGAAAACGCACATTGTCAATCGGTGAAGCATATTGCCTTTCGACAGCTGAGCCGAATTTGAACCCATTCACTGTCATTCCTGTCAGATC
>OLRG01002910.1_pt1 | contig 11485 bp, 18 predicted proteins | sample 1672331 | NCBI WGS metagenome assembly OLRG01 (sample SAMEA3136672, study PRJEB25190) | human gut metagenome
CTTTGCAGCCACTCTCCGGATATCTTTTAGCGCCTGGACTACATTTTCATCTGTAGCAAACCCAATCCACTTTTCTTTCATGTTCTGCACTTTTTCACCCCTTTCTAGCAAAATGCCATAAAAATCACCACCCAGAATCCAACTACCGACACGCCGATCAGCGCCACCAGGATTCCGAGAATCCAGCAGAATACTTTGTACGCCATCTGCTTTCTTCTTTTGTATCTTTTAATTCCCTGCTCTCTCATTGTTTTCATCAGTACCCAATAAAGAGCCAGTGGAGAAACATCAAAACCGCTGCCGTGTAACAGGACAGACAGATCAGCAGTGCACTCTGCGTCGCTTCGCTCATTTTTCTCTTTCTTCTCATGCTCTATCTCCTTTCCGATCTTGTACAGATCTTGTTTAAAAGCTTGTTTTACCTTGTATCACCTTGTTTAAGGCTTGTCCTGCCTTGTAACCGCCTAAGCGGTTTTCTCTTTTAAGTCTTTTAATTTTCCAACGATGAAATCCGAAAAGCTCCGGACAATCCGGTTCACCTCTTCCGGTGTCTTATCCCGGTATGCATCATCGGAGATATGGCAGGGGCAGCCATTGTTGTTCATTGTTTCTACAATCATCTTCCTGCCCTCCTGTGTTCTTATTTCATGTTATGTGGTACAGTTTGTACTTGTTGTGGTTCTCTGGTATAATTTTCCTATCAAATGATGAAAGGAATATTGAAATGAACGAAGACTTCTCCAACATAAATCTTTACCGAAAGGAACGATTCAAACTATTTTGTATGCGTTTCAGAAAATGCGTTTCCGGCAAATTTCTAGGTGAATCCTTATACGGATTATCTCGAATTAAATTTATCCAAGCTGTTTATGAATTTGAAGATGCTGTTGCTACGCAACATCCAAAGGAAACGTTTTACCAACTTACGGATAGATATTTTCGCTATTGTGTATATCGGCGAAATAAATTTTATGATGGTAAAATATGGCCTTTTATCATTTCAATAGCCACTTCGGTTATTACTGCTATCGTTACGTCATACATCACTTCAAATATAGCAGTGCAATCAATATTGCATTAACTGCTAAAAGTACTCCAATGATACTTCTGTAAATCTGCCGCCTACGGTATATCATTTTGAAGAATTTCTCTTCTTCCACCGATATGCCGTAGAAGTCGAAAAAACCGTCACGTTTTTTCTCCTCATTCTCCATCTACTCTCTCCCTTCTTCTGAACCTGTTTCATCTGTTGCAAACTACTAATTACTTTCCTCTGTTATTGGAATATTTCTCATACTTATTTTTATGATTTCGTTTCACTCGAATCTTTTTCTTTCTCGAAATCTTACCTCTTGTCTTTCCAGTAAAATGATTTAAATTATATCCAGGCATTGTCTTTTCTCCCTTGTCCTCCTATACTTTTCTTACAGGGTATGCCAGTACCTGAGTAATAAAGAAAGGAGTATGCATATGCTTAAAATTTATGCTTGTCTCGCCGGTGATTGGGTTTGTCTTACCGATGATCCTGATTGCACGATCGGTGAAAACAAGAAATCTCCTAGTGTTTGGTGGGAAGAAAACGCTTCCATTTATTCACCTGGAAAACGTCCTTCTGATCTCCTTGATAGCTTTTATGGACTAGATTATGTTCATATTAGTTATAAGGGCAACGATTGGAGAATTAATCCAATTTACATCCAAATCGTGAACGGATAGCTTTTTTTACATTTTCAGAATCGGTGAGTTGAAGACTTCTCTTTGATTCACCGATTTGCCGATCAAACTCAGAATCAATACCTTCTCGCAATTTGATCCATTCAAAATATGAAATACCTTTTAGCGCTTCTATATATTCCTCCATCTACTCACCTCACTTCGCTTTTCCTTTCCTTGCATATTATGAACAGCTTCCAAGGTAGCCTGAGCAACAGCGTTTCCATCAATGTTTATTCCTTGACTGATTTTCAACATTTCACCATCAAACTGATGAGAAATGCTTAATATGAATTTAGTTACTGCAATAAGCCCTTTTGCATTTCCCTTCGCTGCCATTTTCCTCTGAGCTGATAAAAGGTTTTTTATTGCCTGTTCTCTTATAAAAAAGCCATAATCCACTCCCATTGCGTTTCACCTCCCGCATCACTGATTAGTTCATTTTCCTAATATAGAAAATTAGGTAAATGTTGCAAACTGCCGATATTGTTGAAAATATTGTTGTTGCTAATTGCACTCTTTCTTCGCTCTCCCTTCTTCTGAACCTGTTTCATCTGTTGCTGAAATCAATTCATCTACAGTACATTTCAGAATATCGGCTACTTTCTTAATGTTTTTAACTGTTGGACTCACACTATTTCCCCATTTGTAAATACTGCCCGTCGATACATTTGCTTTTTCCTCTAACTTGTTAATCGAAATCCCACGTTCTTTTGCAAGTTTACAAATATTTTCGTAAATCAAATTCACACCTCCTTTTTCAATATAAGTTCTGAAAAAATCACTAAATATTATTGACTAACTTCTGAAAATATCCTATAATTTGAATTACCACAAACAAATAAATAGCATATTTGCCATTCTGATTATTTTTGCGATTTTTTCAGAACTTGTAATTTTATTATACGCGATATATTCAGAATGTCAAGAAGTTTTTGCGATTTTTTCAGAAAGGGCCCAAAAATATGAAAGAACGTATTAAAAGCTTGTGCAAAGACTATGGAATATCAATGAACAAGCTCGAAGAAACTCTTGGATTCGGAAAGGGGTATATCAGTAAATTAGGAAACAGCACACCTAATGCTACGAAAATAAAGAAAATTGCTGATTACTTCAATGTATCTGTCGACTATTTAATGACAGGAAATGAATCAGATACAGAAAAGTATTATTTAAATGATGAAACTGCACAAGTAGCACAAGAGATATTTGAAAACAAAGAACTGAAAGCGCTGTTCGATGTCCAGAAAGATATGGATCCGGACGACTTAAAAGCTCTGCATAGCATGGCTCTCGCGCTTAAACGAAAGGAACGTGGTGATATTGACGACACCGGATGTTAATGTCGTTCTTATGGACTTTCCTAGTAAAAAAGGAAATGAAATGGTTGTTCCGAACGAAGACGGAAGCTACACGATACTGATCAATGCCGGATTAAATTATGAATCTCAGCTTAAGGCATATGAACATGCCATGAGTCATATAAAGAATGATGACTTTTCAAAAGGTAATGTACAAGAAATTGAATATTATGCTCATCATCTACACAAGGATCCTGAACCGGCTCAAATCTATCTTGATCGCATCAAGCAACTGCAAGCGGAACGCAGACGATTAAAGAAGCGGATTGCTCGTGATCAGAAACGTGTTGAATTTATTCAGGAACATTGTGATATGTTCCAAAGAGCTGAGCATCACTATCTATATGGTGATGACTTATAAATCATAGACAGGTGATAGTAAATGGGATTATTTAAATTTTTATTAGGACAGCCTTCCAGAGAATACAGTGATAACGTAAAAGGAAAGTGGGCCGAAGATGCTTGGTCAGACATAGAGCATCGAAAAATTACGGATAAATACTACCCGCAAATGGAGAAAATCGAAGAGCAATGGTCGATAATGTATAATCTTAAAAATTATACTGGAAAGCGCGCTGAAAAGTTTGAACAACTTTGTAAAGATAATATATCTTTATATAAGCAGATGGCAACCATTGAAAACTCTTATGGCGAAACTCCTCCACCAAATGCACCGGCTTTTAAGCGTTTAGCTATGCTATATGAAAAGAATAAATTGTATGAAAAAGCCGTTTCGGTATGTACTGATGCTTTATTATATGGTGCTTATGCCGAAAACATGAAAGGGCGATTAGCCAGAATGATAAAGAAGGCCGGCCGTACTCCTACTGCCGAAGAATTAAAGCTTATAGATAACTAATTTGATTCATCCAGTATCTCTAACCATAAATACACTGCCCTCTTGATACGAAAGTATTTGTATGGCGGAGATATCTGATTGAATAAATAAACTCTGGAAAATAACAAGAGACGAAACATTTTGAAACAAATAAAATGAAAGGAAAAACATATGAAAAAGAAAATCGTAGCATTATTACTGGCATCATCTATGGCATTGTCATTATCTGCTTGTGGAGGATCTGGATCTGATTCTTCGAGTTCTAAGTCCGACACTAAAACAGAGGAAACAGTAAAATTTGATAAAAAAGCTGATGAGGCTACCACTGAAGATTCTTCAGATAAAGTGAATTCATCCACAGGTGAAGCATCTGATCAAGAAAACAATTCCACTTCTTCCTCATCAGATACACAGACGGCATCTTCGTTAGATATGGACAAATGTATATCTGATTTAAAAGCGAACTTACCGCTTGATCCAGATTACACCTATGTTCACGATTATTATATCGGAGTAAAAGATGATACAATAACTATAACTGCAGTTGTTGATGATTCTACCGATCCATCTCTTGCTCTTGATTTTGCAGATACTCTTGTAAGGCAATTGAATTTATATGCGCAAATGCAAGATTCTTCTATAGAATCAAGTTCACAGAACTTTTATGGAGGTCTCTATACTCGCTATAATGCCCTTGTTGGCGTTGCACCAGCCAGTAAAACTAACAGCCAGAAAGATTGGTTTGTCTACGACGGCATATCTGGTGGAAAGGTTATGCTTAAATTAAATAAACAATATAGATAATAATAAAAATTCCCCGGTGCCTATCAAACACCAGGGAAAATCCCGAGTAATATATACGGCGAAGGATTCGCTCGATACAGTACTCTCCTCACAAAGATTATTGTATCACAAAAATCCGGCACCGTATAGGTGTTATTTTTGTACCCATTTTTACGTACACTTAAGAAGGAAAGGTGATACAATGAGCGTAAAATATGCATACGGCTACATCCGGGTATCCACTCATGATCAGGAAGAGATCTCCCCGGACTCCCAGGAGCACCTCCTCCGAGACTATGCAACCAAGAACAATATTGTAATCCTGAAGATCTTCACGGACCTAGGTATCTCCGGAAGGAAAGCCAACAAACGTCCCGGCTTCCAGGAGATGATCGGACTGGCCAAAGGTGATGATCATCCGGTTGATCAGATCCTGGTATGGAAGTTTTCCAGGTTCGCCCGGAATCAGGAAGAAAGCATTGTTTACAAGTCTCTGCTAAAGAAACAACACAATGTAGATGTCGTGAGTGTATCTGAACCACTCTCCGATGATCCATTTGGCAGCCTGATCGAGCGCATCATCGAATGGATGGACGAATACTACTCTATCCGGTTATCTGGCGAAGTGTATCGAGGTATGAAAGAAAATGCACTCCGCGGAGCATACCAGGCACGTCCGCCGCTTGGCTACAAGGTTGTGGAGCATGGCAAGCCGCCGGTGATTGTTCCGGAAGAAGCAAAGATTGTTCGGACTATATTCGAAAAATACACAAATGAAGGCTTGAGCTTCTTTGATATCGCCAGATACCTAAATTCTTTAGGGCTCAAGACTTCGCACGGAAAGCCATTTGAGCGAAGATCTGTCGAATACATCATCCAGAATCCTTCCTATTGTGGCATGATCCGGTGGAACCGGACAGAGAACAGCACCAATCGTATCAAAGATAAGGACGAATGGATTGTTACAGAAGGGCAACAGCCGGCTATCATATCAAAAGAACTCTTTGAATCAGCGCAGAAACGATTTAAAGCCACCTACAAGCCGGTTGGCAAGCGTCCCTCTTCCACTTATAAGCACTGGCTCTCTGGACTGCTGAAATGCCCGGATTGCGGACGCACCCTAACCTCAACCACTATGAAACGAGTCAATGGGGAAAAATATTCTTACTTCTCCTGCTACGGATACAGTAAAGGTAAATGTAAAAAGCCGAACGGCATCAGTTCACTGGTCCTTGAAAAGGAAGTTCTGGCCAGTATCAAAGAAGTATTGGATACCAAAGATATTGTCTATGAATTGCGTGAATATCAACCCACAGAGCAATTTGATGAGCGCAAGGCTATAACAGAACAATTGGAAAGTTTAACTGGCAAAGAGGAACGAATAAAAGCCTCCTACCGGGAAGGGATTGATACACTGGAAGAATATAAAGCGAATAAAGCTATCATTCAGAAAGAACGGGAATCCTTAGAACAACAATTAAAGGAATTGAAAAAGGCAGCGCATAAATCTGATCAGGATCCAGCGGATGCCATGCTGCAGAAGGTCCGGAGTGTGTATGATATTCTCATCTCCAACAACTATACATACATTCAAAAAAACGAAGCCCTGAAGCAGATCATCGACAAGATTATCTACGATCGCAAGAACGATTCTCTTAAAATCTACTTTTTCCTATACAGGTAAAATGCCCGCAAGCCCAGTAAAATCAAGGGTTTGCGGGTGCTTTATAGGTTGTGGCAATTTGGTTGACCCAATGGGGATCCAAATCCTTAGGCGACCAGGGCTATTCCCCTATCGAAATTCTCCGTTACTACTACGGTGACGACATGTACATTAACACCGCCGAAGCCATCTCCGGCATCCCATCCTCCTGGCCTGGCTATACTCTGGAAATTGGTTCTTCCGGCAATAAAGTTTTGCAGATGCAGGAACAATTAAATGTCATAGCAGGTGCTTATCCTGCTATTCCGAAAATTACTGCTGACGGGATTTACGGACCTGCAACTGCAGAATCAGTCCGTACATTCCAGAAAGTATTCGGACTGCCACAGACCGGAACAGTCGATTATACTACATGGTATAAAATTTCCGAAATTTACGTAGGCGTATCACGAATTGCTGAACTGTATGGATAATAATCGAATCGCTCTAATGATAAACGGCTTAATCACCCCTGAAAAGAAAGGATGGTAACATGAAAGCAAAAGATTGGAAAAAATGGGCTAAATGTGCCGGTATTAGGGCAATAAAGACTGTCGCGCAGACCGCCATAGCAACAATTGGAACCGTAACTGTACTTGGGCAGATAGACACGAAATTAGTAATTTCCACATCCATGCTGGCCGGAATATTATCACTGCTAACCAGTATTACCGGTTTGCCGGAATGTAATTCCGAAAACAAATAATGCTCTCTTTTGTATACTTTTGTATCAAAAGTCCCCCTTAAGTAGACTTTATCTATTTTCTACCTAAGGGGGATGATTTTTTGATAGATCTGCCAGCACTTCTACCTGCCCAAAAATATTCTATTAATATCATTAAACATTACAAATACCATCAACAACATCAATAGTATGATTCCTGCCAGATGTACATATCCCTCTTTCTCTGGTGGCACACGTTTTCCTCTGATTGCCTCCACAAAAAGAAATACCAGACGTCCCCCATCTAATGCCGGGAGTGGCAGCAAATTCATAACACCAAGATTCGCAGACAACAATATTGCCATATTTAACATCTGTACCACAACTGCAAATACTCCATAAGAACGGCTTTCTTTATAGGTTGTATCTACAGTACTTACAATTCCCACAGGGCCCGAAAGTTCATTTACTCCAATCTGGCCTGTCACAAGCATCTTTAGGCTATCGACAGTTGTACATATCCAGAATTTCACTTCATATCCGCCATATTGAAAAGCCGTCAACAGATTTGCCTTGCTATAACCGGAACTTCCTATTCCTAATCTCTTATAGCCCAGTTCTTTATCCATCTTCGGTGTCAGTGTGACCGTCTTTTCTTTTCCGTTTCTTAACACGGTAACAGCCACATCCTCATTAGAATGAAACTGATTGTAAAAGCTGACTTCACGGAAGATATGGATCTTTTTGTTTCCCATCTGTACGATCTCATCACCTTTTTTCAGGCCTGCTTCTGCAGCAGGATAGCCTGATTCTACTGCTCCGATCACCGGCTTATCATAGCCGACCATCGCTGTAATGATCACGGCAAATATAAAAGCCAGGATAAAGTTGAACACAGGCCCTGCCGCTATGACAGAGATTCTCGCCCAGACAGATTTGTTATTAAAATTGTTCGGCGAATCATTCGCTTCTTCGTCTTCCCCCATCGCACAGAACCCTCCGATCGGAAGGATACGCACGGCGTATTTGGTCCCTTTATATTCTTTTGAATAGATTGCCGGTCCCATTCCTATAGCAAACTCATCTACATCAATTCCATTTTTCTTCGCCAGTAAGAAATGACCCAGCTCATGAAAAAATATGATGAAGCTGAATAATAAGATTGCTAATATAATTCCCAAATTTACTGTTACCTCCTGCTGTTGATTCTCTCATAGGTCGCTGCTTCTGTCTCCAGAATCTGTTCCAGCGTTGGATTTTCAATATTCTTATGCGCTTTCATACAGTCCTCAATGATCTCCGTGATTTCCAGATACTTGATCTCTCTGTTGAGGAACTGGCTGACTGCAAGTTCATTTGCCGCATTGAATACAGTCGGAAGACTTCCGCCTTTTCTTCCTGCTTCATATGCAAGTTCCAGTCCGTAGAATGTGTCTGTATCCGGCTTCTCAAATTCCAGTTTGCCCAGTGTCCAGAAATCTACTCTGTCCCCCGGAAGGAATCTTCTTTCCGGATAATACAGTGCATACTGGATTGGGAGCTTCATATCCGGTGTTCCAAGTTCTGCAATAATTGCGCCGTCTACATATTCTACCATCGAATGAATGATACTCTGCGGCTGTACCACAACCTGTACCTGATCCACATCTACATTAAATAACCACTTGGCTTCAATAACTTCAAGACCTTTGTTTACCATTGTAGATGAATCGATCGTGATCTTACGTCCCATTGACCAGTTAGGATGCTTCAATGCATCTTCCACCTTGATCTCCATCAGTTCTTCCGATTTCTTTCCACGGAACGGTCCGCCGGATGCTGTCAGAAGTATCTTATGAAGTGCTCCGTGATTATTTCCCTGTAAAGACTGGAAGATTGCACTATGCTCGCTGTCCACCGGAAGAATGGACACTCCCATCTTTTTTGCCAGCGGCATAATGATATGTCCTGCCGTTACCAGCGTCTCTTTATTGGCAAGTGCAATGTCTTTTCCTGCTTTGATTGCCTCAATTGTCGGACGGATACCGATCATACCGACAACAGCCGTTACAAGGATCTCTGTTCCCTTCATCGTTGCAACTTCCATAAGTCCATCCATGCCTGCAACAATCTTTGTATCTGTATCTGCTACATTAACACGTAATTCGTCTGCTTTTTCTTCCGACCATACAGCCACGATCTGTGGGTGGAATTCCCTGATCTGTTCTTCCAGCATCTTGATATTGCTGCCTGCAGCCAGTCCGAGTACTTCGATATCTCCATTCTCTCTTACCACTTCCAGGGTCTGTGTTCCAATGGAACCTGTAGAACCTAAAATTGCTATCTTTTTCATACTTACCTCCTACAATCTTCCTGCAAGGAATGTTGCAAGATAATAAATGATCGGTGCTGTAAAGATAACACTGTCAAATCTGTCAAGGATTCCGCCATGTCCCGGGATCAGTTTCCCGTAATCTTTGATATCATGATTACGTTTGATCGCTGAAGCTGCCAGATCTCCGATCTGCGAGATCATACCGCCGACTCCGCAAATAACCGCATACTGTGCCGGATTCACACCAGCTCCTGTAATCTTATTTGCTGCAACTGCAAAGATTGCACCCAGTAATGCAGCTCCGACAATTCCGCCGATTCCGCCTTCTACGGATTTCTTTGGGCTTAACTTCGGTGCCATCTTGTGTTTTCCAAGAAGCATGCCTGCACAGTACGCACAGGTATCACACCCCCAGGAGCTTAAAAAGATCAGCCATACTGCAACGGCTCCGTCTTCCAGCATTCTGGTCTGGTACACATAAGACAACATCACTGCAACATAGAATACGCCAAAGAACACCGTCATTACCTGCTCTGCCTTAAATGTCGGGAATGAAAACACATACACCGCCATCAGTACTACCAGAAATGCAATCGTAAGAAGTGTCACATACTGCATCTGTCCGGTATATAAAATTCCATAATATACAACAGCTCCCAGATAACCGGTAAGTCCTAATATCTTGTTCTGCACATCCACAACTTTATAAAGCTCTGACAGTCCGATCAGACTGATCAGTGCCAGAAATCCAAACAGTAAACCACCGCCGGTTCCAACCGTTGCAATTAAGATGATAACCAGAACAATCCCACTTAATAATCTCGTCTTAAACATTCTGTTCTTCTTCCTCCTTCACACCACCATAACGTCTGTCACGGTGATTGTATGTTTCAATCGCCTTTTCCAGCTCTTCTTTACTGAAATCCGGCCACGGAACATCTGTAAAATAAAATTCTGTATAGGCAAGCTGCCATAACAGATAATTGGAAAGCCTAAGCTCCCCGCTGGTACGGATCATCAAATCCGGATCCGGGATTCCTTTTGTATCCAGATATTGCTCAAATGTTTCTTCTTTGATCTCAGCCGGATCCACTTTTCCATCCACGCAGTCTTTTGCAATCTTACGGATCGCACGGATCATCTCATCACGGCTTCCATAATTAATCGCGATCTGGAAATTCAGGCCGCCATTATTCTTTGTTGCTTCTTCCAGTTCCAGAATTCTCTTCTGAATGTCTTCATCCAGTCTTGTGATATCCCCGATCACGCGGACTTTCATATCATTCTTTGCAGCCGTTTTCAGACAGGTCTTCATGTAATTACGAAGCAGCTTCATCAGAGCATTGACTTCATCGTCCGGACGATTCCAGTTCTCTGTGGAAAATGCGTAGACCGTCAGATATTTAATGCCCATTCTCCACGCTTCTTCGCAGATACGCTCTACATTCTTACTGCCCTGTGCATGACCGTAATTGCGCGGCATTCCTTTTGCTTTTGCCCAGCGTCCGTTTCCATCCAATATGATCGCAACATGTTGTGGCACATTCATATGATTATTTCCTCCTAATAACAATAGGTATACAAGAACAGAGGGGACAGTTTCCAGAGCATCTGGATCTTATCCCCCTCCTGTTGTATACTGCTTTTATCTCTTACAGGTCTTATACTGTCATAACCTCTTTTGATTTTGCTTCTACAGCTTTATCAACTTCTTTTACATATTTGTCTGTCAGTTTCTGAAGATCATCTTCCATATCTTTCATTTCATCTTCTGACACATCGGAACCTTTCAGTTTCTTAACAGAATCGATTCCATCACGACGGATATTACGAATCGCAACTTTGGCTGCTTCGCCCTTTTTCTTAACATCCTTTACCAGTTCTTTTCTTCGATCTTCTGTTAATTCAGGGAAAAGAAGACGTACAGTTGTTCCGTCATTCGTCGGATTAATCCCCAGATCTGAAGTCATGATTGCTTTTTCAATCTCTCTTACCATTTTCTTTTCCCATGGCTGGATCTGAATCATACGTGCTTCCGGTACGGATACGTTTGCTACCTGCTGGATTGGTGTCGGTGTTCCATAATAGTCTACCATGATCTTATTCAGAA
>OLRG01002915.1_pt1 | contig 11475 bp, 6 predicted proteins | sample 1672331 | NCBI WGS metagenome assembly OLRG01 (sample SAMEA3136672, study PRJEB25190) | human gut metagenome
AGTCAGATCGCTAACGATTTGGGAGTAGTTGTAGGTGTACCCACCACTTCGGTACATGTCATCCCCGATTTTGTCCGTTTTATCGCCGGCGAACTTCACCAGTCCAACGCGAACCAGTTCGGAACCGGCCTCCGTATTAGTATTCGCAGCTTCATCAAGAAATGCTTTAACCGCTTCTTTCAGTGCGACTAACCGCTTGATCCGATCCGTCTTACTCATCGGATCGTCCATCGAACCGGACACATCCAGCACCAGCGTGAAGTCGATCGGCTGGGTGGTGGTGACCGTGGTGCTGTTGACGGCGCCCTTCACATCCACGTTCACGGTGTAACTGCCATCATCGTTCTTCTTGATGCGCTTATGCTTCTCCGGAGCGCCCAACTGAGAACCGGTCTCGTTCTGCGCAACCGACTGCGCCCGATTTGCTCGCGCAATCGGTTGAGCGGACAACGTAACTGGCTGCTCATCAGATTGTTGTTCAGATTGTTGTTCAACCTCCTGCTCAACCCACTGCTCAGTCTCTTCTTTCGTTTCTTGTTCCGTTTCTTGTTCGACTTGCTGGTAAGCCTCTTGCCCAGATTCTTGCAATACCGGCTGCTCGATTTGTTGTTCCAAGGCTCCCGTGGCATCTTCCGCCGCCGCTGACGAAGCAGTGACGCACCCCACGCCGGCGAGCATTGCGACCGTCGCGACGGCCGCAATGACACGACGCGTGAACAGACCTGTGCCCCTCGCCCTGTTTCGCTCAAAGACGTGTCTCATACGTCAACCCCCTTGTACCGTTAAGCGATCGGGGAAATACCTTCCTCCTTCGACCGGTATATTTGATGCGTCTTCGCTTCACATACCGTCCGACAATCGCTTCGTTGCCTAAACCTTAAGGAGAAAAACAGAGGGATACATACCCTCCCAACGAGGTAATCAAGGGGATATACTTTCCTTGAAATCGCACATATCATCGCGATTCTAGAGTATTCTTACCCCCGTAAATCGCGATGCAAAAACTATAAGCAAACGTTGTCATGTCTCTTTCAGAATTTTCCCCGACAAAAAAGCATCTGTCAAGTGCAACATTAACGCCATCAACCCCTAGTTGCGCTTTGGCCACCAAGCGGCATGCCTACGGACATGCCACGGACAGCGGAGCAGCCAAACCAACAACAAACCGACCAGCAACGTGGCAGCTGACACCACGCCCGCAATCACACGCACATCTTTTGCCGCATCATCCTCCGCGGGAATCTCTTCGGGAATGGCGGAACGTAATGCCGAAACCAACAGACGATGCGTATTCACACCGTACGGAGTGCATGTCATCAACGTGACCCGATCCTCGCCAGAGGTAATCTTCAATTGCGATGTGTCGTTAGGTTCGATTTCGGTAATACGATCCACCATATAGCCAAGCGTATGGCCCATCACATCGATATAGAAGTAATCACCAACCCGTATCTCATCCAAACGCGTAAACATTGAGGCTTCAACCAAACCCCGATGTCCGGTAATCACCGCATGCGTATCCTTGCCACCCACCGGCAGACTACTGCCATACAAATGCCCCGCACCGGACGCAAGCGTCTGCTCCGACGTGCCATGGTAGATCGGCAAATCCACAGAAATCTTTGGAATGCGGATGGAACCCATCACGCCATCGCCAGTATCCAGCAAACGCTGGTATTCCGCGTCTTTGGAGCTAGCGGAATCCTTGTTACCATCGCCAGTGGCGTCTGCGCCCGTCGAGCTGGAACCGGAACCGTCGCTGGAGTCGGACTGATTGTTGTTGTACAACTCGGCGAGCGGATCCTCAGCCTCGCCAATCACCGGCTGCCCCGATTCGGCGAGACGCTTGTTGTACGCCCCAGCTGCGGCGAATGCCTCGTCGGCCTGCGGATACGGCCAGCCCGCGACGCTCTGCTCGGAACGGGCGGACGTGCTCGCCAGCTTTTGCGCGGACTGGTATTGCAGCACTTTCGGGAAAAAACCAATGCCGATTGCGGAGAAAATCAGCACCGCCGCAAGCACACGCAGGGCAATGGATCTACCCACGTCGGCGCGACGCTCGCGAATTTCTTCGGACACATCGGTCGCCTCGGCGAACGTCGGCGGAACGTAGGTGCGCGTGTTGCGCGTGGTGTCGTGCGAACCGCGCGAGCCGTCGTTGCCATCGTGCGAATCGCCATAAAAATCGTCGGCGCGTAAGTCCTTAATTTGCTGCGGACCGTCGCTTCTCGACCCGCCGCGCGCGCTCCCATGCGGAAAAACTGCCATCAGTCTTGCCCCCTTGAACTGCCAGCCATAGGGAACATTATATTGCACTCCGCCCGCGTGCCTTCTTCCCTAACGATTCCGATAGCATCGGTCGGACCTAGGCGGTCTTTCCGGCCACAGCTCTGAGCGAACCACGTTTTATGCAAATCGTGGGTTAGGTTTTATGTAAATCATGGGTTAGACCCATCAAAACCCTTTGCAGGAGGCCGAAATTGGCATTTTTGCCAAGAGCATCTCTAACCGAGTCTATCCATGGTCAAACTGATGGGTCTATCTGGCTTATAGATGGCGGATTTGGGGCTTTGCGGAAAGGTATCTCGCTTATAGATGGCGGGTGCTAGACGAGAATAGGCGGTTCGGTGGTATGATTTATACCCCCGAACTGGCAAATGGGGCGAACCACCCGCCATCTATAAGCTAGATAGCATAAGTCAGGCCTCAGCGGAGGCAGGATTGGGCCCGACTTCCTTGTCCAGCTTGTTGCGCAACCTCACCACATCGCGCTCGAGCTCGTCGATACGACGAGCCTGCTGCCTGATAATAATGCCGGCCGTATCACCGTCGAACAGTCCGAGAGACAACGGATGAACGTCATTCGACGCAGCCGTTGCGGCAGGCTTCGGCTCAGTGGCCGTATTGGCGATGTCTTCAAGACTCCGCCTCGTCGCCAACGCACGCTTATACCGCGCCGCAAGCTGCGCTATGATCTCACCATCGGTCATGGTGTCGCTGCCGCTCACCGACTTGATGGCCGCATCCTTCCACCGCGCCACACTGCGCTCGATACGCTTGTAACCAACCAATTCCGGCGGCAGACCCGCTTCGCGGAAGATCTTGGTGGGCGACTCCCCCGCAAGATATCGGATAGTGCACACCTGTCTGAATGTGTCGGAATAGGTGATACGATCACGAGTCACATTGGAAACAGCCGGCAATCCACGCAACAGCTGAATCTCCTCGTCACTGAATGCTCCCCCACTGCGCATCGCAATACCTCCCATTGATGCTTCGTTGCTTTCTTTTGCGGATGTGCCTGCGATTCTATGGCCCTCCTTCCGCGCAATACCCCCACTTCACTCCCCTGACTAACAGCCCCCATAACGGTTCACGTTTCCAGATTCCGTTTGTTGCAACACATCCCACCGAAACTCCTTATACCCTCGAAAAATGCAATGCCCACCCACATCGGGCGGCACGTCCAAAGCAACGTAATATGGCGCAATCCAAGCAATCCCACATGAAATACAGAGCAATACAAAAAGGCCGACCCATAATGGGTCGACCTTAAATCACTCCGAATTGGTGTTCTTATCGAATACCGTCAGAGATGGGCGATCAGGCCTCGGCGTTCTGACGAGACTTGATGGCGATGGTCACGCCAGCGCCAGCCACGAGCAGAGCCACAACGGTGAACAGCATGGTTCCCGCAGCGCCGGTGAGCGGCAGCTGGGTGATGGACTTGATGTTCTTCACGGTCTTTTCAGACGTGTTGACCAGGCCCCACGGATCGGAAGTGGCGGTCAGAACAGCTGAACCGTCCTCCTTGCTGAAAGACACAGTAAAGCTCGGCATGATGTTGAGGTAGGCATCGCTGGCGCGCACAGTTTCCGTGACGGTGTAGATCTTGTTCTTATCAAGACCGGTGAAAGACAGCTTGCCATCAGCACCAGTCTTGACATCAGCAGTTGCGCCCGAAGTGGTAGCAGAAGCAGCCTTCTTGTAGGAACCGTCCTTCTGCTTCACGAAGTACAGCGTGGTGTCACCGTCCTTCACCTGGAAGGTGACGTCCTTGATACCCTTGCCGTCCGGATCAACCTTGGTGAAGTCGAATTTGCCAAACGTAGTCGGGGCCTGAACCGGGGTGCCGTAGTTGTCAAGCTCGTTGACGACACCATTCTCGACGTCAGCTTCGTCATTAATCACTGCTTCGAAGGTGACCACAATCTTCTTGCCTGCATAAGTGGACGGGTCATTCACCTTGACATCGAAAGTTGCGTTACCATTGCCCTTGAAATCATCAGTCAGAGCAACATGGAAGTTGTCCGCGGACTCAGGATGGCGAGTCTTATTAGCATCCTCCGTAAAGAACTGGAAGCTGTTAGCCTTGATGGTCAGACCCTTGCCCGGCTTATCGGCGAACTTGAACTCGGTCGGAGCCGGGTTCGCGATGGAACCAGTCAGGGTGTAGGTCAGGGTGTCGCCGATGGCAGCAGAAGTCTTATTGACCTCCTTGGTCTTTCCGGGGTTGTTGGTGTTCTTCATGTTCACGGTGGCAGCGGCAGTCGGATTGGTTAGAACCTTCTTCTCAGCGTTAACGGTGCCGGAAGCGACAATCATCGGGATTGCCTTGGTCACAGAACCAGTGGCAACCGCAGAGTCAATGAACACATAGATACCTGCAGGCAGGGTCGCGGTAGCAGTGTATTTAGCATCCGCACTACCATTCGTAGCAGGAACTGGCTTGCCCAGAGTGAACGACGTCACAGCAGTTAGTTTGCCTTCACTCTCCAGAGCATTAGCAAACTTACGGGTCTTCTCAGGAGAAGCCCACGGACGAGCAGCAGAAACATCCAGAGTGCCGGCATTCAGGGCTGCGGCCAGATGGTCCACCTCAGAATCCGTAGTATCCACACCGGCAGCCTTCAACGCGGAGTCAACGGCAGTCTTATTGTTAGAATTCGTCACCACACCGTAAGCAACGTTCTCGCCGGAACCATACTGAACATAATCGCCAATCTTGTATGCTTTCAGTTTGGCGTTGGTCAACTGTTCAGCGGTTTCAGCAGTGAACGTGAACGTCGCGTCCCTCGTCACCGTTGTAGGAGTGTCATCAGCCTGTGCGCTGGCTGCGCCCAATGCCATGCCACCGAGCAGCGTCGCAGCGGCGGCGATACCGGCGAAAAGTTTCCTCATCTTCATGAGAATCCTCTCTTCCTTATTGTTTGATTACTTGTTTCTGCAATCGCGGGAGGCAGGGATCCAACTTGCTCCCGCGATCCGCAAATCTTGGATTATCGGCCGGAACGCCCTCGAGTTGGCAGACGTTCCGACCATGCACAGCGATTCAGACGAGTCGCTTCTTGCCGTTCCACACACCGGCCGCGCCGATGAGCAGCACCGCAAGCCCGCCGACCACACCGCCGACCAGCAGCCATTGACGATCCGTCATCCCGCCCGTCAACGGCAGCGCCGATACCGCGATGTAGTAGTTGGTGAAGGCGACCGGTTGCGTACTGTCGCTCTGCGATTCGGCCGGGTCGCCGTTGTCGTCCAGCATCTTGATCACGGACGTCATGGAAGCCGTCCACGCACCGGCATCGTTCTTGGCGACGGTCACCACGACTTTGTATTTCGCCTGCGAATAGTGCAATGCGCTAATCAAGCCGCTGTCTTCCGTCACGTAGTACGTGTAGGTGGCGCCACCAGCGTTGTAGGTAATGTCGCTAAACGCCGCGGAATGGTCCTTGGAATCAGCTTTCACAACCACCGTGCACGTTTTCTGTCCGTTGCACGAAGCCGGCAACGGAGCATTGTTTTTCGCCTCCAACGTGAAGCTGAACTGGTCGGTATCCTTCCACTCACGACCGGTCAGATTCTTCTTCACCGAGATTGCGTTGCTTAGTGACACCGTCTTCCGCGTGTTGGTGATGGTCGCATTCAATGTGCCCTTATCGGCGGAAGACCACACCATCCGCTTGGTCAACTCGGCATTGTTATTCGCTGTATTGTTGACTTTGTAGGTGACGTCATATTGGTCATCGCCGGGGGTTTCCACCACGGAATACGTGTAGCCGGGCACCAGATTATCGACCGTTTTGGTCCAATTGTTGGCGGCGTTCAGCGTGATCGGATTACCAACGTTCTCCGCATTAGTAGCACCAATTGCCTTGCGCTGCAATTGCACCGTCACGAAATCGTTGGCATGCTTGTCGTTGCCGTCCGACCATTGCTTGGTGATGTTGATCTTGCCAAGCTTCACCTGCACCACAGGATGCGGATATACAGCTTCGGTCGGTTCGCAGGATGTCACGTTGTTGACCTCGGTGAGCACGCAATAGTTCAGCTTCGCATCCGCGTTGGAATAGTAGCCTCGCTGCCCAGCGGATACGTCTCCGGTATTCGCGTCTCCCGTATCCGGATAGTTGTTGCCGCTCGCATAGTCGGCATATGCAGCATCGCTTGGCTTGACTTTAAAGGAAACGTCGATGACATCAGTCTTTTTTACGACGATGCCATCAGTACCGTTGAACGTCACCGTCACCGTACGACTGTCGGAATTGTATGTGGCCGTATATCCGCTCTTCAGCGTGGTATTGCCGTTCTTCACCGTCACATATTGTGTGATGTCGGCACCGTTGGCGGCACCTGCGAACTCGACCGGATCCACCCACTGGGACAAGGTGTCGGTGATGGAGAAGACCTTGATCTTCGCAGAAGAAGTAATGCTGGAATAGATCTGATCGAATGCTTTCGTCAGATTCGCCGAATTCGTGCCGTCGAATTCCACGCCATTCACCGCATTGGCCTCACTCGCAAGATCATCCATCTTATTGGCGTCGGCAGCGGTCTTCACCACGTACAGGGCGGCGTCGCCGCGATTTTTGGCTTCAGCCAACGCGGCCGCGTAATTAAAGCCATACTCGTCGCTGCCTCCTGCGCCATATACGCCACCGGAACTGCCGTCAGGGTTCTTCCCCCAACTGTATCCGTTCGTCTCGCAATCCGCTTTGGTCGTATATTCCGGATGTGCGGTATTGCCCCAGAGAAATGAATAGGAATAGCATCCGCTATATGAGGACGTTCGGTACGTCGGATTGCCATCCGAGAGGAAGATGATGTGCTTCTTCACACCAGGGCGACCTCGCAGATTGTTTGCCTGCTCGAGCGCGGCCTCCCAGTTGGTGCCGCCACCCGGCTTTTGGGAAACGGCATCACCGATCTTGCTCGAAGACGTGGTGAACTCCTGTTTCAGCAAAGCGCTCTTGCTGAAGGTGACGACCGCCATACGCACCCGCTGGGCTTCCGGCAAAGCCGAATTCTGCGCCGTCAGCAGCTTATTGGCGAGCGCTATGGCCGCATTCCGCGCATTGGTGTCGCGGTTGTCACTATTCATACTGTCGGACTTGTCCATGACCAGCACAATGTCAGCCGGAGTGGCAGTGGTGACCGTGGAGGAGGTGCTATCACCGGATGCGGTCAGATGCAGCGTGTACTCATCGCCTTCGCCGCCATTGGTTTTCACGATGCTTTTGTTGTTCGATGGTTTCACATTGGAATTCACGATGGTCACGTGGCTCGTCTTTCCCACGGTGAACGAGCCGGTTTCGGCGTATGCATTATTGTCGCTACCCTGCTGCGTCATTGGGGAACCGTTCGCGGACACGGTGTAGTCGCTGGAATTCAACTCCCGCACCGTATACTTGGTGTCATCAGTGAAATTGTCGGCTTGCACGCGGGCAAATTGACCCCCGGCCAGCTTTATCACACCGTTGTTTTCGGTCGACGCATCGGGGTTAACGACCTGATTGGTGTGCGCATTGTACACGCTGTATTCGCCTTGGTACGGATCTTTGGAACCGTCGACGAACAGCTGGAATTGGAACTGTTTGTTCGCGTCGATGGTGCCCAGGGTTTCCTTCTCGATATCGATGGCCTTGGACGGCTTCACCGGCAGATTGAAACTGATCTTGCAGTTGGATCCGCCGTCGCCGCGTTCCAGATAGAAGAAGCTCAGATGATGTGTCGTATACGCCTTGGAATCCCACTTCTTTCCCGCTTTTCTAAATGCCTCGGTGATTGTTGCGGCAGGAGTGTCTCCATGACTCTGAACCTTGTCGTACTTGATCTTGTCGGCGGCGAAATCGATGCTGCCACCCAACGCCTGATGGATACCGCCCAAGTCAAGCACCAGCACACCATCGATGAACACCCACACATCGTCGTCACCGGTGAAATCAAACACCATGTTCTGATTGTTGACTTTGCCATCTTTAGGCATATAGAAATCGGCCCCAAGGTTCATGCCGAACGAATACCTATTGGCGTCGCTGTCATTGCCAAACGGCGTGAATAACGGGTCACGATTCCCGCTCTGGGTCTGCTTGGTCAATTCGAATCGTTTGCTATTGCGGTTATATTTCGCATATTTCGACGCCGCATCGAAACTGTAATTCCCTTGACCATCCGGAGTCAGCAAACCACCTTCCGGCATGTAATTAGTCACAGCATTATCAAACGCACCACCGAAGAGATAATCCAGCGATCCGTTGCCATCCGCCATGGTCGGATAATCGTTAGTCAGCAGAGGCTTCACAATGCCCGCGTACGCACCTTTGCCATCTTGAACATAGCGGTTATAGCCGGTTTCGTTTCTTCCGCTCATAAAATGCAACGCATGATTATTGTTGATGGAGCTGCGATTGTAATCATGCAGACCAATGCTGATACCATTCTGCTGCTCAACAGTGGCATTGACGTCATCGGCTAGTGCGGCAGAAGTGGTGGCGTAGCCCATGCCACCAAGCATGGCGACCGCGGCTACCGCAGCTACGATTCGCTTGGCAAAGTTCCCCTTTGGCTTTGGCTCAGATTCATGTACATGCCTCATGTGCATTGTCCCCTTAATACCGCGCTTCAACGCGGTTTCCGTCTCTAACACCGTCCGCGCATCACGCACCGGCACATGCCATGTCCAGTATGGATACACTTCCAGCGCTCCAACCTCGAATGTAGGAGAAAAGACGTCGGGAGATGCACACCCTAAGTGCGGGAAAGTCGAGGTATCATACCATCGTCAACCGTTGCAATCGCAACGTTTCACAATATGGGTGATACCCGAATAAAAAGCCGGCAGGAGGCATCGGCAAACAGCGGTCGTTATCCGCGCTTCGGCCACCAAGCCGCATGCCTACGGATATGCCACGGTCGCCCGCGCAACCATGCCAGCAGCAGACCGAGCAGCAACGTGGCCACCGCGGCCGTGGTCGCAATCGTTCGCGCATCCTTCGCCGCATCATGCTCCGCCGGTACCACGTCGGGAATCGGCGAGCGCACCGCAGAAACCAACAGTCGATGCGTATTAACGCCGTACGGGGTGCACGTCATCAACGTCACCCGGTCTTCGCTGGGAACGATCTTCAGCTTCGACGTATCGTTCGGCTCGATCACGGAAATACGGTCCACCCGGTAGCCGAGCGTGCGGCCCATCACTTCGATGTAGAAGTAGTCGCCGACGCGCATTTCATCCAATCGGGTGAACATCATCGCATCCACAAGCCCGCGATGCCCGGTGATTACGGCATGCGTGTTCTTGCCGCCCACCGGCAGACTACTGCCATACAAATGCCCCGCACCGGACGCAAGTGCCGACTGCGACGTGCCATGGTAAATCGGCAGTTTCACGGAGATTTTCGGAATACGGATAGTGCCCATCACACCGCTGCCGGAATCCAGCAGGCTTTGATATTCCGTATCTTTGGCGCTGGCGCTGTCTGATTCGTTGGAACCGGATTCGCTGGACCGCGAGCTGCCCTGCGCCTGGGAGAACGGATCCTTCGCCTCGCCGAGGATCGGCTGGCCCGATGCGGCGAGCCGTTTGTTGTATTCCTTGGCCGCTGCGATTGCGTCGTCGGCCTGCGGATACGGCCAGCCCGCAACCGCACGTGCGGACTGGTCCGACGTATTCGACAGTTCGTGCGCCGACCGGTATTGCAGCATCGCCGGAAAACCGCCGATGCAAATGGAAATGACGATCAACAGCGCAGCGGAGACACGCATGGCGACGGTTTTCCTACGACGGCCACGCCGTCTGCGCATGTCGTCGGAAACGTCGATTATCTCGTTGAAAGACGGTTCTGCGCCTTCCGTACGTTCCATGTTTTTCATACGTTTCGCACGCATCACTGGATGAACTTCCGCAGCACGCGTTCCAGCTCGTCGATACGCAACGCCTGCTTGGCTATCAGCATGTCGCATTTGTTGATGGTCAGCTGTGCCTGTGCAAGTTTCGACAGCATATCCTGCGATGCGCGCGATTCCTGCAACTTGTCCGAGCCTTGCGATTGCACGCCGTTGCTTCCCGACGCGCCAACGTTTCTCGTCGCGACGTCGCTTCCCGACGTCCCTGCCGCGCCAGCGCCATAAAGATCCACCACGGACTGATCCACATCGTCTCCGCGCAGTTCGATGGCTTCCAGCTCGTCATCACAATCCTGCATGTAATGGTTCGTATGTTCGTTCCTGCGCTTGTTCCGCTCCTCCTGCTGCTTCCAGCGCGCGATGCACCGTTCCACGCGCTTGTAGCCGATCAGCTTGGGGTCGAGACCCGCCTCCCGAAAGATGGCCGACGGCGATTCGCCCGCGTTGTACCGGCACATGACCTCGACCTTAAAGCGATCGGTATACCGGATATGGGATGGGCTCACGCTTTTGACCGCTGGCAGGCTGGCCAGATACGCACGCTCCTTTGCTGTGAATTTGCCATCAATCATTTTTTACACCCCCTAAATCGCCTAAACAGCTCGATTCAGCATCATATCGGGCTCTTTCCATTAACACCCTCGTTAAAACCCTCGAACGAAAGACCCATCCCCTTCAACGAAAAGAGGGGGCCAACCTTCAAACAAAACAGTCCCGCCATTTTCCACGGATAATAAAAGCTCATAGACCCCCCCCCCATAAAATTAACAAAAACTTAACCTCACCCCCAGCGCGTCATGGGGGTCACCGCGTATCCGAGCACCGTCACGCAGACTCACTAGGCTGGAAACATGACGCAAGAGCTCGTTTCATTAACCATCATCATGGCGGTGGCGGCCGTCAGCCCAATCGTGGCGCAGCTGATCCCGGGCAAGTTCATTCCGCAAACCGTGCTGCTGCTCGCCGCCGGAACCGCGCTCGGCCCGTACGGACTAGGCGTGATCGAAGTAAACGACGCCGTGAAACTCTTGAACGAGCTCGGCATGGCGTTCCTGTTCCTGCTCGCCGGCTACGAAATCGACCCCAAACGACTCGCCGGACATCAAGGCAAAGTCGGACTGCTTACATGGGGAATCACGCTAGGCCTCGCCTGGCTGGTTGTGACATTCCTTCCGTTCTTCACCAAGCAAGGCATCAACGGCGTGGCCACGGTAATCGCACTCACCACCACCGCGCTCGGCACGCTCATGCCGATTCTCAAGGAACGCAACCTCGAAGGCACCCCCATCG
>OLRG01002928.1_pt1 | contig 11428 bp, 9 predicted proteins | sample 1672331 | NCBI WGS metagenome assembly OLRG01 (sample SAMEA3136672, study PRJEB25190) | human gut metagenome
TCGTGCGGGTTGCTCGGGAGGGTTGGCGGCCTGCGCCGCCCCGTGGTGTCCTTTGGGTTGCCATGGCGGTAATTATGTCATTTCGCCTACAGGAGTGAGGGGGTTTGACTTCACTTGTTACAATAAACCCAAACACCCTTCACCCGCACGGCCGCGCAAAGGGGACGTGCGTGCGAGGTGACAAAGCATGGAAAGCAGCTTCCTAAGGAGTGAACCATGAGCAACGAAACCAGGCGCATCCTGCTGGTGGAGGACGAGAAGGCCATCCGCGATGCCGTAACCGCATATCTTGAGCGCGAGAACTATTGGGTAACCGCCGTCGGCGACGGCCAGGAGGCGCTGGAGGAATTCTCCAAGCACCACTTCGACCTGGTCATCCTCGACCTCATGCTCCCGCGCGTTCCCGGCGAGCGCGTCTGCCGCGCCATCCGCGACAACTCCGACGTGCCCATCATCATGCTCACCGCCAAGGGCGAGGTCGAGGACCGCATCATCGGCCTGGAGCTGGGTGCCGACGACTACCTGGTCAAGCCGTTCAGCCCGCGCGAGCTGGTCGCCCGCGCCCGCGCGCTGCTGCGCCGCGTGCACGCCGACTCCGAGCCTCAGCGCGAGGTGCTCGAGTTCGGCGAGCTCACCATCGACGTGTCCGGCCACAAGGTCATGGTTTCCGGCAAGGAGATCGACCTCACGGCCAGCGAGTTCAAGCTGCTCACCACGTTGTCCCGCTATCCGGGCCGTGTGTACTCTCGTATGGAGCTGGTTGAGAAGGTGCTCGGCTACGACTTCGAGGGCTACGAGCGCACCATCGACTCCCATGTGAAGAACCTGCGCGCCAAGATCGGCGACAACCCGCGCAACCCCAAGTGGCTGCACACCGTGCACGGCGTGGGCTACCGCTTCGAAGACCCCACCAAGCAGGGTCAGTAAGCTAGCCGCCGCGCGGCCGCCAGCGCTCGGCCGCGCCTCCCTTCTCAGAAGAAAGGCCGCGAGCCCACGTGGATACCGATACCAATACAACGCAAGACGCTCCTTCGACCGGCTCCGCCACCACGGGGCCGGTCGTGGTTGAGCGCCCTTCCGAGGAAAAGAAAAGGCGCAAGCCGTACCAGGGCGTGGTGAACTGGTGGAACAGCCTGACGTACACCACGCGCATGACCATGGCGTTCGCCCTGATCGCTGCCATGACCGCCATGGTGGCCATCGGCGTGCTGTCGTTCGTCTGGCAGCAGCACTTCCATACCTACACGCAGGAGAACATGGAGTCACTCGCCGAAAGCACGGCAACGCGCATCGAGGAGGTGTACAACACCTCCCACACCCTGCACGACCCGCAGGTCGAGGCCGTGGCGAAGTACGCCGAAAGCCTGAACAGCGGCGTGGGCGTGGCCGTCATCGACAACAACACGGGCAAGGCCGTGTACGATTCCTCGGCCGTCACCATCGACGACGGCACGGGCACGTCCCGAAGCGAATCGGGCGCGGGCATGTCGCCGAGCTCGGACAGCGGGCGCACCCTGGCGCCGCCGGTCAGCGCCAGCCAGCAGTTCGCCAGCGCGCCCATCGAGTACGGCGGCGCGGCTGTGGGGTCCGTGCGCATCTGGGTGTACGGAAGCGAAACCCTGCTCACGCAGGCCGATGAGCAATTCTCCAACAACTCTTATCAGGCCATGGTGTTCGCAACGGTGCTGGCCATCGTGCTGGCGTCGTGCATCGGCTTCCTGTTCGCGCGCACCTTGGTGCGCCCCGTCAACACCATGGCGCAGACCGCCCGCGCCATCAAGGAGGGCGACCTTTCGGCGCGCACGGGCATCCGCGGCGAGGACGAGATCGCGCGCCTGGGCATGACCTTCGACGAGATGGCCGACTCCATCGAGCGCGACCGCAAGCTCGAACGCCGCCTGACCACCGACGTCGCGCACGAGCTGCGCACGCCGCTCATGGCCATCCAGGCAACGGTCGAGGCCATGGTCGACGGCGTGTTCGATGCCGACGAGGAGCGCCTCGAAACGGTGAACGGCGAGGTCAAACGCCTAAGCCGCCTGGTCGACGCCATCCTGAAGCTTTCGCGTTTGGAAAACCGTAGCACGCCCATGAAGAAGGAAGTGCTCGAGGTGGGCGACCTCATCAGCGGCATCATCGCCACGCACGAGGCCTATGTGTCCGACTCGGGCCTCAAGCTCATCTACGAGGTGGAGCGCGGCGTGCGCGTGCGCGGCGATGCGGACATGATCCGCCAGGCCACGGCCAACCTCATCTCCAATGCAGTGCGCTACACGCCCGAGGGCGGCACCATCACCGTCAGCGTTTCCAGCCACGAGGGCATGTGCGCCATCGCCGTGCGCGACACGGGCATCGGCCTTTCGCCCGACGAGGCGAAGATGGTGTTCTCCCGCTTCTGGCGCGCGGACGCCGGCCGCACGCGCGAGAGCGGCGGCCTGGGCATCGGCCTTTCCGTGGTGAAGGAGATCGTCGATCGCCACAACGGCTACGTGGACGTCGAGGGTGAGAAGGGCGTGGGCGCCTGCTTCACCATCAACCTGCCGCTGTACTACGAGGGCGACGAGCAGCGCGAGCAGCGCCAGCAGCAGCGCCAACAGCAACAGCAGCAGCGCGAGCAGCAGATGCAACAACGCCAGCAGCAGCGCGAAGCGCAGCGGCAGCAGAAGGAGCAGCAACGCGCGCAGCAACATGCGCAGAAAACGGGGATACCGTTCGGGCGGTCGCACGACGACGGAAAATAGACGATAATGGCAACAATACAGTCACGCCGCAAACGGCGCGCAAATGCCGGCTGGGCGCCGCCCGCGCCCGGCGCAACTCTCATGGGGAAAGGATAAGCAGGCATGAGCGGAATCGATATCAAGCCGGACGCACAGGGCAAGGTGCGCGACATCTACGACCTGGGCGACAAGCTGCTGATGGTGGCCACCGATCGCATCTCGGCGTTCGATTACATCCTGGAGGACGAGATCCCGCACAAGGGCGCGGTGCTCACGCAGATCTCGCTGTTCTGGCTCGAGCAGCTCAAGGACGTCATCGGCAACCACCTGATCAGCGCCGACGTGGCCGACCTGCCCGAGCAGTTCAAGCCCTACGCCGACTACCTGCGCGGCCGCTTCATGCTGGTGAAGAAGGCCGAGATGTTCCCCGTCGAGTGCATCGTGCGCGGCTACCTTGCCGGCAGCGGCCTGAAGGAGTACCAGAAGCAGGGCACCGTATGCGGCATCCAGCTGCCCGAGGGCCTGGTGAACTCCTCCAAGCTTCCCAAGCCCATCTTCACGCCCTCCACGAAGGCCGAGATCGGCGACCACGATGAGAACATCAGCTTCGAGCGCTGCGCGGAGATCCTCGGCGAGGATGCCGCCACGCAGCTGCGCGACCTGGCCATCAAGGTGTACTCCGTTGCCCGCGACCACGCCGCCGAGAACGGCATCATCATCGCCGACACGAAGTTCGAGTTCGGCGTCATCGACGGCCAGATCATCCTGGCCGACGAGGTGCTCACGCCCGACTCCAGCCGCTTCTGGCCGGGCGACGCCTACGAGCCGGGCCGCGACCAGGCCAGCTTCGACAAGCAGTACGTGCGCGACTGGCTCAACGCCAACTGGGACCGTCAGGGCAACCCGCCGCATCTGCCCCAGGAGGTCATCGAGCGCACCAGCCAGAAGTACATCGCGGCGTACGAGAAGATCTCCGGCAAGAAATTCGAGTTCTAGCCCCAGGCCCGGCAGGGCCGCATAAGCAGTACAGGTTCGTAAGGACGCATGCGGCGTCCCGGATCGGCCCCTAGGCAAGCGTCGGCGTCAAGCCGGCTGGCGTGCCGGAGGAGATGCGGGGCGCCGCGCGCGACCGCAGCAGAAGAAGGTTCGCCTGCCGGCAGGCGGGCGAAGGAGTGAGAATGACACAACGCAACCCCATGAACGAGCGCTACCAATCCGAGGACCGCAAGGGCGCCACGCGCAAATCGGCCGCTTCCGCGAAGCCGGTCTCGAAGGCCGCATCCTCGGTGCGCATCGAGTCCACCAAGAAGACGCCCCAGCAGAAGAAGGCCGAGCGCAAGCAGCAGCGCGCCAAGGACGCCGAGCGCGACCGCCAGTTCTACAATCCGCCCACCGCGGAGTACAAGCGTCTGCGCAAGATTTGGTGGGTGTGCCTGATCCTGGCCATCATCCTCACCGTGGTCAGCTTCGCCGGCAACAACCTCGGCATGCCCGCGCCCATCATGTACGTCACTTTGGCGCTGGCCTACGTGTTCATCATCGCCGCCCTATACATCGACATGGGCAAATGCCGCAAGGCGCGCCAGAAGTACGCCGACGAGGTGCTCAACCACCCCACCAAGGAGATGCGCGCCGCCGAGAAGAAGGCCAAGGCGCAGCAGCGCGCCGCCGAAAAGCAGGCGGCCGAGCAGCCCGCCGAGCCCGAGCCCAAGAAGAAGGGCCTGTTCGGCTTCGGCAAAAAGAAGAAGGACGAGTAGGCACGGCCAAGCAGGCCGCCAGCCCGTCTCGGCCCAGCAAGACGGAAAACAAACGGGTGCCCGCGCGGTGCCCGCTTGCATTTTAGGAAGGAAGCGGGGCAGGGCCGTCGCCCTTGCCCCCGCCCGATCGCGGATGGCGCGCCATCCGCACATACGACTAGGAAGGACGTCCATGGTTTCCCGCATCTATGTGGAGAAGAAGCCCGGCTTCGACGTTGAGGCCCAGCAGCTGGCGCACGAGCTGCGCAGCATCCTGGGCATCACCTCGCTCGAGGGTCTGCGCCTGGTGAACCGCTACGACGTGGAGGGCATCTCGCAGGAGCTGTTCGATCAGTGCGTTCCCACCGTGTTCAGCGAGCCCCAGGTCGATGTCGCCTCGGCCGAGCTTCCCCAGGCCGACGGCGCGCAGGTGTTCGCCGTGGAGTTCCTGCCCGGCCAGTTCGATCAGCGTGCGGCTTCGGCAAGCGAGTGCATCCAGCTGATCAGCCAGGGCGAGCGCCCCGAGGTCCGCAGCGCGAAGGTGTACTTGCTGTCCGGCCCGCTGTCCGATCAGGACGTCCAGGCCATCAAGCATTACGTCATCAACCCCATCGAGGCGCGCGAGGCAACGCTTGAGCAGCGCGACACGCTTGCCATGGCGCAGCCCCAGCCCGAGCCGGTCGAGGTGCTCGAGGGCTTCCTCGATCTTGACGACGCGGGCCTGGCGCAGTTCATCGCCGACCGCGAGCTGGCCATGGACGAGGCCGACCTGGCGTTTTGCCAGCAGTATTTCCAGAGCGAAGGCCGTTGCCCCACCATTACCGAAATCAAGATGATCGACACCTACTGGTCCGATCACTGCCGTCACACCACGTTCGGCACCGAGATGACCGACGTGGCCATCGATGACCCGCGCGTGCAGGCCGCCTTCGACCAGTATATGGACATGCGCAACGAGCTGGGTCGCCAGGCCAAGCCCGTCTGCCTTATGGACATGGGCACCATCGGCGCGAAGTGGCTCAAGTCCAAGGGCGTGCTCACGGGCCTGGACGAGTCCGAGGAGATCAACGCGTGCACGGTGAAGTGCAAGGTGGACGTCGACGGCGAGGAGCAGGACTGGCTGTACCTGTTCAAGAACGAAACGCATAACCATCCTACGGAGATCGAGCCGTTCGGCGGCGCGGCAACGTGCCTGGGCGGCGCCATCCGCGACCCCTTGTCGGGCCGCAGCTACGTGTACCAGGCCATGCGCGTCACCGGTGCAGCCAACCCGCTGGCGCCCGTGTCCGAGACGCTGCCCGGCAAGCTGCCGCAGCGCAAGCTGGTCACCACGGCTGCTGCCGGCTATTCCAGCTACGGCAACCAGATTGGCCTGGCAACCGGCCAGGTCAACGAGCTGTATCACCCCGGTTACGTGGCCAAGCGCATGGAGATCGGCGCCGTTGTGGCTGCAACGCCTGCCGACCATGTGCGTCGCGAAACGCCCGAGGCGGGCGACGTGGTGGTGCTGCTGGGCGGCCGCACCGGCCGTGACGGCATCGGCGGCGCCACGGGCAGCTCCAAGGAGCACAACCTGGAGTCGCTGGAGCATTGCGGCGCCGAGGTGCAGAAGGGCAACCCGCCCGAGGAGCGCAAGATCCAGCGCCTGTTCCGCCGCGGGGAGGCCACGCGCCTCATCAAGCGCTGCAACGACTTCGGCGCGGGCGGCGTGTCCGTTGCCATCGGCGAGCTGGCAGACGGCCTGCGCATCAACCTGAACAAGGTGCCGAAGAAGTACGAGGGCCTGGACGGCACCGAGCTGGCAATCTCCGAGTCGCAGGAGCGCATGGCCTGCGCCATCGCCGCCTCCGACGTCGACGAGTTCCTGCGTTACGCGCGCGAGGAGAACCTCGAGGCCACCGTGGTCGCCGAGGTCACCGACGATGCGCGTGTGCGCGTCATGTGGAACGACGAGGCCATAATCGATCTCAGCCGCGAGTTCCTGGCAAGCAACGGCGCGCCGAAGCAGCAGGCCGTTCATGTGGGCCAGGCGGGCGCCTACGAGCGCACGTGGGAAGGCGAAACCCTTGATCAGCGCATGAATGCCCTGGTCACCGACCTGAACGTATGCTCGAACAAGGGCCTGTCCGAGCGCTTCGACTCCACTATCGGCGCGGCCACGGTGCTCATGCCCTTCGGTGGCAAGAACCAGCTGACGCCGGCGCAGGCCATGGTCGCCAAGCTGCCCGTGGGCGGCGAGACCACCACGTGCAGCGGCATGGCGTGGGGCTTCAACCCCTACCTCACCGAGGCCGACCAGTTCACCGGCTCCTATGTGGCCGTGGTCGAATCGGTCGCTCGCCTGGTGGCGGCCGGCTTCAAGCGCCAGGATATGTACCTGACGTTCCAGGAGTACTTCGAAAGCCTGCGCGGCGACGCGAAGCGCTGGGGCAAGCCCACGGCTGCCGTCCTGGGTGCGCTCATGGCGCAGGTCGACCTGGGCATCGGCTCCATCGGCGGCAAGGACTCCATGTCCGGCAGCTTCGAGCAGCTCGACGTGCCGCCCACGCTCGTGTCCTTCGCCACGGCGGTGGGCAAGGTCGGCCGCGTGACGTCTCCCGAGTTCAAGGGCGCCGGCCATCGCGTGGCGTTGGTCGCCCCGCGCTGCTACGACGCCGAGGGCATCGCGCCCGCGTCAGAGGATGCGCTGGCGGCCATGGACGCCGTGCAGGAGCTCATCGGCAGCGGTGCCGCGCTGGCGGTCTGCACGCCGGGTTACGGCTGCATGGCCGAGTCGCTGTTCAAGATGTGCGTGGGCAACGGCCTGGGCGTGAAGCTCGACGACGTCGACGCCGATGCGCTGTTCGCGCCTGCGTACGGCAGCTTCCTGGTGGAGCTGGCCGACGACGCGCAGCTGCCCGCCGCAACCGACAACCTGGACGTGGTCGTGCTGGGTACCACCACCGAGGATTATCGCTTCATCGCCGCGGGCGAGGAGCTTGATATGGCCACGCTGCAGGAGGCATGGGAGGGCGCCATCGAGAGCGTGTACCCGTACCGTCAGGAGGGCGAGGCCGTGAAGCAGGTGACGGTGGACAACCGCCTGCCGCTCACGTACAACGGCACCATCGCGCGCCCGCGCGTGATCATCCCCGTGTTCCCGGGCACGAACTGCGAGTACGATTCCGCTCGCGCGTTCGAGCAGGCGGGCGCCGTGGCCGACACGCTGGTCATCAACAACCTCACGCCCTCGGCCGTCGCCGAGAGCACGAAGGCGTTGGTGGAGGCCATCAAGAACAGCCAGATCATCATGCTGCCCGGCGGCTTCTCCGGCGGCGACGAGCCCGACGGTTCGGCGAAGTTCATCACGGCCTTCTTCCGTGCCCCCGAGGTCACCGAGGCCGTGCGCGACCTGCTGTTCAACCGCGATGGCCTGATGCTGGGCATTTGCAACGGCTTCCAGGCGCTCGTGAAGCTGGGCCTGGTGCCCTTCGGCGACATCCGCCCCATGGACGCCGATTGCGCCACCCTCACCTTCAACAACATCGGCCGCCACCAGAGCACGCTCGTGCGTACGCGCGTGGCCAGCACGATGTCCCCCTGGATGAGCCGCATGGAAGTGGGCGAGATGCACACGGTGGCCATCAGCCACGGCGAGGGCCGCTTCGTGTGCGGCCCCGAGCTGCAGCACCAGCTCGAAGTCACGGGCCGCATCGCCACGCAGTACGTCGACGAGGCCGGCCAGCCCAGCATGGATTGGGACGTCAACCCCAACGGCTCCGTCATGGCCATCGAGGGCATCACCAGCCCCGACGGCCGCGTGCTCGGCAAGATGGGCCACGTGGAGCGCCGCGGCGACGGTCTGTACAAGAACGTCCCGGGCAACAAATTCATGCCCCTGTTCGAAAGCGGCGTGAAGTACTTCACGGACTAGAATGCGAATGCGCCGGCCGTTCGGCCGGCGCAGCGTTTGAGGATTGATAGCGCCCTGTCGGCTTTTGCCGGCAGGGCGTTTTGGGTTACAGGTTCCTCGTATCCTTTTATCGTCGCGTAGGTGCGTAGGCGGTATGGGTGGGGGTAGGACGTTTCCTGACAAAGTTAGGGACCAGGTACACTCGAAGCGATATATGCAGCTGCGGTGGCTAGGTCGGTCCCGGTGTCACGATTGGGGTTCGAATCGTAAACCGTTCTGCAACGTACGCGAGATTCGCTTGTGCTCGAACGCTATATAGGTAGACTGGCCGATGCCGACCGTTCTTGGTGCGCTTTCGGGCGCAGAAAGGAGCGAGTCATGACCATGTATGGATATGCAAGAGTATCAAGCAAGGACCAAAACCTGAACAGGCAGCTCGATGCCTTATCCGCCGTTGGCGTTTCGGAGGAATCCGTGTTCGTCGATCACCTGAGCGGGCGCAACTTCGATCGCCCTGGATATCGATCGCTGGTCGAGCGTCTGCAGCCTGGCGACGTGTTCGTGGTGAAGAGCATCGATCGCCTTGGCCGCAACTACGATGAGATACTCGGCCAGTGGCGGTTGCTTACCAAGCAAAGGAGCATCGACATCGTGGTGTTGGATATGCCGCTGCTCGACACGCGCTCGACGTCCGGCCACGGGGTGACGGGAAAGCTGATCGCGGACATTGTGCTGGAATTGCTCAGCTACGTGGCGCACGTTGAGCGCGATAACATCCGCCAGCGCCAAGCGGAGGGGATCGCGGCGGCGCGTGCGCGCGGCGTCAAGCTGGGACGCCCGGCGCTGGCCGTGCCCGAAGAGTTCGATGCGGTGCACCGCATGTGGGAAGACGGCTGTTTGAACAGCCGACAAGCGGCGGAATCGCTGGGAGTTTCGCATACGACGTTCTTGAAGTGGGTGAAGCAACGACCCGCGGACGTCACAATCTCGCACAAATCGATGCGTTCATAGCAAGAATCGCATCGTTTACCAATACCGATTATGGGTGTTGGAAAATAATCTAGACATTATTTGAGTGGTCGGCTATATTGATTTCTCTGAACGAGTGAAAAGAAACGGCCTGATAAAGCGTTTTGCACTCGGAAACGAGTAACGCTTTATCAGGCCGAGGGGGTTGTAAGCAAACGTCTGCATTTGCTTACGCCCGTATATACAACGTATGCGCGGAAAGGCAGATATGCGCAAGATACATGAGAGTGATATATCGCTAACTCCCACGCAGGAGCGTCTGCTCGGCTATATCGCCGCGCAAACAACCATATCAGGTGCGGCGCAGGCAACGAAAAAGGAGTTGTCGCAGCTCATGGGCTGCAGCGTCAAGACCATCGATCGCGCAATCACACGCATGAGCCGGGAAGGGCTTATCAAGGTCGAGCCATGCCATTCCGAAAACGGAGGGCAGCTTTCGAATGCATATAGCGTTGTAAATAGCTGATCGGGGCTCTTACGACCCGGTCCTTTCGTGATTGCGAACCAGACGATAAACGAGCAACGCAAGGCGATAACGGGAAAGGGAAGAGAAGCCCAGACTGAGGCCTCCAACAGAGAAGGCTGAATCCGCCGAGCTGACAACGGACCAGGTCAACCAACTGTTACAGCCACTGATAACGCAGTAGACGAACCGATAACGGTGGCTTTTGGAACAGGCGATTTGCATCGGTACGCATCGATGCCGATGCAAAGCAAAGGTTGGGGGATTGCGAAAAGGAGCAATCCGGATAGCTGAATCTGACAAGGAGGTTAATCAATGAAAAGATTCAGAAAAGCACTGGGCATCGTGGCGCTGGCGCTAGTAGCCTCGCTTGCCCTTGCGATGCCGGTAAGTGCATGGGCAGACGAGACGGAGAGCTATGGGAAACCCGATGTTTCCGGTCCTCAGAGCGCATGGTACGACGGCTAGTCCCACCACTTCAGGTCTACGGTCAAGGACTCCGTAAGCGGTAAAGACCTCGTGGAGGGGACGGATTACACCCGATCCTTCGGCTTTCTAAGAGACCGTGGCAACGCGGACGGCATCGATACCTGGCTTGAAACCGATGACAGCTTTGCAAGCTCTGGTTTCGTATATGAGAGAATTGACTTCAAAGGCAATTACGCGGGAAACGGCTCCCACTTTGTGCGACATAACATTTTGACGCTGTATGAATTCAAGGAGCTGGATGCCACGAAGGTCGAGGGCGAAGCTGACCCGACTTTGGAAGCTACTTTGAGCCTGTTCGTCGGCGATCCCACGACCCTGCTTGACCTTTCGGCTTTTAGCCTGAGCCGCGAGGCAGGCGAGCAGCCCGGCGAGTACGCAATTACCTATACGACCGATCCGGAGCAGATCCCGGCAGCTTACACGAGCAACAGCGCGGGAACCCGCACGGGCCTTGGCGATGCCGACCTGGGCGATGGCTATATCTACAAGATGGTGGTCGGCGACGACATCTGCGGTTTTAACTACATCCGCATCGTCCCTGCCACGCTCACCATCGTCCCTGCCTATACCGATGTCAGCGCTACGATCGCTTGGAAGGATTCCTCTAACAAGGACGGTCTGCGCCCGAGCGCCGAGGACTACGCCAAGCTTCTGTCGCTGACCGCTGATGGCGTCGCTTCTGATGTTTTGCCCGTTGTTGTGGACAATGGCGACGACACGTATACCGTTACGTACACCGGCGTCCGCCAGTACGCCTATGACGGCAACGGCGAGCGTTATGATGTTGACTACAGGATCACCCAGGCAGACGTCGATGGCTATACCACCGACAACGCTACTGTCGGCAACGAGGGCATCATCACGAATACGTACGAGCCCAAGGATGATTCCGGCAACGCATCCAAGGATGAGTCCAGCGACAAGTCCAAGGATGATTCCGGTAACAAGCCTGAAGCGGAACAGGTAGCTTCCGAGGCAGAGCTGGCCGAGACCGGCGATCAGACTCCGAGCGCCCTTGTGGCCTTGGCCCTGGGTGCTTCCGCACTGGGAATCGCCGTTGTGGCAAAGAGGCGCAGCAAGCGCTAAGCGCGGCGTTTCT
>OLRG01002944.1_pt1 | contig 11358 bp, 9 predicted proteins | sample 1672331 | NCBI WGS metagenome assembly OLRG01 (sample SAMEA3136672, study PRJEB25190) | human gut metagenome
ATCGCAGTTTACAACGTTCTTGTCCATTTGATCGACCAGATGTGCTTTCTGGGTGATTCTTCCCCGCTGGTTCTCGATCCACACCCAGTCGCCCTCCCGGATGCCCTGTGCGGCCGCTGTCTCCGGATGCATCCGCACCAGCGGAAAAGGCTCCAGCTTCCGAAGCGAGCGGATCTGCCGGTTGTTGGAAACAAAATAGGGCTGCTGCCGACCGCCGGTGGTCAATATCAGCGGATACTCCCTGCTGAGCTCCGGATTGGACACCGGCGTTTCCGGCGGCTCCTGCCAGGATGGCAGCGGGTCTGCGCCTGCCTGCTCCATCTTTGTAGAAGCAAATTCATATTTTCCCGTGGGGGTCTGGAACCCATGTCGCTTGTAGTTATAGTAGGTACGCTCCGGTGCAAGGAATCCCCGCTCCTGTATTGCCTCCAGGGTGATGTCCGACAATTCCGGCCTGCGCCGGGCCATTTCCCGAAGCTGCTGCTGCATCATATTCTTCTGCTCTGTAAAGCCATAATTCCAGCCGGCCCTGCGGCATAGCTCCAGAATAAACTCCTCATCGGATTTACACTCCCCCACCTGCACACATTTTCGCTGGGAGAGCAGCACCTGATCCGCAAATTCCGGCATACAGAACAGGCAATCCACTTCCGGCCACAGGGCTGCCGGTAATACGATATCCGCCAGCTCCGCCGTTGGATTCATAAAAATGTCCATATAGACCAGAAAATCCAGCTCTTTCATGCACGCATAGGTATGCTTTGCATCCGCCAGCGATAAAAGGGAATTGTTGGCATTAATAAACATTCCCCGAATTTTATAGGGCTTTCCGGTTCGGATGGCTTCCAACACCATGTAGGGATGGGCCATCATGTCCCCTTTTAAGAAGGGATACGGGCCTGTTAGTCCCTTTTCCGCCACCGCTTTTGGAATTTCATTGCAGGGCGGCAGTCCCGCCGGTGCGATCTCCATACTCTCCACAAATCCTCCGGGCACATCATAGTTTCCCGTGATAGCCGGGATCATGTAAATGGCCCTACAGGTATCCATGGCATTAACGCTCTGCTCAAACGCACAGCCCTGCTCCAGCGCCAGTGGCTTTGTGCTGCCAATCCATCGAGCCGCGCCAAGGATCTCGCTCTCCGGGATCCCTGTAATTTTCGCTACCCTTGGAAGATCATATTCCCGGCAGCGTTCCTTCAGCGCATCAAAGCCGTAGGTATACCCCTCTACAAATTCGTGGTCATACAGATCTTCAGAAATCAAGATGTTCAGGATTCCCAGCGCCAGCGCCCCATCTGTCCCGGGCCGCACCCGAAGCCAATACTCCGCCTTCTGCGCCAGCTCCGTTGGTTGAGGATCTACCACTACAATGGGCGTCCCCTGCCGCACCGCATCCTTGATCCACCACTGAAGCTCACCATCTGCGCCACTGACAGCAGGATTTGCTCCCCAGACCAGAATACCGCCGGGCTTTACGTTTCCATAATAGTCCACCCCCGCAAAGAGTCCGGAAGTCATCACCGCTCCGGTGCGCCTGGGCCCCAGGCAGATCAGGCCGCCGGCTGAAGAAAAATTCGGCGTTCCTATGGCGTTGCCCAGCCGGAAAAAGTACGGAAGATGATGCCGTCCAGTGCCGGTGAGCGCCGAAATACACTCCGGCCCATAGTCCCGGATCAGCCCGTTCATCCGCTCCGCAATGGTGTCGTAGGCCTCATCCCATGAAATCCGCTGCCATTTCCCGCTGCCCCGTGCCCCAACACGTTTTCTGGGGTACAGAAGTCTGTCCGGATGATACATCTGTTCAATAATGCTCATTCCCTTGACGCATCCCCGCCCCCGATTCAGAGGCCCTTCTTTGGATGGATGCGCTTTGACCACCCGTCCGTTCTCCACCGTGAGCTCATAGAGACAACCTCCATGGCAGCCACGGCATGCGGTACGAAAAACCGGCATGGCACTCTCCCCTTTCATAGCAGTATTCAGGCTTGCAATCCTTGAAAAAACCTGCTACCATTGCCATAATATAATTGTATTATACAGGATTCTGCCGAAAAAGCCAATGGCTTTTCCACTTGCCCCATAATCAAGGAGTGTATACATTATGATTCGCCTTTTGGCCATTGATATGGACGGAACCTGCCTGAACGGGCGCAGCCGCATCAGCCCCCGCACCATGGCAGCGCTGGAAGCAGCGCACAATGCAGGCATTCTGATCGTCCCCACCACCGGACGTACCCTCACCTGTCTGCCCCACCAGCTTGCAGCACGGCGTGACCTCTACCGATATGTCATCACCTCCAATGGTGCTCGGGTCACAGACCTGCAAACCGGCCAAACATTGTTTCAGGCTGAAATCCCAAAGGATACGGCGCTTTCCCTTCTCAAAGATTTCCGCAGCCTCCACTTGGGCCGTACCGCCCATGTCAACCACGACTATCTGGTGCAGGGACGAATACTGCACGCCATGGGACGGATCATTTATGGGAAAGACGCCAAGGAATCTCCTTGTGTTTCCGATTTAACCGATGTCATTTCCCGAGGGGCCTGTAATGTGGAAGAACTGCAATTCTTCTTTTTCAGGAAGGATGGCCCAGATGCGATGCGGCAGGTGCTGGCCCCGTATCCCACGCTGCTGTCCGCCTATACCGGTCTCTATGTGGAGATCTACCACCGGAACGCCTCCAAGGGGGCAGCCCTGTCAGCCCTCTGTCAAAAGCTAGGCATTCCAAAAGAGCAGGTTGCCTGCATGGGGGACGGAGAAAATGACTGCTCCATGTTCGCCGCTTCCGGCCTGCCTCTGGCCATGGGAAACAGCGCCCAGTCTCTTCAGGCCATGGCCAAAGCCGTTTTGCCGGACAACCGTCACGATGGTGCCGCCGAAGGAATTTTTCGCTATGTGCTGGAACAGGAACCGGTTCACAACCCCTAAGATTTATTTGCCTTTTCCCCCCGGCTATGGTATCATAAGAAATTGTGAAGAATAAAACCGAAAGGATGAATATACATGAAATTAGGTATCGTGGGTCTCCCCAATGTGGGAAAAAGCACCCTGTTCAATGCCATCACCAACGCCGGCGCAGAGGCCGCCAACTATCCCTTCTGCACCATCGATCCCAATGTTGGCATGGTCACCGTTCCCGATGAGCGGCTGGAGGGGCTTCGGGATATGTACTCCCCCAAGAAGTTCACGCCCGCAGTCATTGAGTTTGTAGACATTGCAGGTCTGGTCAAGGGCGCCTCCAAGGGCGAGGGACTCGGCAACAAGTTTCTCAGCAACATCCGCTCTACGGATGCCATTGTCCACGTGGTGCGCTGCTTTGAAGACAGCAACATTACCCATGTAGAAGGCAGCACCGATCCCCTCCGCGACATTGACATCATCAATTTGGAGTTGGTCATGGCCGATATTGAGATGGTGGAGCGCCGCATCGAGAAGGCCAAGAAGGCTGCGAAGGGCGACAAAAAGTACTTGCAGGAAGCTGAGATCTTTGAGGGTCTGCTGGAGCACCTCAACGAAGGCAAGACTGCACGTACCTACGAATGCTCCGAGGATGAGCTGGCCGTGCTTCAGACATCCGATCTGCTGAGCCTTAAAAATGTAATCTATGCCGCAAATCTGGACGAAGAAACCGTTGCGAACCCCACCGAGAACAAGTTCTACAATCAGGTGGCAGAGCTGGCTCAGAAAGAGGGCGCACAGGTGCTCCCCATCTGTGCCAAGCTGGAAGCCGATATTGCCGAACTGGATGATCCGGAGGAAAAACAGATGTTCATGGAAGAACTGGGCATTGAGGAATCCGGTCTCGACAAGCTCATTAAGTGCTCTTATGCCCTCTTGGGCCTCATTTCCTTCCTGACCGCAGGCCCTGATGAATGCCGTGCATGGACCATCAAAAAGGGCACGAAAGCACCCCAGGCCGCAGGCAAAATTCATTCTGACTTTGAGCGTGGCTTTATCCGTGCAGAGGTAATCGCCTATCATGATCTCAAAGAATGCGGTACGCTGGCCGCTGCCCGGGCCAAGGGTCTTGTCCGCTCCGAGGGCAAGGATTATGTGATGCAGGACGGCGATGTGGTGAACTTCCTGTTCAACGTATAATACTTCGCAAATAATGATATGTAAGCGGCTGTGCGGCTTGTTCCGCACGGCCGCTTTTTTGAATTTTCCCATATCAATAATTCCAGAAAACTGGTATAAGTACAACCATTCATGTATTGTTTTCCGCTTATTTGCAATAATTTGCAGTTTGACCGCAATTTTTGATACTATGTAACGAAATTGATACGTAAATTCGTATAAAAATTAATTGAAAAGTAATAATATTCGGACTATAATTCATTTTGATGGCGGCACAACCATTTCACATGCTTATTACAACCACACCGCCATGGATTTCCTAGGAGGGATACGAAACATGAAAAAAATCATCGCAACCATGCTCTGCCTCGCCATGCTGCTTGGTATGACAGCCTGCGGTGGCGGAACTACCGCCACATCCACCGGCAGCACCGGAACGGATACTCCGGCCGCTTCCACCGGTGAGCCTGCTGCACAGGCTAACACCGACGGCACCGACGAGGCACCCGCTGCTGAGGAGCCTGAGTCCACCGGTCCCAAGGTATTCCGCTACGGTACCGATGCCAACTCCACCACCTTTGATCCTGCTTCTGATCTTCAGACCAATTCCGGCAGCTTTCTGGTTCATGCCGTGGGTGAGACTCTGTGGACCGTTGACTCCGAGGGCAACATGGTTCCCAAGCTGGCCGAATCCGTAGAGTTCGCTGATGACGACAGCTCCATGACCATTAAGCTCCGTCAGGGCGTGAAGTTCTCCAACGGCAACGATCTGACTGCTGACGACGTACTGTTTACCCTGCAGCACATGATGGAAATGCCCCGTACCGCATCCATGTACACTTGGCTGGATCTGGAAAACTCCAAGGCCGAGGATGATTACACGGTTGTACTTGCTATGAACAGCTATGACGCTTCCCTTACCGATATGCTTGCCAACGCTAGCTGCATGATCCTGGATAAGGAATCCTGCGAGGCCGATCCCAGCTATGGCTGGCTCTATGGCACCGGCCCCTACAAGCTGGCAGGCGACGGTCAGTCCGACAAATCCGGCTGGGAAGAGTCCGTGAAGTACACCTTGGTTCGCAACGACCTCTACTGGGGCGATCAGCCCTACTATGACGAGCTGGACGTTCACTTCTATTCTGAAGAGTCCACCCGTTACGCTGACTTCCAGGCTGGTAATCTGGATGCCATATTCCTGACCGAGGCTACTTACATCAACAACCTGAACAATGGCGCCGTGATGGACTCCAGCCTCATCAGTGTGGAAGAGCCCGGTGTAGTCGGCTTCGAGATGGCCGCTTCTGATGTTACCACCGGCGCATTTGCAGACATTAACGTTCGTAAAGCCTTTGCACACTGCCTTGACATCACCGCTATGGTAGAGGGTCTTGGTGAGGGCGTCTACAAGCCCGCCACCTCTCTGGTCAGCGAGGATTGCTGGGCCTACAAGGATCTTGGCGCATACGAGTATGACGAAGCCAAGGCAAAGGAATACATGGAGAAGGCCGGCTACTCTGTTGACAATCCTCTGACCATCGCAGTATATGCCGAGGGCACCGCATGGTACTCCAAGCTGCTGGAGGCCGCTCAGGCCTACTGTGCAAAGGTTGGCATCAATCTGGATCTCACCGGTGTTGCCGATTTTGCCACCATTCTTCCCGTACTGCTCTCCGGTCAGCAGGATATGACCATCGGCAGCGCATCCAACGGCTCCGGTAAGGATCCCGCTTGCCAGCTCCAGCAGTTCGGCCCCCTGTCCGACAACATTCTGATTCGTTCCACCGATCCCGAGCAGGTCGAGTTCTTTAACAAGGGCATCTCCTCTCACGATCAGAAGGAGCGCACCGAGATTTATCAGAAGTTCATGCAGAACATCCACGACAACTACTACTTCGTCCCGCTGTACTGCGGCACCAAAAACTACGGCGTTAGCAATGCACACAGCAGCTTTGCTGCCGCCATTGATAACTCCTGCACCGTGGATCCCACTCTGCTGACCGACTAATTCCGTTTTGCGTAAGGGCATCGCATAAAACCATTTGCCCGATCCCGTAGCACGCGCGGCGGCAGGGAGACCTGCCGCCGCGTTTTCTGATATCTCCTTAGGAGGGGGATTTTACATGACAAAATATATCATTCGCCGTCTGCTGATGATCATCCCGGTTCTTCTGGGTGCGGTGATTATCGTATTCACCATCAACTTCTTCAGCACCACGGATCCCGCTATGATCAAGCTGGGCCTCAACGCCAAGGACGAGGTCAAGCTGGAACAGACCCGTGAAGAAATGGGTCTGAATCGTCCCTACATCGTCCAGCTGGGCGACTATGTATGGAAGCTCTGTCACGGCAATTTTGGTAATTCCTACGTCTATTCCAAGAGCGTATGGGAGCTGCTGAGCAGCCGTATTCCAAACACCCTGAAGCTTGGTATTGGTGCTATGATCATCTCCATCTGTATCGGCATTCCGCTGGGACTTGTAGCCGCACTGCACCAAAACTCGGCCATTGACTATGCCACCACCACATTTGCCGTTATCATGAACGCCATGCCCGGCTTTCTGGTGGCAGTCATCCTGATGCTGGTCTTCGCCCTGAAGCTGGGGTGGTTCCCACCCTCCGGTGCCGACAGCTGGAAGAGCTTTGTGCTTCCCATTATCGCCGCCGGTATCGGCCCCATCACGCAGGACGCCCGTATGACCCGTTCTTCTGTGCTGGAGGTCATTCGTCAGGATTATGTCCGTACCGCCCGGGCCAAGGGCATTGCAGAGAAGCAGGTCATCTCCCGCCATGTGCTCAAAAACGCACTGATCCCCATTCTCACCATGGTAGGCTCCGGTCTTGGCAGCTGCCTGGCAGGCTCTATTCTGGTAGAAATGATCTTCAACATTCCCGGCATGGGCATGCTGATCAACACCTCCATTATGTCCAAAGACTTCATCACGGTCCAGGGCTGTGTTGTGGTCTGCGCTGTGGTAGTTGCGCTGGCAAATCTGCTGACCGATCTGGCTTACGCCTTTGTGGATCCCCGTATCATGGCGCAGTATACCGGCGGTAATAAGCGCAAAAAGAAGACGGAAAAGGAGGCTGCGTAAGTATGGCTGCAAAAACATCTGTAAAAAGCACCGAGACACAGGGCGAGCGCCTGAAAAAGCGCAGCAACATGGGCGAGATCTGGCATCGGCTTCGTAAAAACAAGCTGAGTATGGTTTGCCTTGTGATCCTTGTGATCATGATTCTCGGCATCATTTTCGCGGGCGTTTTAAGCCCCTACGACTACGCCGAGCAGGATCTGACCCAGCGGTTTGCCCTGCCCAGCAAGGAGCATTGGATGGGCTGCGACGACTATGGCCGTGACTTGCTGACCCGTCTTCTGGTTGGTGGCCGCTACTCTCTTCTGATTGCTATCCTATCCGTTGCCATCGGCATTGTCTGCGGTATGGTCATCGGCGCACTCTGTGGCTTCTTCGGAAAGCGCATTGACTCTACGCTGATGCGTATTATGGACGTTATCATGTCCATCCCCGGCATGATGCTTGCCATCTGTATCTCCGTGGCAATGGGCTCCGGCGTATTCAACACGGCGCTGGCGCTGGCCGTTGGTACGATCCCCATCATCGCCCGTCAGCTCCGTTCTTCCACCATGCTCATCAATAGTCAGGAGTATATTGAGGCTGCCCGCTCCTTTGGCGAAAGCAACTTCAAGATCATTGTGACCCATGTAATCCCCAACTGCATGGCCCCCATCATTGTTCAGGCTTCTCTGTACATCGGCGGTGCCATCATGGGTATTGCCGGTCTGTCGTTCCTTGGGCTTGGTGTTCAGCCTCCCACACCGGAATGGGGCAACATCCTCAACAACGGTCTCGACTTTATCTATGACTTTTCCACCCGCTGGCATGTCATCGTATTCCCTGCCCTGTTCATCGTTGTTGCAGAACTCTGCTTCAACCTGCTGGGCGACGGCCTGCGTGACGCCATGGATCCCCGTATGCGTAAGTAAGGAGAGCAGACATGAGCTTATTAGATATCAAAAATCTTTCCATTCATTTTCAGACAGAGGAAGGCGACGTCTGCGCAGTCAACGGCATTGACCTCTCCGTAGAGCCCGGTAAGACCCTTGGTCTCGTTGGTGAAACCGGTGCAGGTAAAACTACAACTGCCCTTGGTATCCTCCGACTGGTTCCCGAGCCCGGCAAGGTACTCTCCGGCACCATCGAATACAAGGGCAAGGACATTATGAAAATGTCCGAAAAGGAAGTGCAGGATATCCGTGGCAACGAGATCTCGATGATCTTCCAGGATCCCATGACCGCCCTGAACCCCGTTATGACCGTGGGCGATCAGGTGGCCGAGGTGGTACTGCGGCACCAGAACTGCTCCAAATCCGAAGCCCAGGGCCGCATGATCGAGATTCTCGGCAAGGTTGGCATCGGCGCTGAGCGTGCCGGTGACTTCCCCCATCAGTTCTCCGGCGGTATGAAGCAGCGTGTGGTCATCGCCATTGCGCTGGCCTGCAACCCCAAGCTGCTGCTGGCGGACGAGCCCACCACCGCACTGGACGTTACCATTCAGGCACAGGTCATGAGCATGATCAACGACCTGAAGGAAGAGTTCGGCACCTCCATGATCCTGATCACCCATGATCTGGGCATTGTTGCAGAATCCTGTGATACCGTTGCCATCATGTATGCAGGCAAGATCGTAGAGACAGGCAGTCTGGAGGATATCTTCGACCACACCGCCCATCCCTATACCATTGGCCTGTTTCACTCCATCCCCTCTCTGGAGAAGGATACCCACCGGCTTCAGCCCATTGCAGGTCTGATGCCTGACCCGGCCAATCTCCCAAGCGGCTGTGCTTTCCATCCCAGATGCCCCTATGCGGACGACCTGTGTTCCCAGCAGGAGCCCTCGGCCATAGAGCTGAGCCCCGGTCATCTGTGCCGCTGCCATCACTGTGATCGGGTAAAAGCCGGAAAGGAGGCGGAGACCAATGCCTGATAAGAATCTCATAGAGGCCATCGACCTCTGCAAATATTATAAGACCCCCAAAGGTGCCCTTCATGCGGTAGAGGGTGTCAACTTCACCATTAAAGAAGGCACCACGCTGGGCGTGGTAGGCGAGTCCGGCTGCGGCAAGTCCACTCTGGGACGCACCGTCATGAACCTCCACGACTCCACCAGCGGCACCATTCTCTTTGACGGCGAGGATGTTACACATCCCAGCAAAGCCCAGAAGAAGATGATCCACAAGAACATTCAGATGATCTTTCAGGATCCTGCTTCCTCTCTGGATCCCCGAAAGTGCGTCAGTGATCTGATTGCCGAGCCCATGAAGGTCATGAAGCTCTATAAGGGAAAGGCCGCACTGGAAAAGCGCGTGGCCGAGCTGATGGATACCGTAGGTCTGGCACGGCGCTATGCCTTCTCCTATCCCCATGAGCTGGACGGCGGACGGCGGCAGCGTATCGGCATTGCCCGTGCCCTGTCTGTGTCTCCCCGGTTCATCGTCTGTGATGAGCCTGTATCTGCACTGGACGTATCCATTCAGGCCCAGATTCTGAATCTGCTTCAGGATCTGCAGGAGGAGCACGGCCTCACCTACATGTTCATCACCCATAACCTCTCCGTGGTAAAGCACATCTCCCATGAAATCATGGTCATGTATTTGGGCTGTCAGGTAGAGAAATGTGCTTCGAAGGAGCTGTTCCAGAATCCGCTGCATCCCTACACCAAGGGTCTGCTTTCCGCAATCCCCATCCCCTCCATTCATGTAAACCGCCAGCGGATCGTTATGAGCGGCGAAGTTACATCCCCCATTAATCCCAAACCCGGCTGCCGCTTTGCCTCCCGGTGCCCCTATGCCACTGAGCAGTGCACCCAGGAGCTTCCGAAGGTGGAAGAGGTTCTGCCGAACCATTTCTGTGCATGCCATCGGGTTCGGGAGATCAACCAGCTTTAATATACTTGGAAGGAGCAATTTCTTTTGCGATACCACGGCAGCCGATATTTTGATGGATATGAACGTGCCCCCTCTGGTAAGCTTGTATACACAGGCCCCAGATATGGCTATTCATCTCCACAGCACCATAAGCGCATGAAGCTTTATACCACGGCAATCACACTGGCGATGCTGATTGCTGAGATACTTGCCCAATTCTTCCCCTCCTCCGGAGGAATGCAGCGATACATGGCAATCCCAAGTCTGCTGTCACTGGTGCCGCTGATCTTCTGGATCATGGGACAGGGCGAATTTCTTATGGCAAAGCACGCTTGTGAGCTCCGGGTCTATTACTCGGGTTACCGGCGGCTGTACCGCTCTGGCATGATTGCTCTGGTGGTATGCATTTTCTGGCTGCTGGGCGAGATCTGGTATCTGCTCCAACACCCGTCCGCATTGACCGGTGAGCTGCTCTATCTGCTGAATGTGGCATTGTGTGTCGGCTGCTGCGCCGTACTGATGCTGCTGCTTCATCGAAACCCGCCGCAGGTCGTAGAAGGACCTGTCATCCGCTAATAAGCATTTCTCATGCAAAGAGGCCGCCATGGGTAATTCCATGGCGGCCAAATTTTTATGCTTAATAATTCTCTTTCCGAACCTCAAAATAGCTCTGAGGATGGGCGCAGACCGGACATACCTCCGGGGCCTTGGTACCTACCACAATATGCCCGCAGTTCCGGCACTCCCATACCGTTACGGTACTCTTTTCAAAGACCTCCTGCATCTCAATGTTCCTCAGCAGCGCACGGTAGCGCTCCTCATGGTGCTTTTCGATCTCCCCCACCATGCGGAATTTGACCGCCAATGCAGTGAAGCCCTCTTCTTCGGCCTCCTTGGCAAAGCGCTCGTACATATCCGTCCACTCATAGTTCTCGCCTTCTGCGGCAGCCAGCAGATTCTCCGGGGTCTTCCCCAGCAGCCCCAGCTCCTTGAACCACATCTTGGCGTGCTCTTTTTCATTGTCTGCCGTATGCTGGAAAATCGCTGCGATCTGCTCATACCCCTCCTTCTTTGCCGTGCTGGCAAAGTAGGTATACTTATTTCTTGCTTCGCTCTCGCCGGCAAAGGCAGCCAGCAGATTAGCCTCGGTCTTAGATCCCTTCAATTCCATCCGGAATCCTTCCTTTCCATCATCAAATTTAGAATGTGGAATTTTCATTCCATTACCATCCTATCACATTCTACCCACTTGTCAATGGAAACCTGTATTCGGCCTTGTTGCGGCAGATATTGGCGGCTCGCTTTTTCTTGACTTTTTTAATTTTGCTGTTAT
>OLRG01002962.1_pt1 | contig 11314 bp, 6 predicted proteins | sample 1672331 | NCBI WGS metagenome assembly OLRG01 (sample SAMEA3136672, study PRJEB25190) | human gut metagenome
AGAAACAGCATGGCCTGGCGCAGCTCCCGTTTTTCCTCCACCTGGCTGCTGATCTCCATGGCCATCCGCTCGCTGATCCCCTTGACCTCAGAAAGCCGTTCCGGCTCCTCCTCGATGATACGGAAGGTATCGGCCTTGAATTTTTTTACGATCCTTTTAGCCAAAGCAGCTCCGATGCCTTTGATCGCACCGGAGCCGAGATACCGTTTTATGGCCAGCGTGTTTTCAGGAGGCTTGATCTCATAGCTCTCCACCGACAGCTGCTCGCCATAAATCGAATGCTCTACCATGCGCCCCGTTGCCTCGATGCGCTCCCCCTCTGCGATATACGCAAAGGTGCCCACCAGGACATACTCCTCCTTGCCATCGGCAACGCTCAGCACCGAATAGCCATTCTCATCATTGCGGTATTTTATCTTTTCTACATAACCTGTTACAGTCGCCATTTATCTGTCTGAATGCTTTCCTCCATGGAAAAACTCAATGAATTTACCAGTTCCGATGGCCACCGCCGTCAGCGGCTCCTCCGCGATCATCGTCGTGATGCCCGTCTTTTCCTCGATCAGGGCGTCCAGACCGGAAAGCAGGGCTCCGCCTCCCGTAAGTACGATGCCCCGGTCAAAAATATCTGCGGCCAGCTCCGGAGGCGTCCGCTCTAAGACGTTGTGTACTGCGTCCACGATCTGCATCGCCGGCTCCTTAAGGGCCTCCAGGGTCTCGTCAGAGGTAACTACGATGGTCTTCGGGAGTCCCGTTACCAGGTTCCTTCCGCGCACCTCCATGGTCACTAGCTCCGGCCGGCGGTACGCCGCGCCGATATTGATCTTGATCTCCTCGGCGGTCCTCTCACCGATCAGAAGATTGTGTTTTTTTCTCATAAAACGTACGATTGCTTCATCAAAATCATCTCCGGCAACCTTGATGGATGCACTTACAACCGGACCGCCCAGAGATATAACAGCGATATCCGAAGTTCCGCCACCGATATCAACGATCATGTTGCCACATGGTCTGTAGATATCAATTCCTGCTCCGATTGCTGCTGCCACCGGTTCTTCTATGATAGACACGTCTCTTGCACCTGCTGCGTAAGTTGCGTCCTCTACTGCTTTCTTCTCAACCTCTGTTACCTGTGAAGGCACACATACGCTGATACGAGGTCGTCTTCCAAAGTAACTTCTGCCTACTGCTTTCTGAACAAAATACTTTAACATCTTTTCTGTTATTGTATAGTCCGATATAACGCCCTGACGAAGCGGGCGGATTGCTACGATATTTCCCGGTGTTCTTCCAAGCATAAGTCTGGCTTCTTCACCGATCGCTACTATTTTATTTGTATCTCTGTCATAGGCAACTACGGACGGCTCTTTTAATACAACGCCCTTGCCTTTTACATATACCAATATACTGGCGGTACCTAAATCTATACCGATATCTGAACTTGCCATGATTGGTCCCCTTTCTGGTTACTGTTAATCCTGTACATCCCTTAATATTACAAGAGATGCCTTTCTTCCGTCAAGCCATTTCATGCTGACTTCGGATAAATCCATGATCTTGTCGAACTGTCTTATATAGCTTCTCCAGCTTACCTCTTTCCGTTCAGTAAGGAACGGCTTCTGTACGGTCGCCACACCCTTAAATGTATCATTCAGATCACGGATCAACGTCTTACTGTCTTTTCCTGTAAAATCATATCCAAGCATATCATTTAACGGCTGATTGGAGAACAATACCTCCCCCGTCTCTTCATCACGGATAAAGATGCCGATCTTGATATGATTATAAGTATCTACCAGAAGCTTATTTACCATTCGGATATTACCATCACCTTCTATTCTGGCAAGGATACCCTGAATGACATTCCGAATGTCCTTCGAGAATTCAATATCATCCTCTGACCATATCTTATCCGTATGGTTATTCGCCATAACGATACATCCGCTGATAATATTATTGATCTCTATACTGAGTGCAACAAAGCTTGTTACACCGATCTGTTCCATATTACTCTGAAAATTCTTAAAGTCATGGTTCTTATCCGCTACAATGCAGTCATATGTTCTTTCCTTACTGTGTGCAAAGAATTTCTTACCCTTCTGCCATTCTTCCACATATTCTTCCGCAGACATGCTTTTTTCCCTTGACCAGATATGGCTGCACATATACTCCTGATCTTCGTTCAGTGAGTATATCGCCATAACATCGATGCCCAGATAATCACCGGTTCTTTCCAAAATATTGCTGATTGTCTTATTATCATCGCTGTCCATGGAACTGAGTGCTTCTGTCAGGATCTTCTGTCTCTGGATCTTTTCCTCTAACAACATTTCAACAGATTTGCTCCGTTCTGCTTCTTTAGACAGAACCTTGTCATTATATGCATATTCTGAGAAGATATTGCACATATTCCACTGGATCTTATATACCTTCTTCATCTTTGCAACATCTGCTGTATCATATCCGCACAGAATCCAGGTTGCGATATGTTTCTCTCCGATCTTAACCGGTGCACCGCAGATAATACTTCCATCTATACCATCATCCATCTCCATAATGACCGGAACATTGTTCTGGAGGATCACCTCATTTAACTTCACAATGATGCTCTTATACTGAGGTTTCTCAAAAAGATCATAAAAGCTTCCCATATGCAGAGACGGTCCTGCCGGTTCTACAAGCTGATCACCCGCCGGAGATACAACCGTTGAATACAGCCCGCTTAAGCCTGCAAATGCTTTTACAATACTGTTCCATTTGTCTTTATCGATACTCTCGCTCGTATATTCATTCTCATCTACAGTCGTGTTCATAATGTAAGAAAGCTTGTCTTCATACTCTTTCTTAGCTTCCTCTACACTGTTCTGCAACTTCTTGTTCTCTGTAATATCTGTTATAAAGAACTCGATCGTATAAGAAGAATCCTCTGCCTGTGTGATACTGTTCTGGGAACGAACCCATCTGACATTTCCATAATCATCTACGATACGATACTCGTCCTCATAATCAGATCCACCACTCTTTAACACATTCTTCGCATTCTGAATAACTCTTGCGCGATCCTGCGGATGAACATAGTCTTCTGTCAATTTATTTCCAGCCATAAGTGCATCTACATTCATTCCAAGCAATCTGGCATTCGGTGTAATGTATTTCAATGTGCTGTGTCCTCTGCTAATGGATTTTACCATCACAAGACTCTTGATCTTGTTCATAACAGATAATATATATTCACCTTTTTCCCCATCATAGGAATGCTTTTTTTCTTTTACAAATAGTAGTTCAATGCCATCGGCACCTCCGTCCGGCGACTTTACGATATGACAGTTCAGCATCATAGTAGTGATCGCACTTTCTGCCGATACAAAACGTACCTTCATCTCAAAATCCGTATGCCCGGTATTCTCCGCCTTATAGAGATTCCCGATCAGGATATCATAGTCATTCTTAACTATAATATCGCGAATGCCTACAGCTCCACTGTAAAAGTCACCTTCTTTATATCCGAATTCCGTTATATTCTTTGTTACATAACGAGTCTGCCATCTGCTGTCCGGCTTGTAGAGATACAGTGCCAGAATGCCTGCATGGTTAATAATACGTTCCAGACTCATACTTCCGATTGCTACATCGGAACGCAGTTCAAACAGCACCATATATGCTTTTTTTCCGTTATATTCAAACTGATTGACAAATCCGCTTACAACCAGTCTTTTTTTCTTATTTATATTCAGCAGAAGTCGATGCCAGATGATCGTTTTTTTCTCATTTAAAATCGGCCAAAACTCATCACTGGACATAAACTTATCCGGTGCCATCGTAATCGAATCGATCTGATTACCGACCAGTTTTACCGCTGCATTGTTGATACTTAAAACTTCTCCATCCTCGCAGAATACAACTGCGGGATATTCAATATGGCTCAGAAAATCTGAATAATTACTGATTTTGCCTATCTCCAAATGTATCCCTCTTTTCTCTTATGCAACCCCATAGACACATAAAACTTTTCCATGTCAGCCATAGAAAAGTTTCATGTATTTTAAATATCGCTGTTAAAATTATTCCTCTGTCTTGCTGTCTTCACTGCCGGCAGCTGTTTCTTCTTTCTCATCGTCTGATGATACCATCGATGTTGCTTCACTCTTTAGACCTGTAAACGCCTTATCCGCAATATCCTTTGTTACACAACATGCGTCTACGACACCATCTAAGGCTGCAAGCAACTCACCCATATACTTGCTGACTGCATCGCACTCTTTCTTTACATTCTTTCTGAGTACATATGCTTCGCCGGTTGCTTTATTCGTGATAGCTTCAGCTTCCTTCTGTGCATTTTCTTTCTGAGTTCTGCACTCATAATCTGTCTTTGCACTTAATGCTTCGGCAGCTTCATGTGCTTTATTTCTTGTACGTTCACTGTCGCTGTAAGCCTGTTCCTTCAGACTTGCACAGGTTGCTTCTGTCTCATCATACATCTGCTTGCACTTTTCATTTGTCTCTGTTTCAAGTGCATTGCAACGATCTGTTGTCTCTTTCTCCATTGCTTCGCATTTTGCAGTCATCTCTGCATGCTGAGCTTCACACTCTTTATTTGTCTGGGCGATCAATGCATCCGCACTCTCTCTTGCCTCTAAGAGTGTTCTTGAAATAGACTCATATCTTCCTGCTGATTCGAATTCTTTCTGCTTATAAGCATTTACCTGCTCTTTCAGGGATTCGATCTCGCTTTCATATTCGGAATTCTTAGTCTTAAGTCCTTCGATCGTCTTATTCGACTCTGTCAGGTTTACTTCTCTCATAGTCTTAAGGCTTAATACAGCTTCGCTGAGCTTATTTACATTTGCTTTTAACTCATTAACTTCCTTCTCATGGTCAGCCTTTAACTCCTCAATATAATAATCAACCGAATTCTTATCATATCCACCAAATGTTACAGTCTTAAATGTAGACTCTGCCTTTACTTCTGTTTCATCAAAATTATCTTTGTTCTCTTTTGCCACGATAATCCCTCCAAAATAATCTATTATTTAAGCTGCGCCCGATGTCTTAACAGGATCTGTTACCGGCATCCCTTTCTATGTGTGTGTGATACTCATGCTTTCCGGCGCAAATGCTCATTTTCTGTAAACATCAATTGAAATGATTATAACACACCCTTATTGTTTTGCACAATTATTTTTTCTTAATTTAGTTACAAAGCACATATTTTGTGCTATATTGAACGAAGAAAATACAAATCGAACTGTTAGGAGGAATTTTTATCAACATGAAACGTACAAGAAACTATCTGACAGCCATTCTTATGATCGTGATCGGTCTTATCTCACTTACCGGCTGTGGTCAGAAGAAAGCTACTGCATACCAGTCGTATGTGAAAAATCTTCTCGATGTCAATTACAAAGGTGATTACACCAACTACATAAAAGAAAACAAAGGAAATGAAACCGACGCACTCGCTATGTATCAGGAATGTCTGTCAAATCTGGCAAATCAGCTGATCTCGCACTACAACCTGAATACAAATAAGTCTGTCGAGGTTACCCAGACTTTCACGACTCTTGCAACTACGATCTATAGTAATGCAAAATATGAAGTCTCTGAAAGTTATAAAGAAAATGGCGATTATTATGTGGATGTAACTATTTATCCGATCGCAGTCTTAGACCAATCCTACGATGAGATCATGTCATATATAGAGGATTTCAACAAGGATGTCAATAATGGCGTATATAACGATGTTAAGAAAGAGGAATACGATAAGAAGTTTGCAAACGGAATCGCCTCCATCCTCACTTCTCATGCAGAGAATCCTGAATATAAAGATGCCGTTGTCGTAAAAGCACTTATCAACGATGATGGCGAATACTACAGTATCGCATCCGACAGCCTCACGGAGATCGATCAGGCGATGGTCGCCACCGAAACCGCCGACGCTACGGAAACCGACACTTCCGAAGAATAAACGAGTGAACGACAACTGCACCAATTTTTATCTTAAAAAAAGAACAATACCCTTTCACTACGCAGAACATTCTCGTTCTATTTCTCACGTAGCGGTACTAAACTCCCACCTAATGGTGGTTCGTTAAGGACCGACGTTCGTAACTGAGACCTTAGCGAGGCTCTCCGAGGTTAGTTTGAAGTTATACAGAGTAAAAAAGTCTGCTACATGAAAGATATTGTTCTTTTTTCTATCTAAACATACTACACACTGTTGTCTTTCTGCCTACTGATAAAATACTTACAGAATAGTTATACAAAAAGGCTTCGTCTGTCAGAAACAAGACGAAGCCCCTTTTGTTTAAATGATCATATCCAGCATTTATTTGTTCGATATCATAAAGCGATACTTTTATTTTGTTTATTTCTCGCGGAATGTGAATTCCTCGTTTGCAAGTTTGAATTTACTGCCATCGATCAGCATCATGTCTGTGCCGCTGTTGATGATCTTTCCGCCGAGGTAGGTGTGATTGGTTGATTTGTTATCACGCAGATAATAAACGCCATTGACGTTGATGATATATGCATGACGACGGCTGACGGAATTGTTGTCTGTTACCTGATAATCAACACCCTGTGCCGACTTACCGATACAGAAGATCGGCTTGTCTATCTTGATACGCTCACCGGTTCTGGTTCTAACGATCACAGGTCCCGGTTTGCCTTTTGTTGCATTTGTAAGAACTGTCGTTGATGTTGCATCAGATTCGTCATCATCGAATCCGATATCACTGCCGGAATAATCTTTTACTTCCTTCGCCAGCTTAAAGCTTGGAGTTGATACAACAGTTGTCTGCAACGGAGCTTCTGTATTTTCTTCTACAGCTTCTGCCATCTGCGGTCTTACAATGAAATGCTGTTCATCTTCCGGATGAACATTATTATCATTCTTCATATCTGTGATAAACTTATAGAACTCTGACAGATAAAATGATGTATTGTGATCAAAAAACTTGATCAGTTCATATCCACAATCTGATGCTTTTTTATTTGCAAAATCAAGTTTGTTGATCAGATCTCTGACGAACTTCTCCATATTGCATTTTTCCATCGGTTTATCAATCGGAAGGAATACAAGCTGTACACTCATATCCTCCAGATTCAAATACATATATCCAATATTCAGGATAACCTTTCCCAGTGGCATATCATTCGCCTTCAGATACATCAGCTGGTCTGTTATACTGAACATGATATCTACCAGTTCATCTCTGTGAATCTTCTTGGTGATAAACTGATTCATCGTAATCATGGCCGGAATCGAATATGTAAGTGCTCTCTGTCCATCAATATACTCTTCATGACAAAAGCTGTTGTTTCCTACAAATGATGTATTGTACAGCTCAACTTCATTATGAAGGATCTGGACATCATCTTCAATTTTAAAATATAATTTGTACTCGTCGCACAAATAGGTCTTCTCTGTGCTCATAATAACACCCTCCGCAATTATTCTCCAGCCACTCAAGTCCCCTTTACTCTACCGTAACAGACTTGGCAAGATTACGTGGTTTATCTACATCCAGCCCTTTCGCATCCGATGTGTAATATGCGATCAACTGCAAAATAACAGCCGCTGCAAATACTGTAAATAAACTATCCTGCTTAGGTATTCTTATATGCTTATCACATATCTGGGTATCAGTAACTTCATCACCCATACTAATTAGAATAACATATGCTCCCCTGGCTTTTACTTCCCTTATATTTGAAACCATCTTCTCGTAAACAGCCGGCTGAGTCGCTAATGCGATAACCGGTACATTCTCTGTGATCAGAGCAATCGTACCATGTTTTAACTCACCCGCCGCGTAAGCCTCCGCATGAACATAGGATATCTCCTTCAACTTCAGAGCCCCCTCCAGTGAAAGAGTATAATCCATGCCCCTTCCGATAAAAAATGCATCCGGAGCCATTTTTATATAATTAGCGACAGCCTTGACCTCATCTGCCTGAAGCAGGGTTTCTTCGATCACCGGAATTGTTCCAAGTAATTTACCGATAAATTCCTTAGCCCGATCTTCTGAATAAATACCTTTTACAAGTCCAAGTCTGCAACCGATTAAATACATTGCTGCCATCTGAACCGAATATGCCTTTGTGCTTGCTACCGCAATCTCCGGTCCGGCATGTGTGTATAACACATAATCACTTTCTCTTGCAATTGTAGAACCCTTTACATTTACAATTGAAATAACCTTTGAACCACATCGTTTTGCCAACCGCATCGCCTCCAGAGTGTCGATCGTCTCGCCAGACTGGGAAGTAACGATAACCAGTGTCTTCTCATTGATCAGTGGTTCTTTATATCGAAATTCCGATGCGATCTCAACATTTACCGGTATACGAAGCTCCGATTCGATCATTGCCTTGCCAACAATTCCTGCATGCATCGCTGTTCCGCATGCGATCACTGTAATGTTTTCGCAATTTTTGAACACCTCATCATCAATTCCGTCCTCTGTAAAATCAGGAAGTGAATTTACAATTCTTGGTGTGATCGTATTTCTCAGAGATTCCGGCTGCTCATAGATCTCCTTTAACATGAAATGCGGAAATCCGCCTTTCTGAGCCGCTGTGATATCCCATGTAATCTCAAGCATCTGTGGTCTTACTTCATTGCCCTTTAAGTCCTCAACCTTGATTCCACCCTCTGTCATTGTCAGAATATGATATTCTGGCACAACAAAATAATCCTTTGAGAATGAAATAATGGCTGTCAGATCGGATGCAATGATAGATCCTTCTTCACTGTGAGCCGCAACCATCGGGCTGACATTTCTCACCGCGTATATAATTCCGGGTCTGTCTGCAAACATGATACATAATGCAAACGATCCTGCAATTATCTTTACAACTTTCTGAATCGCCGTAATCGGATCACCCTCATACAACGTATCAAGTAAGGCTGCCACAACTTCTGAGTCGGTCTCTGATACAAGCTTATCTGCTAAACCATACTCTCTTATAATATCACTGTAATTCTCAATGATACCATTATGGATCAATGCAACATTTCCACATCTATGTGGATGCGCATTTGCATCTGTAACACCACCATGTGTTGCCCATCTCGTGTGTCCGATACCGCAGGTTGAAGAATATTCTCCGTCTTTGCATAACTCTCTGAGTTCGCTTACCCTTCCTGCCTTTTTTCTGATCGTCAAAGTGTCATCATCATTCAAAAGTGCAATACCCGCACTATCATAGCCTCGGTACTCCAGCCGTTCCAGTCCATCGATCAGGATGTCCTTCGCCGGCTTTCTTCCTGTAAAACCTATGATTCCACACATATATTCAATTAACTCCTTTCGGCATATGATGCAGTTTGTTCTTTAAGTAACTGTATCACGTTCTTAACGCGACAGTCTTATCTTATAATGCATCATTCAATTATCCGGTCATGCTGTTTTGTTTTGAGATTTCTCCCATATTTGACATACATGTGCGCATCCGGACTCTACGTAGAGGCATCCGCCGAATTTTCGATAACCTCCATCCTCGTTACCCTTCTCAACAGGCTGTACCGACCAACCACGTTTACACCGCATCTGTCAGTTCTTCAATGCCCAGATAAAAGGGACATGGCGCTAAAATTTCTAAATCTTTCCAAATCTGCTGTCTCCTTGTATAAGCAGACATTAAAATTCTATCATAGACCTACCAATAAATCAACGACTTCATACCTGTAAGCCTGTGATTTATTTTTTTATGCAGCACATACCGGATCACAGCCGATATACCACAGAACAGCGTTTTTTTGCTCCATACGCTTTACTCTAAGCGGAACAGGAAATTCTGCTGACCTTCTGCTATATCATCTGTGATCCGTTATGACTTTCTTTTATAAACTAGCTGATAAACGAACCACCCGGCAAGCCCTTCTCAGTTGTAAGCAGAGACAGGTTACCTTCTGCATCTTCCGCGCATAAAAGCATACCTTCCGATACAACTCCGGCAAGCTTACATGGCTTCAGATTCACGATCGCAACAACACGCTTTCCAACCATTTCCTCCGGTGTATAGAAGCCTTTGATTCCCGAAACGATCTGTTTTACATTGTTCTCCCCGAATTTTACCTGTGAGCATAACAGTTTTCTGGAATTCTGAACTTCTTCGCAGGCAATGATCTCTCCGATCATCAGCTGCATTTTCTCGAATTCTTCAATGGTGATCTGCTGTTTATTTAATACAGAAGGATCTGCATTCAAAGCAGCGACCTTAGCTTCTGCCTGTTTCATTTTCTTCTTTTCTTCGGAATTCTCTTTTTCTTCCTTCTGCTTCTTTGCTTTCTCGTAGATAGTTTCTTCTACCGGAGGTGCAAACTTGGCAACTTCTGCCATAACTTCCTTTACGTCCAGTCTTGCGAACAGGATCTCAGGAGTTTCTGTTACCTTGTTTCCGGATGGGTAAAGTCCGAATCTTCCAAGCTCTGTTACCTTTCTCTTTGCAGCATTTAACTGGTTCAGGATCTTAACAGAGGTATCCGGCATATATGGCTCCAGAAGGGACGCACCGATCACGATGCTCTCAACCAGATTATATAATACGGTATTCAGACGATCCTGCTTTGTTTCATCTTTTGCAAGTGCCCAAGGCATCGTCTCGTCGATATATTTGTTGCATCTCTTGAATAAGGTGAAAATCTCTGAGATCGCATCTGCAACCTTTAACTTATCCATACATTCTGCGACCTTAATACGGCAGTTTAATACGACGTTCTTCAGGTCTTCATCTACTTCTTCTGTTACTCCGGTATTCGTAACTACGCCGCCAAAATATTTATTTGACATGGAGATCGTACGATTTACCAGATTTCCGAGTGTATTTGCAAGCTCGGAATTAATTCTTTCTACAACCAACTCCCATGAAATGATTCCGTCATTCTCAAATGGCATCTCATGCAGAACGAAGAAACGGACTGCATCCACACCAAACAGACGAACCATATCATCCGCATACATTACATTTCCCTTGGACTTACTCATCTTACCGTCATTCTGGATCAGCCATGGATGTCCGAAGATCTGCTTTGGAAGCGGTACTCCAAGTGCCATCAGCATGATTGGCCAGTAGATCGTATGGAATCTTAAGATATCCTTTCCGATCAGGTGTAAGTCCGCCGGCCAGTATTTCTTATATAATTCATCATTATTACCGTCTACATCATATCCAAGACCTGTGATGTAGTTTGATAATGCATCGATCCATACATAGATTACATGCTTGTCATCGAAATCAACCGGGATTCCCCACTTGAAGGATGTTCTGGATACACACAGATCCTGAAGTCCCGGAAGCAGGAAGTTGT
>OLRG01002965.1_pt1 | contig 11306 bp, 12 predicted proteins | sample 1672331 | NCBI WGS metagenome assembly OLRG01 (sample SAMEA3136672, study PRJEB25190) | human gut metagenome
TCCTTGCCTGCTGGAACAGCGAGGAAGGCCAGCGCGAGTTTGCCGCGTGGCAGGCGGAGCAGGCTCATATCTCTGGCAAAGAAAAACAGGAAGTTCCCGCTGGGGAACTCCCTGCCTTACTTATCGTGTGTGGATTTTTCAGGGTGCGTCCGGCAGGGCGCACCTTGTTTTTTTGTGTTTCGTCCTCTAGTTCGTGATTTCCAGACATGTTATTCATATATTTTATCGTCTCACGATGGCTCACTACGTAGATTAAGTCCACACATGCCAGAAAATCAGATTCAATTTGCCAGAAGAACAATACATTGAACACTTACTTGGATGGATTTTCAAATGCAAATCTTTTGATGTTTGGGAAAATCGACTTATCAATTTGCTGCGCCGATGTTACTAGGCCTCGCAATCGCTGGCGACTTTCCTGATCCATTGGATTTTTGCGCAAATGCTCAAATTCCAATATGATTTTATGTTGCAATGAATTTTTGACAATCATATTTTCATTGCAGTCGATGACAACACCCGTTACTAATTTTGGATATCCCTTTGAGTAACCTTTTACTTTGTTATGGGATAGTTTATATCTGTACTTCTTAATGATTGATTTGACAGAGTTCCTAAAATGTGAAGATATCTTATGTTCGCTCGAAAATACCATATCATCCACATATACAGTCATTACCATATCATTTTTAGCAGATAGCGTATGCAGTTCATCAAACATCTTATGATTGACAAGATAGGATAATATCTGACTGGTTGGTGCTCCTGAAATCAAATGATTGTAGCAATGCACACCTTTTTGACCTAAAAAGTCATAGACTTCTGTGAGTTCTTCTTTTGGAAATCTTTCAAGGCTAACTGTTGTTAAATTGGTCAGCACTTCTGAAACATCCGGAGAACAACACAATTCGTTATTAAAAAATTGATAAACATCCTCTCGACTGATAGATGGAAAAAAAGCTGTCAAATCAGTTTTGTAGAGGTTTCGTTTTCTTCCTCCAATATGCATACGTGCGTTTTCTGGATAAGATTTTCCCTTTATACCAGAAAAAACATTATCGGGCGTTTGAATTTTACCCAATAATGTTTTTATCCGTCTTTGAACAATCTTTAATTCTGCCTGCGGTGCTTCAATAAGACGAGGCTTTTTTGTCTTATCTATATATGGATGGATTTTGGATGTGATATTGGATTGCTTTAGCATATCATCATTTTTTATTTGAAGGACATACTTAAGCATACGTTTGGAACGAATTCCATATAAAGGGCAATCACTATATTTCAAAAGGTATGACACCTCAATTCTTAAAATATGCTGGTGTTAGCTGTTGACTACTTTGCCGATCATCCAACGGACTAAATCGGGAAGCAGTTCAGGGCAGCAATAGGATACAACCAGTATGGCCGCAATGGAAATCGCAAAGATAACCAAAGCAGCAGGGACATGAGAACGAGTCTCATTCGTTGATAGCTTATTGTTGTTGCCGAATATGTTAATATTGACAACAACAAAAGGCTTGTCCGTCTTATTCACGAAATTCACCTCCTTGTTATTATTGGCCCCCAAATAAATGAGGGGACTTCCCGTCCTCAAATAACAAAGAGATGCGATAGCCTTATATCCTGAATTCACACCAGCACAAATCCGACTTCCCAAACAATTGCATAGGCTCAGACCAACATTACTTAACACCTTAACATAATTCCATATCACACTGTGACTCGATGCAACGATGTTCTCGTGTTGCAGTGTAGAATGAGGCCGAACCGAGGGAACTCCTACCGGAAAAACACATCCATACCCATTGGTACGATGCCGCCTGTCTTTACAGACAAGCCACTCGAAGTCTAATCTGGCTATACATACTAGTAAATATTATTATAGCAAACTGCGCAGAAAAAGTAAATTGATTGGATGCGATTTTTGACAAATACTAAGAATAAAAGGCAGGGCAACACCGCTATGGTGATACCCTGCCTTTACTCGTTCCTGCTTACCGTTCTGCATACTCCCTCCGCAGAACCTCTTGTAAACAAAAAACGTACCCGAACCCTTTTTCATAAAGAATCGGGTTCGAGTACGAACTGTTTGGTGGAGAATTAGGGACTCGAACCCCAGACCCCCTGCGTGTGATGCAGGTGCTCTAACCAGCTGAGCTAATCCTCCGAATCGGAACAAGAGAATTATACCACAACCGAAGTGGATTGGCAAGCCCTAATTTTGATTTTTTCGCAATTTTTTCCCACTGCGAGGCAGTTGCTCTTTTGCGCAAAATGGTGTATACTGAAATTGCGCATTCCAGCGCAAAAAGAGAGGTTTTTTCAATGCTGACACTTCGTGGGATCATTACCATTCTGGTGCTGGCAGGGCTGTTTGCCCTGGCAGTGGTCTGGATCTCCAAGCAGGGCGGCTGGAAAGGCGAAGGCTGCGGCGGCAACTGCGCCTCCTGCCACCAGCACTGCGATACTCCGGAAAAGAAAACGCACTGACTGCAATGCCCCCGGATGGCTGTCCGGGGGCATTTTGCGTCACAGGGCACCGTAACGGGCGGCAAAAACGGCTACGGTGCTCAGCAGATCGAGCTGGGCTTTCTGGTAGGTGGTGCGTCCGATGCAGAGCCGCTCCAGCACGTCCTCCTCCTTGCGGCGCTCCAGGTAGCGCAGCTGGAGCAGGCCTGCACGGATGGGGTCGGCGGTGCGGTAATACTCCTGCGTCTGCTGGATGGCCCGGGCCCAGCCCCAGTTGGCCGGGCTGCGGGCCCACTGGCGGGTACCGTAGTTCTGCAGGGCCTCCCGGGTCTTTCTGCGCTGTTCAGCGGTCATCACGCCGCCCCCTTTCTTTGGCACATCCGGGTGCCCGGGCCAAAGAAGCAGGCATCCCGCTGTTCCATGGTCAGCCCCAGCATGGCAGAAAGACGGTCGGCTTCGCTGACTTTGAAATCGCTCTCGTCGTTCAGCTTCTGATGCAGGGCGCTGCTGCTGATGCCCAGCACCCGTGCCACATGGCCCAGCTTGAGGCCCTGGCTTTCAATGTAGGCGCGGATCTGTGTGGTATTTGTCATCAAAGGTTCTCCTTTCATCTGGATCTCTGCGTGTCGTTTCACAATCTTTGGTTGTATTATAGTTCGATGTTGATTTTTTGTCAACTATTTTACCAAAATCGCGCGAAAATCGTTGATTTTTAAGAACTTTTCTGATATACTCACGGCAGAACATTCTTTTTCAGGAAAAGCGAGGTCTCTGCCATGTCAGAACTTTCCCGCCGTATCTTACAGCGTCGGCTCGAGCTGGGGCTCTCTCAGGAAGAGCTTGCCCAGCGGATGGGCTACCGCTCCAAATCCTCCATCACCAAGCTGGAAAAAGGGGTCAACGACATCCCGCAGTCCAAGGTGGAGGAGTTTGCCGCTGCATTGGAGACCACCCCCGCATGGCTGATGGGGCTGGAAAACACTGCGTTTGTCCCGCCGGGGTTTGAGCCCCTGCCCGAAATGGTGCGGGTGCCGCTGGTGGGCAACATTGCCTGCGGCTCCCCCATCACCGCCGAACAGAACATCGAATGCTACATCGGCGTTCCTGCCGCATGGCACGCCGACTTTGCCCTGACCTGCCACGGCAGCAGCATGGCCCCCACCATCTGCGATGGTGACATCGTCTGCATCCGCTGCCAGCCCGAGGTGGAGCAGGGCGAGATCGCCGCCGTGCGGATCGGCGACGAGGCCACCTTAAAGCATTTTCACCGGCAGGGCGACACCGTTATGCTTCTGGCCGACAACGCCGCCGTCTGCCCGCCCATGATCTATGCCGGGCCACAGTTGAACGAGATCCAGATCGAGGGCAGAGCCGTGGGCTTCTGCAGAGGTTTATAATATGAGCAACGAAACCATGACCCTGAAGGTCATCGCACACATCCACACCGCCTTCCCCACCAAGTTCGGCATCCCCCGACAGAGCGGGTTGGTGGACGGCCTGCGGGGCGAGATCATCTTCACCCCGGAATACCGCAACGCCGATGCCCTGCGCGGACTGGAGGATTTCAGCCACATCTGGCTGGTGTGGCAATTCTCCGGCGCGGTGCGGGAGAGCTGGTCTCCCACCGTCCGGCCCCCGCGCCTGGGCGGCAACACCCGGATGGGCGTGTTTGCCACCCGCTCCCCCTTCCGGCCCAATCCGCTGGGCCTTTCCAGCGTCAGGCTGGAGGCCATCGAGCACCGCCCGGAGGTGGGCCCGGTGCTCATCGTGCGGGGCGCAGACCTGATGGACGGCACCCCCATCTACGACATCAAGCCCTACATCCCCTACGCCGACTGTCACCCGGATGCAGCGGCAGGCTTCACGGCACAGACCCAGACGCACAGGCTGCGGGTCGAATGCCCGCCGGAGCTGTGGGAAGCCGTGCCCGCCGCCGAGCGGGACGGCCTGCGGGGCGTGCTGGAAAACGACCCCCGCCCCTCCTACCAGCACGACCCGGAGCGGGTATACGGAATGGAGTTTTCGGGATTGGAAGTCCATTTTGTCGTAGATGGTGCTGTTCTGACCGTGACCGGCATCACCCGCCGCTGAGAGGTGCCGCCGTGGAACTGCGTACCATCAACACCTTTTTGCATATTGCGGAGCTGCACAGCTTTTCCCGTGCGGCACGGGAGCTGGGGTATTCCCAGTCGGCAGTCTCCGCGCAGGTGGCCCAGCTGGAAGCCGAATTGGAAACGCCGCTCTTCGACCGGGTGGGCAAAACGGTCCGCCTGACCGATGCCGGGCAGATCTTTCTGACCTATGCCCGCTCCCTGCTGGCCACAGCCGAGCAGGCCAAAGCGGCCCTGCAGCCCGCCCGGCAGGTCAGCGGTACCCTGCGGGTGGCACTGGCAGATTCGGTCTGCAGCACCTTTCTGCCCGACCTGCTGCAGCGGTATCACGCCCTCTGCCCGCAGGTGGAGCTGGTGCTCCGCACCGCCACCGACGATGAGATGCTCCAGATGCTGGGCTCCAATCAGATCGATCTGGCTTACACGCTGGACAAGCCGCTGCTGCAGCCCAGCTTCGTGCTGGCCGTGGATGAGCCGGAGCCAATCTGCGTGGTGGCCCCCGCCGGGCACCCATTGGCCGGGCAGGCGGAAGTCACGCTTCAGGAACTGGCCGGGCAGGAGTTCCTGCTGACCGAGCGGGGCATGAGCTACCGCGATGCCCTCGACCAGTGCATGGCAGCGCAGGGGCTGGCCATCAAGCCCTTTCTCGAGCTGGGCAGTGCTTCCCTGCTCTGCCAGATGGTCGAGCACGGCATGGGTCTCTCCTTCCTGCCTGAGTACATCGTCCGGAATGCCCTCGCCGCCGGAACGCTGGCCCGCCTGAATGTCCCCGCCTGCCGCGTGGAGATGCGGCGGCAGCTGTTCTACCACAGGGATAAATGGCTCACCCCCCAGATGAAAGCATTCATCACGCTGGTGCAGAGATAAAGTGAACCTCCTCTGATTTTCCGTCAGAGGAGGTTCTTTTATCTTTCTTTTCTATTAATTTTCAAGAATGGAATACTTGGAAAGATCGAAGAGATTTTCATTTACCTTAGTGCTAATAGAATTGTAGGTTATAATATTCTTAATAGGTTTCATATCGGTAGTGTAATATAATCCTTCCACCACACGGTATTTCAATACGTTGCCATCGAAGCAGTAGATGTATCGCACCTGATTTCCGTAAACATTCTTCTTCTGGATCTCGGCATAATACTCTTTTCCGTTCACTTCATAGGTTCCTGTTGTCATTGTTGCAATTTCAGCAGCAGTCGGGAAATTACACCCGGTCTTTGCGGAGTTAAGATAGGTCTTTACCATTGATTCTGTCGTCTTTGTCGCGCAATTCCCTTCTATCATATAATAATCGCCGCCCTTTTTCAGAACCGTAATGTACGCTTCACCCGAATTCTGATAATTGACAGAGTAGATGTCATCCCCACGAACTGCGCATCTATAATGTGTTACGTAGCCATCCATATCATCCACATAATCAGCATCAATCGTTCCAGTTGTATACAGCAGAAGTTTTGTCGCCTTATTCGCAGTGTTCGTGCTCGAAGAGCTGCCCGAACTGCTGCTGGATTCAGAAGAAGCAGCAGACGAACTGGACGCATTGCTTCCTGCTGTACCGTTAGATTCTGCCGGAGAAGAAGGTGCCTCACCCCCTCCATCACAGCCTGTTAACAGCAGCATCACCATTGCCGCCATTACCGCAACACAGGATAATAACCGTAGAACATTCTTTTTCAACCGCATAAGAATCCACTCCTTTTTATGTAAACCCCATATTTATTTAACTACATAGACTATTTATATCTATATAGTTTATTTTATTATACCACAGTCCATCCTATACTGCAAGATAGAAATAAACTGTGCGGTCAAAAATTAAACTGCATAGACAAGTGAGGATTTTATGGATTATGTCGCTGTCGGCAGAAGAATTCGTGCCCAAAGAAAAAAATTAAGCCTTTCCCAAGAAGAGTTGGCTGAGATGGTCAATATCTCCACCGTACACATGAGCCATATTGAAACAGGCTATACAAAACTAAGTCTGCCCGTCCTCGTCGATCTTGCCTGTGCATTGGGTGTTCGCACAGATGATTTGATTTTTGACAAAGAATCTCTGGCTCGAGAGGAATTGTTAGAAGAGATCACCCTTGAACTCCGGGATTGTCCAAAAAATCAACTCCTTACACTGCGGCAGATTCTGTCAAGTTCAAAAGATGCTATTCAAAAATATATGGTCAATTGAACCTCATCTCCGCATTTCTCTTTTCAGCGGCTCACCCCCCAGATGAAAGCATTCATCACGCTGGTGCAGAGATAAAGATAGCGATAAAAAAACAAGCCTTTCCGTTGGTGTCACACTGTGAGGTGCACCATACGGAAAGGCTTGTTTTTTACATTATTTTTTCAACAGGTCGGAAAGGCACTGCACCGTCCGGCCATGGTAGCCGGTGACGGTCTCGGCGTGGAGCAGGCTGCTCAGGACGCTTTCCTCCACACACTCGGCCACCGCCCGGAACAGCGGGTTGATGGCATCATCGTGGAGCATCTCCATGGGCAGGAGGGCTTTGTCCGAGTAATGCGGCATCCGGTTGGCCGTGGTAAAGGCCAGAACGATCTCACCCGAACCGTTGCCGCAGGCACTGCCGGTGCGGGAAAGCCCCACCAGCGCCCGGTGGCAGAGCCGCCGCAGCTGGCGCTCGCTCAGGGGGATATCCGTTGCCAGCACCGTGATGATGGAGCCCTTGTCCTCATGGGGCGGGATGCGGGCTTCCAACAGCTCGTGGATGGGTGTGCCCGCCACGATGAGGTCATCGAAGGTGGCATGATTGGAGAGCACCAGTGCCCCGATGGTGTAGGACTTACCGTCCAGCTCCACCAGCCGGGAGGCAGAACCGATGCCGCCTTTCAGCCCGTGGCAGCGCATTCCGCGTCCGGCACCCACCGCACCCTCGGCGAAATCGGCTTTGCAGTCTGCCAGAGCGGCAGCCACATGCGCCTCGGTGACATGCAGGCCCCGGATATCGTTCAGGCCGCTGTCGTTGCACTCGCAGACGACCGGGTTCACACTGCCGGTGGTCTCGCAGATATCGGGGTTGCGCTCCAGCATATATTTGACCAGCGCCGTTTCCACAGTGCCCACACTCAGGGTGTTGGTAAACAGGATGGGGGTCTCCAGCGTGCCCAGCTCATCGATCTGGACAAGGCCGGTGGTCTTGCCGAAGCCGTTGATGACATGGCAGGCCGCCAGCACCTTATCATGGAACACATCCCCGGGGTGGGGCAGCAGCGCGGTCACACCGGTCTGGATATCGCCATCCGCCAGTGTGCAATGGCCCACTGTCACGCCCGGCACATCACTGATCTTATTGCGCTCCCCGTGGGGCAGATGCCCCACCCGGAAGCCCCATTCATTCTTATCGATTCCCATAAATACCTCTCCGTTATTGCTTTCCAATACTGCCCCTCCTGATAGGAGAGGCAGAAAAACAGTCGTGCGTAAACCCGGCTTCCCCATGGGGGAACTGCCGCAACAGGCGGCTGAAGGGTTCACCCCTCAGAGTGCTTCACGCGCTGCATCTCTCCCAGATCATAGGGGGTGTTCTGGTAGACGTAGTAGTTCAGCCAGTTTTCATACAGCAGATGGGCGTGCGCGCGCCAGCGGAAGAGCGGCGGCTGGCTGGGGTCATCGTTGGGGTAGTAGTTTTTGGGCACTGCAATGGGCAGACCCTTGGCAACATCCCGCTTATACTCCGCATCCAGCGTGTATTTGTCGTACTCCGGGTGGCCGATGACAAAGATCTGCCGGCCGTTCTCGGTGCTCATCAGGAAAGGCCCTGCCTCATCGCTCTCGGCAAGGATGCGCAGCGCACTGCAGTGGTCGATATCCTCCCGGCTCATGGCGGTGTGGCGGCTGTGGGGGGCATAGAACACCTCATCAAAGCCGCGCACCAGCGGGTTGGAGGGCCGGATGACCCGGTGCTCGAACACGCCGAACATCTTGGCAGGCAGCAGCTCCTTGCGGATGCCGTAGTGGTAGTACAGGCCCGCCTGCGCACCCCAGCAGACATGCAGGGTGGAATAGACGTTCGTCTCGCTGAAATCCATGATCTCGCACAGCTCCGGCCAGTAATCCACCTGCTCAAAGTCCATGGTCTCCACCGGAGCGCCGGTGATGATCATGCCGTCGTAGCGGTTATGCTTCACCTCGTCAAAGGTCTTATAAAAGGCTTCCAGATGGGCCGCGGAGACGTGCGTTGCCTCATGGCTCACCGTTTGCAGCAGGGTCATGTGCACCTGCAGCGGCGTGTTGGCCAGCAGCCGGGCGATCTGGGTCTCGGTGGCGATCTTGGTGGGCATCAGGTTCAGGATCAGGATCTCCAGCGGGCGGATATGCTGGGACGCTGCCCGCTCCCGGTGCATGACAAAGACGTTTTCCTCGTACAGGGCATCGTAGGCGGGGAGCGTTTTCGGGATGATGAGGGGCATAGATGGTTACTCCTTTGGTGCGGATATTGATAGCGGCCTCGCCCTCTCCGTCACGGCTTACGCCGTGCCACCTCCCCCAAAGTGGGAGGCCTTGGCAAAACCACAAAGTTTATTTTTCGCCAGAGGCTCCCCCTTTGGGGGAGCTGCTGAACGAAGTGAAGCTGAGAGGGCGAGCCCGTTTGCCTTTTAAATCTTATCCAAAGCCTGTGCGATATCTGCGATCAGATCCTCGGCGCTTTCCAGACCGCAGCTCATGCGCACCAGCTCTGCGGGCACACCGGCGGCTTTCAGCTGCTCATCGTTCATCTGGCGGTGGGTGCTGGATGCAGGGTTCAGGCAGCAGGTGCGGGCATCGGCCACATGGGTCTCGATGGCTGCCAGCTTCAGGTTCTTCATAAAAATGCTTGCAGCCTCACGGCCGCCGGCCAGACCAAAGCTGACCACGCCGCAGCTGCCATTCGGCAGATACTTCTCCGCCAGTGCATGGTACGGGCTGGACTCCAGACCGCAGTAGTTCACGTAGGCCACCTTGGGATGGCTCTCAAGGAACTCTGCCACGGCCATGCCGTTGGCGCAGTGGCGCTGCATCCGGACATGCAGGCTTTCCAGACCGAGGTTCAGCATGTAGGCGTTCATGGGCGACTGCATGGAGCCAAAGTCACGCATCAGCTGCGCGGTAGCCTTGGTGATAAAGGCACCCTCTTTGCCGAAGCGCTCGGCGTAGGTGATGCCGTGGTAGCTGTCATCCGGGGTGCACAGGCCGGGGAACTTGTCGGCGTGGGCCATCCAGTCGAACTTGCCGCTGTCCACGATGGCACCGCCCAGTACGGCGCCATGGCCGTCCATGTACTTGGTGGTGGAGTGGGTCACGATGTCGGCACCCCACTCGAAGGGGCGGCAGTTGACCGGCGTGGGGAACGTGTTGTCCACGATGAGCGGCACGTTGTGCGCGTGCGCCGCCGCGGCGAAGCGCTCGATGTCGAGAACGGCGAGCGCGGGGTTGGCGATCGTCTCGCCAAAGACGGCGCGCGTGTTGGGGCGGAATGCCGCCTCGAGCTCCTCGTCGGTGCAGTCGGGCGAGACGAACGTGCTCTCGATGCCCATCTTGGCCATGGTGTGGGCCAGCAGGTTGTACGTGCCGCCGTAGATGGCGGAGCTCGCCACCACGTGGCTGCCGGCCTCGCAGATGTTGAACAGCGCAAAGAAGTTCGCGGCCTGGCCCGAGCTCGTGAGCATGCCGGTCGCGCCGCCCTCGAGCTGGGCGATCTTGGCGGCCACGGCGTCGTTCGTGGGGTTCTGCAGGCGCGTGTAGAAGTAGCCGGTCTCCTCGAGGTCGAACAGGCGGCCCATCTGCTCTGAGGTGTCGTACTTGAACGTGGTGCTCTGGATGATGGGGAGCTGGCGCGGCTCCCCGTTGCCGGGGCGATAGCCGCCCTGGACGCAGGTGGTGTCGATGGACATGCGTACCTCCGTGTGCGGAATTAGTTGCACGGATTATGGTACGCCTTAATACCTACGGATAATAGGAAATTGGGCGGGCGGCATCAGGGGTGCCAAACGAACCCGTCCCCTTTGGTCCCCTTGGTCCCGTCAAGGGCGCGCCCGAGCTCATCGGCCGTGGCGCAGATGGTGGCGGCGCCTGTCTCGGCGAGCTGCTCCGGGGTGCGGAAGCCCCAGCTCACGGAGAGGCAGGGGAGCTCGGCGGCCGCTGCCGTGGCAACGTCCACCTCGGAGTCCCCCACATAGACAGACGGGCCGCACGCCACACCGCCCATCTCGGCGATCGCCACGTCCACCATGTCGCGGGCGGGCTTTCTCGCGACGCCTGGCCGCACGCCCACCACGGCGTCGAAGGCCCCCTCAAAGTGGATGCCCACGAGCTCGTCCACGGCGTACTGCGTCTTGTTGGAGACGACGGCCAGGCGCACGCCCCGCCCACGAAGTCGTGCGAGCAGCTCGGGCACGCCGGGGTAGGGGCGCGTGTGGTCGTTGCAGTGGACGGCGTAGTGCGTATCGAACTCGGCGTTTGCCTTGGCAACCGTGGCCTCGTCCGTGCCGGCGGGCACGGCGCGCTCGATGAGCCTGCGGATGCCGTTGCCCACGAAGGCGCGCGTCTCGGCCAGCGTGCGCGTGGGCATGCCCAGCGCGGCGAGCGTGTGGTTGAGCGTGAGGTGCAGGTCCTCGAGCGTGTCGAGCAGTGTTCCGTCCAGATCGAAGATGACGGTTGAGTAGTGGGTCACTATATCTCCTAGCTGCGGTGTTGTGGGCTGTCTGCTTCCAGTTGGCTCGCTGGGCGCCGCCCCG
>OLRG01002968.1_pt1 | contig 11303 bp, 10 predicted proteins | sample 1672331 | NCBI WGS metagenome assembly OLRG01 (sample SAMEA3136672, study PRJEB25190) | human gut metagenome
CCACTGCTTATTGCTTTTCGCAATTGAAGCAGGGGACTTACCTGATTTGGTTAAAAAACGGATCACAGACGAAAACGCCTGTATATAAAAAATAATTACAGAAATTCAGATTCCGTAACAGTCAGAGTGCGGAAAGATATGGCTGGAGCAGAATCTGAATTTCTTATCTGACAATAAATTGCAGCAGGAAAGGAATAGGGTGAGAGTATGGAAGAACGTAAAGAAGAGATTTGTGAAAGCTCCGAGATTCATGAAGATTTGCTGAAAATCGTAAATGAAACGCTGCCGGAAGAAACAGAACTTTATGATCTGGCAGAACTGTTCAAGGTTTTTGGCGATTCTACAAGAATTCGTATTTTATATGTGCTTTTTGAGGCAGAGGTATGCGTGTGTGACCTTGCAAAAGCACTGAATATGACACAGTCTGCAATTTCCCATCAGCTTAAAATCCTGAAGCAGAATAAACTGGTGAAAAACCGCAGAGAGGGAAAGTCCATTTTTTATTCGCTGGCAGATGATCATGTGCGGACGATCATCAATCAGGGAAGAGAGCATATAGAGGAAGACTGAAAGTTTACAGAGATTTTATTTTACAGAGAAATGAAATGCTTAAAAAATTAACAGCAGCCCTGCATTTTTTGAAGTCCTCATTATAGGAATGAGGGAAATCAAGAATGTGGGGCTGTTATTTTTGTGAAAGTGCGAGTTTATAACACAATTATTACTCTGTCAGTTATGAGTTGAGTTTTTTAATTCTGATGTGAAAATACGATATTTTTTAAAAACGCACACGCTTCAAAATCTCACTGGTCAGCCCGCCGATTACAATACCGGCAGCCACACCCGCGACAAGAAGTGCCGGAGCATACAAAAAGACACTGGAACTGTGCAAAATCAGCATGGCGATCACAAGCTGACCGATATTATGGGAGACACCTCCGGCAACACTGACTCCGATCAGGCTGAAAGAGGTCTTTTTCAGCATTATGGTCATCACAGTCATACTAAGTGCCGCACCTGCCAGACTGTACAGAATACTGAAAAGATTCCCAAACATAAATCCAATCACCAGAATACGCACCAGAGAAACCAGAGCAGCTTCCCTGAAGGAATACTTTTTCAGAATAAAAAGTACCCCAAGATTGGCAAGTCCAAGTTTGATCCCCGGAATCCCTGCAAATACCGGAACCAGCGATTCCACATATCCCAGAATGATCGCTACAGCCGAAAAAAGCCCGAGATAGGCTGTTTTTTGTTTCATAAATTTATATCTCCTTTCGGATAAACATTTTTCTTTTACTGTCAGAAATACCCAAATATTTTAGCATAGAAAAAAAAACACTGCAACTGTCCATTACCATTCCTTATTGAAAAAAATTACCTCTCAAACAGAGAAAAAAGAGTGGATTTTTGAGAAAAATCATGATATTCTATGTACAGTTAGCGATAACTAATTGCTGACTGCATATCTATAAAATCTTAATATGAATATCTTTGGTAGAAGTCACTCCCTTTTGGTAGAAAGTAAAATACCATTTAGTGTAAAAAAATTAAAACAGGAGAATTCTTATGACAAACAAAAAGTTTATGAAAAAAGTCGCACCTGTTGTGATGAGCGCAGCAGTAGTAATGTCCAGTATGCCATATGCGGTTATGGCAGCCGATTTTACAGACAGTGAGGCAGTAGTAACAGACAGCATGGCAGAAGAGTTTGCTTCCGATGACGCACAGGAAGAATTTACAGCACAGGAACCAGAAGAATTTAACACAGATTCTGCTGCGGCAGATGAGGTAAAACAAGGGGAAGCTTATGTTCTGATGAACATTCCATATGATGATTTTTATAAAGCAGAACTGAAAAATAATGATGTAAAAGTGGATGCATTTACCTCTGCAACCAAAAACAAATCAAGAACAGCAGGCATGATGAATGGAAATTCTGCGTACCATGTAAATCCGGACGGTTCAGATGTGACAGGTGTGACGTTCCCGGTAAAAGTCAGTGATCTTTCCACGCTGAAAGACCAGAAACAGGTGACAGATTCTGATTCTGTAACAATTACAGTTACAAACAGAGGACAGACAAGCAGTAACACTTATACGGGGAAAGATGTTCTGATAGAGAATGCATCTTATGCTTATTACATTTTAAGTGAAGCACCATCTTATTATAAAGAACTGACAGTGAATGCAGATGGAAGCTATTCTTTCTCTGCAATGAAAGGCGCTGAGACAAAGACAGTCACGATCGATGCCGCACTGAAAACAGAGACAAACTATGGTGATTATGAACTGGATCTGAATAATGAGACATTTTCAGAAATTATTGATACAACTACAGACAAGATTTACGGAGTAACTGTAAATACTACAGACGGAACTAATTATGGTTTACGACATCTGGAAAATATCTGGCGAGGAAGCATGCTCTCCTGGGGTACCGGATATACCACAGAAGTTCATGGATGCCCGGTTTCTTCCGAACATTACAAATCAATTATGGGCAAGACCATTGAAAGCGTAACCTATTATACAGATAAAGGAATGATTACATTTGATGTTCCGGATGTAAAGGTAGAGATTACTACAGGAATTAAAGCAACTGTAGCAGATATCATGGATACGGATTCTGAAGCAGCAGTAACTTTTGATCAGGCATTACCATCAGATTTTCAGGCTCAGTATACAGTAGATGGAAAAGAAGCAGCATATGCAAATGGAAAACTTACAACAGGCAGTCTTGCACTTGGTACTCACGAAGTAGTCATTACAGATATCAGTGGAACTTATGCACCGATCGTAACAGAATTTACTGTAAATACAGACAAACTTCCTGCTGCTTATAACATTGGAACAGGAAAAATTGTAGCAGCAGATGATGCGACAGCAGAAGATCTGGTAGCTTACATCAAGAGTATCAGCAAAGTAAAAGTTGGAGAGACAGAGTATGCTGCAAGTGGAAGAGGTGCTAAAGTAATTGTAAAAGAAGACGGCTCTCTTGACCTTACTGATCTTCAGGTAACCGAAGGAACTGTATTTGAAGTGACAGCAACCGGATATAAAAATAATCTTGTATTTACTTATGAAGAAGCAAAATTCAGTCTGGATGTTACAGAAAAAACTCTTTATGTCAAAGGAAAGGATACTGTTACTCTGAAAGCTGACACAAACCTGTCAGATGAGATTATCTGGACTTCCAGCAATGAAAAAGTTGCTGTTGTATCAGCCAAAGGTGTGGTAACAGCTAAAGCCAAAGGTACAGCTGTGATTACAGCAACCTGTGGAGAATATACAGCAAGCTGTACAGTAACAGTAAAATCCCCGGCTGTTTCTCTGAATAAGACAAAAGCCACTCTTTATACAAAAGGCAGCAATAAAGTAACATTAAAAGCATCCTTAAAAGATCTGACAGGCAATGTTGTTTATACATCCAGTAATGCAAAAGTTGCTGCTGTAAACAAGACAACTGGTGTGGTAACAGCCAAAGCCAAAGGTACAGCCGTGATCACAGCAACCTGCGGAGATTACACTGCAATCTGCACAGTAACAGTAAAAACACCGACATTAAAACTTGCCAAAACTTCAGCAAGCATCAAAGTCGGAAAGAAAACAACGATCAAAGCAACTGCAACACCAACTGGTACTGTAAAATATACTTCATCCAACAAAAAGATTGCCACAGTATCTTCCAAAGGCGTTGTAACCGGAAAGAAAAAAGGAACTGCAAAGATCACAGTGACCTGCAATGGCGTAAGCAAAACCTTTAAAGTTACTGTAAAATAAGTAACAACTAAAAAGTGGCTGAAAAGTAACTGATAACGAAAATCCCGGAACGATCACTTGGTTCCGGGATTTTCCGGCTTTATCATGAATGAAAAGGTAAATATGATATTTTACCAAAAATCAGTACAGATTTTTCTTAATGAGAAAAAAAGGACATTAACACTCTGCGTAAAGGATAGAATTTTTCAGAGAAAAATGATACACTTTCTGAGTTAGTTGTGGTTAATACAGACATTTTTCCACACAAATTGAAAATAAAGAGAGCGAAGGAGAGGAAAAAACATGAATAATCAAAACTTTTATCTGCGTCTGGTCGCACTTTTGCTGATTATCATGTCCGTATTTTTTTATAATGGCACAGTGAAAGACAAAGAACAGGAACAGAACATCGCAGATCTTACTGCAAAAGTAGAAAGCCTCGAAGAACAGCAGGATCAGATTCTGACAGCGATTCAGGAGACATATGAAGAACAGAAGGCAGCAGCAGAAAGCAAAGCAGCTTCTGACACATCTGATGCTGATTCCAGAGAAAAATCTGACGACAGCAAAGAAGATGCTGACCAGACAGATTCTAAAGCAGAAGGAACAGAGGAATCAGAAGAAACTTCTTCTGATGATTCCGACAATTTCTATAAAAATGGAACATACGAAGGCTCAGGAACCGGATATGGCGGAACCATCACCGTACAGGTGATACTGGAAGATGATACCATCACAGCAGTCAGTGTTGTCAGCGCACCGGGAGAGGACAGTGCTTATCTTTCACAGGGCGAAAATGTTATCAGCAGTATTCTCAGTGAACAGAGCACAGATGTAGATACTATTTCCGGAGCTACCTTCAGCTCCACCGGTATTCTGGAAGCAGTCAATGATGCATTGTCAAAGGCGGAAAACGAATGAAAAAAAGACAGAGAAAAGTGCGGCTGATCCGTGCCGCCATACAGTTACTATTCTTTATTGTAGCACCCTCCCTGTTCTCCACTGCATTTGCAGGAGTGAAATCTGTCTTTCTTGCAATTGGCGGGGGACAGAGCGTAACCTGGAACTCGTTTCTTGATATCACAGCACTTCTGCTGGTCATTACTGTTTTGTTCGGCCGTCATTTCTGCGGTTATGCCTGCGCGTTCGGTTCTCTGGGAGATGCCCTATATGAACTGGTGGCTTTTATCCGGGCAAAATATTTTCATAAGAAAAAGAAACTGGGGTATTCTGAAGAACTGGTACACAAACTCCAGAAAGTCAAATATGTGGTACTGGCATTTCTGCTTCTTTCCTGCGTATGCGGATTCTACTCAAAGTTACAGGGAATGAGCCCGTGGGATGTATTTTCCATGCTTACCACAGGCAAACTGCCAAAATCTACTTATCTGGTGGGAACGATCCTGCTTGTACTGATCATGATCGGAATGTGTACGCAGGAGAGATTTTTCTGCCAGTTCCTCTGCCCGATGGGAGCGATCTTTGCAATCATGCCGATCCTTCCGGGAGCACTTTTTAAAAGAAACAGACCCAAATGCGCGCCGAAATGTACTCTCTGTAAGAAGAGATGCCCGGCCCATCTGGACATTGACGGCGACACGGTTCATTCTGGTGAGTGTATCTGTTGTCATGCCTGTGCAGCCACCTGTCCGAGACAGAATATCTGTCTGGGCGGTGTAACTGGATCAGAAACAGAGAAAAATATTAACAAAAACTAACTTATTGAGAAAATTTGATTAGTAAGGACTAACTGTTGGGGTAGACACAAGAAAAATCCAGTGGTATAGTTTACTAAGTTAGTTGAAACTAATAGATTTTAACAGATTTCGAGATTAATGGAGATATATATGATAAAAAAGAAATCTTTCACAGTCAGTATGCTTCTGGCAGTAGCCGTCTTTGCATCGACTGGCACGGCAGTCTGGGGAAGCACTGAGGATTCTGAGGTTTCTACCTATACAAAGACAGATTTTGCCATGGATACTGTAGTGTCCGAAACACTTTATACAACAGGTGAGGACATTACCGCAGATGTGATTCAGGCATTAAAAGATATTGAGGATAACCTGATTTCCTGGACAAAGGAAAGTTCACAGATCTATCAGATCAATCAGAATGCAGGAAGCAGCGTGACAGTCTCAGGTGAGACAGCAGGTTACTTAAAGCAGGTTCTGGAGCTTTCGAAGGCTTCTGGCGGAGCTATGGATCCGACAATGGGGCAGGTGATCCGCCTGTGGGATATTGACGGAGAAAATCCTCACATCCCGGAGGAAGAGGAACTGAATTCCCTTCTGGAAAACGTAGGATACCAGAAAGTAACTCTGGATGGAGATAAAGTGACCATGCCGGAAGGCGTGACACTGGATCTGGGCGCAGCAGGAAAAGGAATCGGATGTGATGCGGCGAAAAAGGTTCTGGAAGAGAATCAGGAAGTATCCGCTGCGATCGTAAACCTGGGCGGCAGCAGTGTTATGAGCTATGGAACGAAACCGGACGGCTCTTCCTGGCAGGTGGCTGTGACAGACCCGAGAGACACTGAAGGGGATTATCTTGGAGTAGTGTCTTTAAATGGTACAGAGTTTTTGTCTACTTCCGGTGATTACGAGAAGTATTTTATAGAAGACGGTGTTCGTTACCATCACATTCTGGACCCTTCCACCGGATATCCGGCAAGAAGCGGTCTGACTTCCGTGACGGTTGTCTGTGAGGACGGTCTGGATGCAGATGGACTTTCCACCGCATGTTTTGTGTTGGGAAAAGAAAAAGCCGAAAAGCTTCTGGAGAGTTACGATGCGGACGGACTCTTCGTAGACGATTCCGGTCATGTCTGGATGACAGAGGGCATGAAGGAACGGTTCCAATTGCTGAAAGATACTTATTCCATCAGTGAATAAGCTCATCTTATAAAAATTATATTCATATTAAATTCATATTCAGGAGGATTTTAAGGTATGCGCAAAGGAAATTTAATCAAATTAGCAGCACCGGCAATCTTAAGTGCAGCAATGATGGTATCCGGATTACCGGTTGGAGTTATGGCTGCAGATTTTACTGAGGGTTCTGCTGTAGAAACTTCCGCTGAGGAGTTCACAGCAACAGAAGACGATTTCGGAAGCGACGAGACAACACCATTCGTTGACGAAGATCAGGCAGCAGAAGATGAATTTGCAGCAGAAGCAGCAGAGGAAGGTTACAAATATGTTTATGCTGGTCTGACATGGGAACAGTTCTGGGCATCTGAGGGCGTTTATAATGCAACAAATACAGAATCTAACGAAACTTTAGATTCACATGATGAAACCGATAAAGGTGGTTTTGATACTGTAACAAGAGCAACACCAAACCATGGTCTTCACAGAGGAAGCTATCAGTGTACTGCAATTATTTACGATGTAAATGGTGATTCTTATGAAATCTCTCACTGGAATTCTTCTACAGAAGCAGTTCTGACAGACGGAAGCACAATCCAGTTTAATACACCTGAGAGAATGCAGCTTACAAAAGCTGATGGCACAGTTGTGGAAATGAAGGATTATGTTGTAACTGGTATGAAATATATTCCGGTTGCTGTGAAAGCAGAAGATTATGCTGATTTCTGCACAAAATTTAAAGTTGTAGAAACAGACGGAACTTTAAACGGTGGATTTTCTGAGAATAATCTGGTTGCTTACAGCCTCACAGCAGCAGTGACAGAAAACACAAATGGTCTAAAAGAAGCTGTTAAAAATGCAGATGGTTCTTATTCTTTCTCAGCAAGAAAAACAGGCACAGATTCAGGAATTAAAGATGCAGAGCTTCAGACAGCTTCTGATATTGACGTAACAGTGAAAGATGCAAGTGGAAGCTATGGAGAGTTCCTGAGAGTCGATTTAACAGGTGCCGGTTATGGTGCCCTTGGTTCCAAGATGTATGCTGTTAAATGGGACTATTATGGAAACGGAGACACTGTTCTTGCATCTTATGGAACTAAATTTGCAGCAGATAACTGGATGCATAAAGCAATGGGTATCCAGCTTGGACTGACAGATTCTTATCGTTGCCAGCTTCCGGAAGGAACAGATGGAACTGGAAAATGGAAAATTACTGTATATGCAATGGGATATGCAGACTCTGTATTTGAATTTACAGCTACAGATGCCAATATTGTAAAACCGGCAGAAGAATCGGCAGATACAACTGCATTAAAAGCAGCAGTTGAAGCAGCAGAGGCAATGACAGAAGCAGATTATACAGCAGATTCCTGGAAAAATATGCAGGCAGAACTTGAGGAGGCAAAAGAACTGCTTGCAAAAGAAAATCCAAGCCAGGCAGAAGTTGATGAAGCACTTACTCATTTGAATGAAGCTGTAAAGGCTCTTATAGAAGCTGAAAAAACAACTGTAACATTCGCAAAAACAAGTGTAACTCTTTACAAAGGAAAAACAGTAACTCAGACAGCAACAGTAACAGGTTCTGATGCAGCGGTAGTTTATACATCCAGCAATACAAAAGTTGCCACTGTAAATAAATCAACCGGTAAAGTAATTGCGAAAGCGGCAGGTAAAGCAGTGATCACAGCTAAATGCGGAGATGTAACAGCTAAGTACACAGTAAATGTAAAAAATCCAACACTGAAACTGTCAAAGACATCTGCATCTGTAAAAGTTGGTAAAACAACAAAGATCACAGCAAAAGCAACTCCATCCGGAAAAGTTACATACAAATCCAGCAACAAGAAAGTTGCAACTGTATCCTCCAAGGGTGTTGTAAAAGGCATCAAGAAAGGTACAGCTAAGATCACAGTAACATGCAATGGTGTATCCAAAACCTTCAAAGTAACTGTAAAATAATCTGATCTTAAGATAACTGGCAAAAGCTGAGAAAAGAAATCCTGTATCTGCCCTTGCAGACGATGCAGGGTTTCTTTTCGCCTGTATTTTTAAGATAAGGAGAACGAAATTCAGTGGATAAGAAAAAAGAACAGAATCATGAAACAGCATCAGAAAAAAAACAGCAGTCAAAGTCTGATAATTCCAGGCAATGGCTGAAACTTCTCCCGGCAGCCGCAGTTTTTGCCGCAGTTTGTGTCACATGCTATCAGGCGGAAAAAACTCCTGTACAGACAGTGGAAGTTTCTGATGCAGATATTATGTCCACAGCGGACATTAAGAGTATGCTCACTCTGGAAGATTCCGCTGACAGCACCAAAAACAGCAAGAGCACTTCAGACAAAAACAGTAAAACTTCCAGTAAAAAGACATCTTCAACCAAAAAGAAAACCAGCAAGATAAAAACGGCAGCGAAAAAGAATACTTCAACCGGAGCAGCGGCAGGCGGCGCAGGAGCAGCAGGCGGTGGCGGCGGTGCCGGAACAACCTACACTCCTACCACAGAAGTACCGCAGGACGGATATGTAGATGGAACTTATACAGGTTCCGGAACCGGCTTTGGTGGTACGATCACGGTACAGGTAACTGTAAGCAACCACCAGATCGCAGCTATCAATATCCTGGATGCCTCCAACGAAACAGCCGCTTATTTTGCAAATGCGCAGGGGGTGATCAGCAAAATTCTGGCAAGCCAGTCTCCGAATGTGGATGCAGTCAGTGGAGCAACCTATTCCTCTAACGGTATCATTCAGGCAGTCCAGAATGCGCTTTCACAGGCAATGCCTTCCGGTTCGCAGGCAGAGGTCACTCCGATTCCGGAAGCGACACCAACTCCAGGTCCGACCCCGACTTCAACTCCGGAGCCGACAAAAGCGCCGGTTCCAACTCCGAAACCGGAGGAAGAACAGCTTTATAAAGACGGCACCTACACAGGAACCGGAAAAGGATACAGCGGAACGGTCATTCTGACTGCAAAGATCAAAAAAGGTGTGATCACTTCTCTGGATGTCACACATACAGATACTCCGATGTTTTTTGATAAAGCATGGGGAGTGCTGGAAAATGAGATCATCCAGAACCAGACAACAGAAGGTATTGACACCGTCAGCGGAGCCACCTTCTCTTCCAAGGGCATTCTGAGTGCCATGAAAGACATTCTGAAACAGGCGAAAAAGGGAACTGCCAAACCGACACCGACCCCGGAACCGACAGCTACACCAAAACCAACTGCCACCCCGACTCCGGTTCCGACTGCAACCCCAGAGCCAACCGCAACACCTGCACCGGAAATCACAGAGACACCAGATATTACTCCGGATCCGGACGAAACTCCAACTCCGGAACCAACACAGTCACCGGACGAAAATCCAGATGTTACTCCGGAGGTAACGCCAACTCCAGAGGAAACCCCGGAACCGACCCCGGAGCCACTGGGACCGTACAGAGACGGAACTTACAGTGGAAGCAGTTATGGTTACAGCGGAAAGGTGACAGTAACGGTTACCATTTCCGGTGGACAGATTGTCTCCCTGGAACAGACGAACAAAGATTCACCGGAATTCTTTGAAGTTGCATGGGGAACCCTGAATCCACAGATTCTGGCAAATCAGTCTGCTGATGGAATTGATACCGTCACAGGAGCAACTTTCTCCTCAGAGGGAATCCTGGGAGCAGCCCGCAAGGCACTGGCGCAGGCAGCCATATAAAATCAAAAACGATAAAAATTCTCAAAAAATCCTTCGAAAAAGACTACCTTTTTCACAAAAAGGTGCTATACTAATTAGTATAAACTAACTTACACAGAGAAAAGAACGCATCTGGAAGAAAGACCTGCCGCTGAAGAGGCGGTGAACAGGATTCAGAAATTCAGACACGCTCCAGACAGGGAAAGAAGGCTGAAAAGAATGGGAAGATATTATCGTTTGACCCAGAAAATTTCTGATGAAATGGCATCAGAGATACTCAGAGAACTGAGAGAATTTCAGGAGGTTCATACAGCAGAGCTGACAGAAGGAAATAAATATCTGCTGCTGCGTACGGACGAAGATCTGTACTCCTTCGTAGCGACAAAGGCATTGAATATCTGCCGCAGAGTCGGCAATGGATGCGAGATTTCCTTTGCCAGATTTGCAATCGAGGATCTGGCTTCCTAAATCTAATGAAACAGCAGGAGAACAGACATGACAAAAACAACAGTAAAAGTAGACGGAATGATGTGTGGAATGTGCGAATCTCATGTGAATGATGCAGTAAGAAAAGCATTTCAGGTAGATAAGGTTTCCTCTTCACACAGCAAAGGAGAGACAGTCATTATCTCAGACGGACCGCTGGATGAAGGCACATTAAAAACCGCCATCAGCGCAACCGGATATGAAGTAAAGGGAATCAGTTCCGAACCCTATGAGAAAAAGAAAGGACTCTTTTCTTTCTTCCATAAATAATAAAAAAGTCAAAGGCAGGAGATCAGGTAAAAAATCTCCTGCTTTTAGCTTTTTTCAGGATAAAATATACTTTTTTATCATAGAAAAGACTGTCGTTGGTGGTTTTGTGTGCAATATTTTGGGACAATTCTCGAGTAAACTCGAAGGGTGACGACAAGAAATCGTATAAATTAGCAGAAACCGGTTGTCGAAAAGTCCGAATCATGGTACACTGAATGCAGTTAAAAAAGCA
>OLRG01002974.1_pt1 | contig 11281 bp, 9 predicted proteins | sample 1672331 | NCBI WGS metagenome assembly OLRG01 (sample SAMEA3136672, study PRJEB25190) | human gut metagenome
GTTTTGGTTTTCCATACACTCGTTTTTTATGCAGACGGGGCTGCCGCAGACACGTGGTCCGCTCCCTCTCCGGACGACTCCCCCCGTAGGAAACGGTCCAGTCTGTCGGCCTCGGCGGCAAAATCGCACCCGATCAATGAGCTTTGCAGGCCGGATGAGATGGACCACGTCTCCTCGCGTTCGGGCACTGTCATCTGCTGTGCCTGCTTTCCCAGCAGCACGGGCATCTTAAACAAAAGCTGCCACAGCTCACCGTTGGTAAGGTTCGTTTCGATGCGGGGCAGCAGCTTGTTTGCGATGAGGTCCAGCTTGGGCAGGCTCAGCGTGGCCACCTGGTCCGCCGCAGCCTGCACAACTTCACGCTGGCGCTCCACACGCTCCCAGTCGCTGTCCAGCTTGCGCATGCGCGCATACACCAACGCGGTGGGGCCATCCAGCCGCGCCGTGCCCGCCGTCCATTTCTGCTCCCCGGCGATGCCGTTCATATAATCGGCCTCCGCCTGGCTCATATCCACCACCACGCCGCCAATGTCGGTAATGGCGGTCTCAAACAGGGAAAAATCGATCTTCACATACCGGCTCACATCCACTTTGAAATACTCCTGCAGCGTTTTCATCAGCAGGTTCGCGCCGCCGTAGGCGTAGGTATGCGTCAGCCAGTCGTCACCGCGGTTCGGAATGGAAACGCCCACGCCGCGCTCGAAGGATACCAGCTTCCATGTGTTCTTTCTGCTGTCCACCGAAAGCATCATGATGGAGTCCGCGCGGGCGCTGCCGTCGGCGCTGTTTTCCCGTTCGTCGGAGCCGATCAGCAGAACGTTGATGACGCCGCTGTTGATGTTAACCCCGCCCTCCGGCGGCGCGATGCTGCCGCCGTTTTCCATCACGTCGATGCCGCTCAGATCCATGCCGTCAAAGGAGAGCACTGCATCTCCGGGGTCCGTTCCGCTCTGGCTGCTGCCGCCCTGTCCCGCCAAAGGGCGGGACAGCAGGTCCATTTTTCCGCTGATATAAGCGGCTCCCGCCGCGCCGGCCAAAAATACAACCAGCACGACCCCCGCCGTTACCGATAAGAATATCTTTTTTCTGCGTGAAAAGCTGTGCTTCACTGTAATGCCTCCCCGCGCCGGGCGCGTTGTTTCCTTTGTAGACTGATACTAGCACAGAAATATAAAAAAATTGTGGAATTTCCGGATAAAATTTTTCCGCAAGGTACCGAAGAGCCCGAAAGTCCTCCATTTGTCTTTTGCCATTTATTTTATATTCCCCGCATTTTGGATTGATTTCACAAATTTTTGTTTTATAATTAAATTAATTGGTTGATTGTAAAATGAAGTTGGACACCTAAGAAAAAATCCATAGTGATTTTCCCCACATGGTAGAATGAAGTTTGCACACAACTTCTTCCAAGGGAGGGCAATCACTATGGACTGCCAAGATTATATCATAGAATCGGTAGAACGCAAGAAGGGACAGCACTTACAGCGAGAGGAACGAGGCGCGATCCAGCATCTCAAGAACGCAGGCTACACGAACAGAGCCATTGCCAGAGCAATCGGATGTTCACCAACCACCGTTGGAAACGAGCTAAAGCGCGGCACACCGCCCCGAAAGAGCAGCAAGGGCAGGAAGCCCGGATACTCGGCAAGGCGTGGAGAAGCGGTCTACAAGGCGAACAGAAAGCGTTCTCGGAAACCACACCGAATCTGTCACTGCACTCGTTTCATTCGCTGGATAATGGAACAGGTCAAAGAACACAAGTGGTCTTTGGATGCCTGCGTCGGATATGCTCGTCTGCACAAGCTGTTTTCAGCAGAGGAGATGGTCTGCACCCACACGCTTTACAATGAGGTCTGGGCAGGCAGCCTTGACTTGTCTGTGACAGAACTGCCCGAAGCCATGAAACGCAAGCAGCACAAGGATTCCAAGCCCCGTGAACACAAGAAGAACTTCGGCACAGACATTTCTCAGAGGCCTGAGATCGCAGCTCTGCGCATCGAGGGAGGTCATTGGGAGGGTGACACCGTGGTCGGCAAGAGGGGCAGTAAGGAGGCTGTTGTCCTCTCCCTGTTGGAGAAGAAAACGGAGAACTATATTGCCATTCGAATTCCCGGCAAGGATGCAGACTCCGTTCTGAACGCCATGCAGTCACTCAGGGAAGGATTCGGAGAAAAGTTCTCACAGGTCTTCAAGACCATTACCGTGGACAACGGCTCGGAGTTCTCTGCGTTCAGTCAGGTCGAGAACTGGGGCTGTGCAGTCTACTTTGCGCATCCCTACACCTCGTGGGAACGTCCCCAAAACGAACGTCACAACGGGCTGTTTCGAGCCTTCGTTCCGAAGGGCGTGTCCATTGAGGCTTTCTCTGCTGAGTATATCTTGGCTGCAGCTGATGAATTGAACGGACGGCCTCGCAAGAAGCTTAGCTACCGCACCCCGGAGGAGCTGTTTGACGAGTTCCTCGACTCTGTTTACGCAGCCGAAGGCTGCGGCAGCATCGCCCAGGACGGAAGCCAGCGGCTTCCATCCTGACCGACGCTCTGATTCACTAAGTTCTACCGTGCAGGTGTCCAACTTACACTTGCAATTTGCGAATTAAATTAATTTAGCGTTTTAGCATCAATATAAAGGAGGCCGTTTATGGAAAATCCCGCGTTTGACGTCGCGGCGCTGCTTGCGCCGCCGGATATCCTGAAAAGCAAATGTGCTCTCTGCATCCAGCCCCATCCCGACGACAACGAGATCGGCATGGGCGGCACCGTGGCGGTGTTGGCGCAGGCGGGCTGCACGGTGCATTACCTCACCGTCACCAACGGCGACCAAGGGAATAAGAACCGCACGGCGTCCCCGCAGGAGACCGCACGTGTGCGCCGCGCCGAAGCCATTGCCGCCGGAACACACCTCGGTGCAAAGGCGTTCCACTTTCTGGACCTCGGCGACGGCACGCTGGACGATGTGCTGGGCCTTTCGGCACAGATCGCCCGGGTCATCCGCGAGGTGCGGCCGGACGCTATTTTCGCGCCGGACCCCTGGCTGGCCTACGAGAGCCACCTGGACCATGTTGTAACAGGGCGCGCGGCAGCCAACGCCTTTTTGATGAGCGGGCGCGCCGCCATTCCCGGCGGCGGGGACACGCAGCCGCACGCCGCGTCTGCCATCGGCTATTATTTTACCGCGCAGCCCAATACCGTTGTGGATATTTCCGCCGTATTCGAAAAAAAGTTCGAGGCCATCGCGCTGCACGACAGCCAGATGGATGCGCAGACGTTGGCCATGTATCGCGTCTACTTCGGCATGAAGGGAAAAGAACAGGCCGCGGGTAAGAACTTTGCGCTGGGCGAGGGGCTGAAAGTTCTTTCTCCGCTGCACGCGCACTGCTTTGTGGATGCCGCGCGCATCTGAATACGATCGAAAGAGGCGAGAATATGGAAAAAAACAAGACCTGCAACCGCCCCTGGCGCTATTCTCTGGCGATGTTCGGTTTGTCCATCGCAGGATACATGTACGTTACTTACGGCACCTTTTTTTACACCGAGACCATCGGCCTTTCCATGAAGCTGATCGCGCTGGGCAATGTGCTGTATGCGGTTTGGGACGCTTTCAACGACCCCATCGCGGGTTATCTGTCGGACCGCACACGCACCCGCTGGGGACGGCGCAAACCCTGGCTGCTGGTGAGCGTGCCTGTGTTCGTGCTTTCGTCCATCCTGTTTTTCAGCCCGCCCGCATCCCTGGGCACGGGCGTGGGGCTGGCCGTATATTTCACGGTATTTCTGATGCTGACAGAGACGGGCAACACCATCTCCACCGTGAACTACCACTCCCTGCTGCCCGAGCTGTACCGCGATGAAAAGCGCCGCAACCAGGCGAACGCCCTGCGGCAGGCCATGCAGCTGGTGGGCATGATCATCGGCGTTTCGCTGGTGCCCATGATCACTGCGGCCATCGGTTACCGCGCCACGGCGCTGGCGCTGGGGCTGCTCAGCGGCGCGCTCATCCTTTATTCCATACTGGGGTGCCGGGAGCGCAGTGAATTCAGCCAAAGCGAACAGCCCGGCCTGCTGGCTTCGTTGAAAGCTCTGGCCACCAACGCCAATTTCTGGCTTGTGTCCGTCTCCCACTTTTTCTACCAGTCCACCAGCGGGCTGTTGCTGGCGGGCATTCCGTTCTACATCAAGTACGCGCTGCAGCTGCCGGACAGCAACGCCACATTTCTCTCCGCGGCCGTGTTCGTCAGCGCCATCCCCTCGATGTACCTCTGGTACCGCCTTATCAACCGGCTGGGCACGCTTAAATGCTGGCGCATCGCGCTGGCGTGGCTGGGACTTTCGCTGGTGCCGATGTACTTTGTGCACAGCCTGCTGCCCGCATGCCTTGCCGGCGTATTGGTGGGTGTGGGCATCGCGGGCGTGACCGCCAACCTGGACATGGTGAATTCCGTGCTCATCGAGGACGACGCGGCCCGCTATGGCGTGCGCCGCGAGGCCACGTTCTTCGCGGGCATCAGCTTTATCACCCGTCTTTCCAGCCTGACGCGCAGCGGCGTTTTTCTTCTGCTGTTCACGCTGTTCGGCTTTGAATCCGGCGAAAACCCCGGCGCAATGCCCGGCACTGCCGCCCGCTTTATGATGATCGTCTTTCCCATCGCGCTGATGGCGCTCTCTGTGTGCGCCTCTCTGCTTGTGCGCTTCCGCGCTCCCGCCGCCAGGGCCGCAAAGCCCGCAGCAAAGCTGTAGATCCCTCCGCCGCCCGGCGCTTCTGCGCATTTCCGGGCGGCGCTTTTTCTTACCGCTCTTTTCTCCTGCGGGGAAATATGGTACAATGCCCCGCAGAAGAGGCAGCGGCGCACAGGGCCGCCGGGGAAAGGGGAAATGGAGCATGGACTATACGCTCGTCAAGCAGGTGCGGGACAATGCTCCCCTGCGGGAGAGTTTTTTCGCACTGGCCCGGCGTGTGTTCGGCCTTTCGTTCGAGGAATGGCACCGCGCGGGCTGGTGGACGGACCGCTACGTTCCCTATACGATGGTATACCGGGACGGCAGCGCGGCAGCCAACGTCTCGGTCAACCGCATCGACACGGTGTGGCGTGGCGAGGCGCTACGGCTGGTGCAGCTGGGCACGGTGATGACGGCTCCGGAGCACCGCGGCAAGGGCCTTGCCCGCAGTCTGATGGAAGCCGTACTGGACGACTGGGGCCGCACCTGCGACGGCGTTTATCTTTATGCCAACGGCACGGTGCTGGAGTTTTATCCCAAATTCGGCTTCGTCCCCGCGCGGGAGCATGTCTGCACACTGCCGCTGCCCGCCCGGGGCGCCGCTCCGGCGGAGGGCGGTTTTGCGCGGCTGGACATGGACACGCAGGCCGGGCGCGCGCTGCTGCTGCGCTGCTATGAGCGCTCCAACCCTTTCTCCGCTCTGCCCATGCTGGATAACCCCGGCCTGCTGATGTTCTATTGCAGCGGCTTTTTGAAGGACTGCGTCTATTACTCTTCCGCTTATGATCTGGCCTGTGTGGCCACGGAGGAGGACGGCGTTTTCACCTGCTGCGACTTTTTCGGCACGGGCCGCTGCACGCTGGAGCAGGCAGTGTGCGCCGCTGCCTCTGCCGCTTCGCCCGGCGCGGCGCGGGCCGAACTGGGCTTCACGCCCGCAAGCGCCGCCGCATACGCCCGCGCGCCCGTGCAGGGCGACGACCATTTGTTCGTGCTGGCGGGCGGAGCGAATATTTTTGCGGAAGACCGCGTGATGCTGCCGCTGCTTTCCCATGCCTGAACGCGGCGCCGCAAAACGCCAGAGAAGAGAGGAGGAGGCTAAATGCCAGCGCTACATAGGGAAGTAATTTGGCAGGTCAATGCAATATCAAGAGTTCTTAAAAAATCCTATACAGAAAGGGAGCGTTGCAGAATGAAGAATTCTGCGACGCTTCCTTTTTTGGGTCAGGGCCCTCGTTTTGGACAGGTTCTGTGGAAAAAAAGGCGGGTATTTTGAGTATCTGGGCATAGCGAAGCAGACGTTACCGGGAAAAGTAACGCCAACTGTGGAAGAATTCAATTGTCCGGTTTCTACGCTATCTGGACATCAGAAAGATGGACGCCTAATCTGCCTTTTTCCTGCTTCATCCAGTATTTTTTTAGGTTAAAGCCCAGAGCCAGAAAGAACAATTCCGTCCGGACATTTGCCTTGCCTCTGGTCAAAAACCGGCGGAAGCCAAAGTCATTCTTCAACAGCGCAAAGGCGCCCTCAGACTGGATGGAGCGGCACATCCTCAGATGCACACCATGCTCGGTTCGGATGTTGCGCTCAGAGAAGGCACGCTTTTCCCAAAAGGTCTTTTTCAGCATGAGCTCCTTCGGCTGGTCTGTATCCCTGGCTTTACAGCAGGCTTCTCTGCTGGGACAACCTCTGCAATCCTCGCAGCGATACCATGCCGTTGTCACAAAGCTGCCGTCCTTCTCTTCTGTATATTCCCGACGTAGCAGGAGCTTTCTCCCCTGGGTGCAGGTGAAGCAGTCCTCTTCGGCATCGTAGGTCATATTTTCAATTCGGCCAATCTGCTTCTTGAATTTCTTGCTCTTCTTCTGTTCGTAATTGGAAGGCTTGATAAAGCTGGTCTGGCCGTTTTGCTCCAGATACAGGTAATTATCCAGGCTTTCATAACCGGCGTCCGCTGTCACTTCCTCATACTTTGCCCCATGCCGTTTCTGCATGGTACGAAGAAGGGGGATGAGCGTCCCAAAGTCTGTCCGGTTGGAAAACACATCGATTCCGGTGATGAATTCGCTGTTTACTGCCGCCTGGACATTATACCCTGGTTTCAATTGTCCGTTGCGCATATGGTCCTCTTTCATGCGCATGAAGGTGGCGTCATGGTCTGTTTTGGAATAGCTGTTGCGTCCGTTTCCCATAAGGGACAGAGCTTCTTCATACCCCTCCCACCGCTGCCGCAGTGCATCCAGCTCCTCCCACTGCTTCTGGGCCTCGCTCTTCTTTCGGCCGCTGCCGTGGACGAAGCTTGCCTCTGACGCCCGGGTTTCCAGGTAGCTGTTTAGAGCATTTAGGGATGTAACCCCAATGTACTTCCGCACCTTCTCCTCCAGCTTCGACAAGTGCTTCTCCACGCTTTTTCTCCAGCAGAAGGTGTAGCGTCCGGCTCGGCTCTCCAGCTTTGTGCCGTCGATAAACACCACGGAATGGTCTGTTGCGCCCCATTCCTTCAGCTTTCGGACATACTGGTAGAACAGGTCTTCCACCGCCTCTGCACACCGCCCGGTACGAAACCGGGCCCAGGTGCTGTGGTCCGGCACCGGTTCATCCTCCAGCAGCCACATAAAGTCCACACGGTACCGGCAGGCCTCCTCCAGCTTTCGGCTGGAATAAATCCCGCACTGATACCCATAGACCATTACCTTGAACATCACCCGTGGGTCCACCTTCGATTTCCTCCCTCGGGGAGAATAGGCGCAATACAGTTTCCTGTAATCCAGTTCCTCAAGCTGGGCGCTTGTCAGTCGCACGGGTGCGTTCTCCGGTAATAAAATTTCGTTGTGAATGGCAAGTACCAGTTGACCATTCCGCTCATATACGGTAAACTGGTCTTGCGTTGTTAGGTTTTTCTTCACAAATTAATCTTAACGCAAACAACGAGGTTAGGAAACCCTTTCGGGCTCCTATCCTCGTTGTTTTTTTCAATGCCTATTTTGCAACGGGCCCTTTTGGTTTAATGTCATACTATATATTGTATTTGTAGCAGTGTTTTACCCTTTGCATTTTGTCCTGTCGCTTAAATCCGCTGTACAATATTAAAAGCTATCAAGATATTCTTGCGGTTAATAGATCATTCGTTAATTAGTTCAACAATCCAGTTTATCCAGCCTTTAATAGTGGATGAACGTCGTTCATATGTACTACTGCTATTCACATTATACAAATTGGATTTTTTCATGATTTGTATAATTTCATTTTTGTTCGGCATAGTCCCGGTCTCAAAATATCTTTTTAGGGTATCAGCAAACACACCATGCGATAAAATACAAGTACAAAACGCAAGTTGTCTTTGCTTAAAACTCATATTCAAAATTTTACGTCCTATATCAGACAACCTATACAGCGCTTCGCCGTTTCCCCTGCGCTTATCAATAAGCCCCAGATACCGGGCAGCATCCGTATAATAATTTGTTTGTCTTGCATCAAATGCATATTGTTCCGTTACATCATTTCTGCTTAAATCTTGGTCGTTGAGCAACTCGCATATATTGATAACACGGTCGAATTTATCGGCCTGCGGAAATGGTAACTGCGGCTCTACTTTGCAAATTGAGGAGTGTAGAACCTGTTGAATATCGTCTGTTGTAATTGTAGTGTCCTCTACGGTATAGTTACGCTGCTGGACAAGGACAATAGAACTATAATTGCCTGGATCTGCAAACTTATATTCGTAAATATGGTAAATTCCGTTAGAATACACCAAAAAAAGCGGCCTCACGGGTTTAGTTACACGGTTCTTCCACACTCTGTATGGATAATACAACTGGCGCACTAAAAAATCGTCAGATAAGTCGCGCTTTGCTTCAAACAAGGCGAGACTGCGAATACCCTCATACGCCGCATCAATTTCAATCTGCGAATTGTTCACAGTAACTGTATAGGAAGAATCATTTCCCAGATTGTTAATGCTAAAGTCGAAAACACCCGACCCCATTCTGCCAGAAACCGTAGACACAATTTCTTCATCGCCTAAAAAGTCGGCAATGATACCCGCCACAACAGCACAGTTCAATGCAATGGCTTCGCTTGGTATATTACTACTATCCAAACTCTGTATGTACGCAGGCAACGACACTTTCGTTACAGAAAAATTATTTGGCTCAAATGTATGGTATGCGTCAAAATGGGCAATAACATAATCTCCACGAGTAACGGGCAGAATGGAGAGCTTGTTGTCGGAAAATATCTGCGGCAAATTAATTGTATGGTCGAATTTTGACATTAGACGCGGTTCACGAACTTCTTTAATTTGCTTGGAAGATATTTGAAATTGTCCTGTTCTTTCGATGTGCTTTAGAATATCATACTTTTTAAATAATTGTTCCCATGCAATATCATTAAGGCCTTTCTGACGCTCACTCATAATTACGCACCACCACTTCGTCAACATCTCCACGCTTTGAAGCTATGGCATTAACAGCGCGCTTTGCCTGTACAACTGTAATATTATATGCAGCATACTGCTCCATAATAAAGCCCGTTGCGGAATTGGAAAGCATAAATTTTATGCCGCGGACAGATAGTTCGTCACAGCATTTACGCAATCTAATTTGGTCTGCGCGGGTAAAGCCACATTTAGAATATCCTGTAAAACTGGAGGTTTCTGAAACCGGGTCATATGGGGGATCGAGGTATACAAAAGCTCCTTTTGGTAAGGTTTTCAGAACATCCTCGTAATCAACTGTTGTCATACTAATATCGGCTGTGTTAAAATATGCACTGACTGCACGCAGGACAGGCGCATTAACGATATTGGGATTTCGGTAATTACCAAACGGTGAATTAAACTCCCCTGCGTTATTCACACGGTAAAGTCCATTAAAACAAGTTTTATTTAAATACAGCACTCTCGCCGCTTTTTGGACTTCGGATTGCATAATACTCTTTATCACGATCCCAGTCTCTCACGGCATAAAAATATTCGGAAGTGTTTTCGTACTTTTCCAGTTCTGCAATCAATGCTTCCACGTCATTCTTTATTACAGTATAAACACGAATCAACTCCGGATTTATATCATTTATACATGCAACACTTGGTTGGAGATGGAACAACAACGCTCCTCCACCAATAAAAGGTTCACAGTATGTTGTAATTCTGCTTGGCAACAACGGGCGAAAAGTTTCTAAAAGCTGTCTTTTGCCTCCCACCCATTTCAAAACAGGGACTACTAGCTTATTTTTTTTCATGTTGTCAGCCCCTTTCATAGAATTTCATACAAATATACATTATATGTTGTACCATTCTCATTTAAAAAAGTCAATTGCCACGCCGAAAGTTCACAATTGTCTCTCCTACCTTGCCTGTTACAATATAAAAAATATGTCTTGGTTATATAATCCTCATTAGCATTGGCGCGGGTTGTATCGTACAAAATGTCATTACACTGTGCGAGGTGACACTCATTATGTATTGTGTCCTAATTAGTCTCGTTATGTCTCATACTGTAACAAACCGGAAAAACATATTGACGGTTTCATAGAGAAACATGGTGCAGCATCATATCTTTGGTGCTGCACCATGTTTTCTAATAAAATACTTTCTCATCAGGCGCTCTCAAAAGGCATCTCCCTTTTCCCCCTCTCCCGTTACAGGCGCTCTTACAGGCGTTCGCCCTGGGTGGGCTTTAAAAACCATAGGCACACAAAGCCCGCCGCCGTGGCCGCAATGGCAATGAAATGCCGCACGGCCTCGCCTTCAAAGCAGCGGGCCAGCAGCGGGAAGCCTACGCTGCCCACACTCATGCCCAGCGCCAGAAAGCCGTAGTTGATGCCCGCGTTCTTCTGGCCGAACAGGTCTGTTCCGGCCGCGGGAATGACAGCGGCCTCGCCGGAATAGCAGAACGTAAGCAGACTGTACACCAGGATCACCCACCAGCTGCCTGCATAGATGAACCACACCGAAAATCCGCACAGCGCAGCCAGCAGAAGCATGTCGGTATACCGCCGTCCGATCTTATCGCTGAGCCAGGGCATCAAAAGCCGTCCTGCCGCCGAAAAGACCGAGCCCACCACGATGCAGGCCAGCGCCGCCGTCTGCGAAAGCCCGCGCTCCTGTGCCAGCTCCACGATGATGGGGCTGAACAGCAGCACGGCCGGCGTTGCAAGCCCCACTACGGCGAACATCAGCCAGTATTGGTTTGTTTTGAGCATTTCTTTTACGCTGTAGTCCCGCGGCCTTTTGGGTGCCGGCCCTCCGCCGCGCTTCTGCTTCGCTGTTTCCCGGGGCGGCTGCTCCGGGTTTTCCAAAATAGCCGCGCCCGCGCCGCACACCGCCAGCATCAGAAGGCCCAGCACCCAGAACGCGGTGCGGATACTCCAGGTGCCGATGAGAAAGCGGCCCAGAAACGTGAGCACCGCGCCGGACGCGCCCACCGCGCCGCCGATGACGCCCGTGGCCAGGCCCTTGCGGTCCGCATACCACTTCTGCGCGCAGGACATGACCGAAGGATACAAAAACGCACAGCCCAGCCCCACAGGCACGCTGAACACACCGTAAAAGAACCACGGATTTTCCCCC
>OLRG01002980.1_pt1 | contig 11265 bp, 9 predicted proteins | sample 1672331 | NCBI WGS metagenome assembly OLRG01 (sample SAMEA3136672, study PRJEB25190) | human gut metagenome
TGAAAGAACAACGTTCTTCATCTCTCTGCAGATTCCTTCGATAATTTCCTTACAACTTCTGCTGTCCTTTACAAGACCGGCAATCTGGCCTGCCATCACACTTCCATGAATGACATCACCGTCAACAACCGCCTTTCTAAGACCGCCAAGTGTCAGCTTCTCAAGTTCTTCAAAGGAAGCGCCTGCCTGCTCTAACTTCAAATACTCTCTTGTCTGCTGATTTCTTAAACATCTAACTGGATGTCCTGTTGTTCTTCCGGTTACCTTTGTATCAATATCTTTTGCTTTAATTACTTTATTCTTATAGGCTTCACTTACGATGGATTCCTTAGATGCAACGAAAATCGTTCCCATCTGGATAGCCTTTGCGCCAAGCATAAATGCGGCTGCCATTCCTCTTCCGTCTGCGATTCCGCCGGCTGCAATTACAGGGATATTTACTGCATCAACAACCTGTGGTACTAATGCCATTGTTGTTGTCTCTCCAATATGTCCGCCTGACTCGGTACCTTCTGCGATAACCGCGTCCGCACCAGCCTTTTCCATTCGCTTTGCAAGAGCAGTACTTGCTACAACTGGAATGACGCGCACACCGGCTTTCTTCCATTCTTCCATGTACTTTTCCGGGTTACCTGCACCGGTTGTTACTACCTTTACTTCCTCTTTTACAAGAAGTTCGGCGATCGCATCTGCCTCTGGATTTAATAACATCAGATTCACGCCAAATGGCTTATCTGTTTTTTCCTTTACTTTATGAATCTGTTCTTCCACCCAAGAAGCAGGTGCACCGCCCGCACCAATGATTCCAAGTCCACCGGCTTCGGAAACAGCGGCGGCAAGCTCAGCTGTTCCAACCCATGCCATACCGCCCTGAATTACCGGATACTCAATTCCAAGCAATTCTGTAATCACTGTTTTCATTCTTTGTCCCTCTGCCTATTTATGTTCTTTGATGTACTCTACAACGTCTCCAACAGTTTCCATCTTCTCTAACTCTTCTGTAGGGATTTCTACATCAAACTCATCCTCAAGACTCATAACCATCTCAAAAAGGTCAAGAGAATCCGCTCCCAGATCTTCTTTGAAAGAAGAGTTCTCTGTAATTTTGCTTTCTTCCACTCCAAGGTTTTCTGCTACTAACGCTTTAATTTTCTCTAACATATGTCTGTTCTCCTTCATCTTCATTATTTTTCTGTTCTTATAAATACTGCTGGGAGATCCTCTAAGCAGTCTTCCCTGTGATGTCATGTTCTCCCGGCGTTTTATATAAAGGTGGAATTTTCCAGCCCTTTATATCTCTGTGATATTTCGACCTTATACGGTCGCCTGCCGAAACTGCACGGAATGATTATTCCAAATGCTATGACCACTGAATGATTGTCGCACCCCATGTCAGTCCTGCGCCAAAGCCGGCAAGTACAATTTTGCTGCCGCTCTTTAATTTCCCTTTACGGTTACATTCGTCCAGCAAAATCGGGATACTGGCAGAAGATGTATTGCCATACTCCTTAAGATTCATTGGGAATTTTTCTATCGGTTCATCCAGTCTCCTGGCAACCGCTTCAATGATTCTTCGATTTGCCTGGTGTAAAACATAGCATGCGATGTTTTCTTTCTTTAATTTGTTCTTTTCGAGCGTCTCCGTTATGACTTCCGGCACTTTTTTTACAGCAAATTTAAATACTGCCTGTCCGTCCATCTGCATGAAATGCTCTTCATCAAATACTGTTTCCTTATCGATCTTTTTTGTAAGGCCATTTGCATCATGTCTGCTCTTTAGCGTAAGTGCTTTTCCGCTTTTCCCATCGGAATGTGTCACCGGAAAATACATTCTGTCTGTCGTTATTTCCTCATTCTGTGCGTCATACGCCTGTACAACTGCCGCTCCCGCTCCGTCTCCGAATAAAATGCATGTCCCACGGTCTTCCCAATTTGTCAGATTCGACAGGCTCTCACTTCCAATAACCAGTACTGTCTGGTACATTCCTGCCGCAATATAAGCTGCTGCCGTATTATATGCCAGTACAAATCCGGTACATGCTGCGCTTAAATCAAAACAAGTTGCATTTAACGCACCTATTTCTTTCTGCACTTCACATGCCGCACACGGAAGTATTACATTCGAAGAAATTGTTGATACAAGGATCAGATCTACTTCTTCCGGTCTGACATTTGCATTTTCCAGTGCACGCTTTCCTGCCTCTGCTGCCATTGATACGGTTGTCTCATTCGTGATAATGTGCCGCCTTGCCACGCCGGTGCGTTCCTGAATCCATTCATCACTGGTTTCTACTAATTTTGCAATGTCGTTATTATCCATACAATATGACGGGATATAAGAACCCGTTCCTGTTATTCTTCCAATCATGTTCATTCCTCTGTATATTTCCGCCGGAAGACAGATCGTGACATCGCATTTTATCTCCGACGAATTATTTTGACTTTCAAAGTATATATTCTTTTCCTTTGTTTGTCAAGTATTTTGATATTCAAATTATATTATCCTGAAAAATTACCCCACCGCCGGTCAGGAGTTATTTCCAAAACCGGCGGTGGGGTTAAACTGTATGTGCATCAACCAATTAAGGTCTCTGTCCCATTCCACCTTCCAATGTAATTGTCTCACCATTCATATATTTAAAATCCGGAGAAGCAAGCTGTACGCATGCACGTCCGATCTCTTTCTCAACGTCTCCGTAGTGTCCTGCCGGCGGCATCTTAACATTTGCCTTAAATGCGTCAGGATATGCTTTCTGAAAGTTCTCTAACTGTGCTGTCCATGCAAGCGGGCAAACAATATTGACATTGATTCCATCTGCTCCCCACTCTGTTGCTGCAACTCTTGTAAGTCCACGGATACCTTCTTTTGCAGCCGCATATGCACACTGTCCATAGTTGCCAAACAATCCTGCTCCGGAAGCGAAGTTGATTACTGAACCTTTAGTCTCTTTCAGGTAAGGATAGCATGCTTTCATATAATAGAATACTGCATAAAGTCCGGAATATACTGCAAGGTCAAACTGCTCTGTTGTGTGATCTGCAAGTGTTACACCCGAAGCAGATGCCTGTGCATTGTTGATCAGTACATCAATTCTTCCAAATTTATCAACTGCCTGTTTTACTACATTCTGAACTGCCGCCTGATTGTCCGCTCCGGCGTTCACATCTGCCTGTACCGGCAGCACTTCAATTCCGTATAATCTCTCTAATTCTTCTTTTGCATCTTCCAGCTTCTTTACATTTCTTCCGGTAATAACAAGATTAGCGCCCTCTTTTGCATAAGCAGTTGCAATACCATATCCGATCGATCCGCAACTTCCATCACTTAATACAGCGCGTCCTCCTCCTGTAATGATTGCTGTTTTTCCTGTTAAAAATCCCATAGTTTTAACTCCTTTCTGTGCGTTATGTCTTTTCTGATCCATACCTTCTGTCACGGCACCTGCAAGTTATCTCTCCTGCACTGCGGAGTGGTCTTCTTCTCGTCCTTTCGAGTTCCCCTTAAGCAGCTTCATATCCTGGCTGCACACTTCCCGAAATGGGCAACTGCGCTTCCCCAGCGCGAAAGGTATAAGAGTATAATAGCAAATCGCTTCCGCAAATTCAATATACAATTTCGTTTATTTTCAGTCATATTTGTTAATTTTTTACTAATCTTTCTTATTGTTAGAAAATTACCATTTGAATACTTATTTATTCCATCCCCACCTGAATATCTGCTTTATTTTTCTTTTCATTTGTCCCCCGGCTTGTTACAATAAGGTATGATGTCAGGGTCAAAAGTCTGAAAACACGATATGCTTATCCAAGAACGGTTTTATGGCTTTATGACCCGCCTCGATATGAGCATAAAAAGAATGCATTAGCTTCACGATATGCGAATATGGGGTAGAATTTAAGAAAAGATGAGGTAACAAAATGAAATTAATGATTGCATCCGATATTCACGGTTCAGCTTATTACTGCAAAAAAATGCTGGAAGCATATAAAAAAGAAGAAGCAGACCGTCTGCTTCTTCTTGGCGATATTTTATATCATGGACCACGTAACGATCTTCCGAAAGATTATAACCCAAAGGAATGTATCGCTATGTTGAATCCGATGAAAGAGCATCTGCTCTGTGTCCGTGGGAACTGCGATACAGAGGTTGACCAGATGGTTCTGGAATTCCCGATCCTTGCCGACTACTGTTTCCTGGAACTGGATGGACATACGATTTTCGCCACCCATGGTCATCATCACAATCCGAAGAATCCACCGATGTTAAAAAAAGGTGACATTCTCTTAAACGGACACACACACATTCCGGCACACCAGGATAATGGAACTTTCATTTACATGAATCCGGGATCTGTCTCTATTCCAAAGGAAAATTCTGCACATGGGTATATGATCTATGACGGTGAATTCCACTGGAAAAAACTTGATGGGGCAGAGATTCCTATGCCACTCCAAAAGGTTTAATAATAATTTAAAATAAAAAATAGACCGCGTCCAACCTCATTGTCTGGCACGATCTATTTTTTTCTTAATTTTTCTGTTCTTTCTTAAACACTCTTCTATATAAATTACGCATTCCACTGACTAACAGTGTCAGATAACGAAGTACCGGTTCTGTTGCAATGGAAAAAATCACAAACAACATAATGCATTTTTCTGACATTCCTGTGATTGCAAACAGCTTCGGCAGGAAGATACTGCAGAGAATGAGGCCTGTCATGGACCCAATCCACACAATTCCGCGCAGAAGATTCAAAGGCTGACAGATCCGGTACAATATCATAAATCCAACAACCGCAAGCAGCATGGTTGCTGCTGTCGAAATAGCCGTTGCTCCAACTCCGAATTCCTTTCCAAACACAACCAGTGCCCCAACTGCAAGTACATCCGTAAGCCCCGCCGGAAGTGCTTTTAATACAACATTTGTAAGAAAATGTCCTTTAATAATATCTTTATTCGGCTGGAACGCAAGGAAAAATCCCGGTATTCCGATCGTAAACATACTGATCAGCGAAACCTGTGATGGTTCCAGCGGATAAGAAACCATAAATACAACCGAGAACAATGACAACAGGAAGGAGAATATGTTCTTTACAAGGAACAGACTCGCTGATCTCTGGATATTATTTACTACACGTCTTCCTTCCAATACAACTGATGGCATACAGGCAAAATTGGATTCCAGAAGCACAACCTGTGATGCCTGTACCGCCGCGTCACTTCCGGATGCCATTGCAACGCTACAATCCGCATCCTTTAATGCCAGTACATCATTTACTCCGTCTCCCGTCATTGCTACGGTTCTTCCCTGGGCTTTCAAAGCCTGTACAAACTGACGCTTCTGCGCCGGTGTAACACGTCCAAACACAGTATATTCCGCAATCGCTTCCGCTGTCTCTTCTTCTGTCCGAAGCGTAGACGCATCAATATAACGATCTGCATTTTTAATTCCTGCTTCTTTTGCAACCTCAGAAACCGTCAATGGGTTATCACCGGAAATAACTTTCACATCTACTCCCTGTTCTGCAAAATAGGCAAATGTTTCCGGTGCCTCCTGACGGATTGGATTTGCCAGAAGAATATAGCCGTAAGGAATCACCTTATCTCTCAGACGTTCTCCGTCCAGTTCTCCTTCGTATTTACCAAACAATAGCACACGATATCCTTTGCCGGCATATTTCTGGACCTCATCCCTGCACTGGTCATAATCTTTCCGAAGCACCAGTTCCGGTGCGCCAAGTACATAATTATTCTCTGTGCCATCCTTTTCCTTCAAACACACTGCACTGTATTTCACTGCGGATGTAAAAGGAAATACCTTCACCACGTTTCGTCCGTTTCTATCCTGGAAATACTCTTTCAGTGCCGCCATTGTTGCATTATCATTGCTCATGGCTTTTGCAAAATCTCCAATTAACGTACGGAGCTCCTTTTCATCTGGCTTTCCTGCTGACTTTTTCTCACCGATTTCTTTTTCTTCGGTTTCTTCTTTTTCTTCATTATCTTTTTCATCTGCAGTAACTGCTACCAGTTGCTTCACACACATAGATGGTTCGGTAATCGTTCCTGTCTTATCGACGCACAATACGTCTACACGCGCAAGCGTCTCGATACTCTTCATGTCATGCAGCAATACTTTCTTGCTGGCAAGTCTCATGGAACTTACTGCCAGCGCAACACTTGCAAGCAAGTATAAACCTTCCGGGATCATACCGATCACAGCTGCTACCATAGATGTAATACTTGACCGGAACGGATCATGGTTCATAAAGAAGCTCTGCACAAATAAAACAATTCCAATCGGGATCAACGCAATTCCGACAAATTTGACCAGTTTGTCAAGAGAACGGATCATCTCCGACTGTTCACCCTGCTGCATCTGCTTTGCTTCCAGAGTCAGTTTTGAAATATACGAATCAGCACCAACTGCATCCAGTCTTGCATGACACTGACCTGCCACAACAAAGCTTCCCGACATCAGTGAGTCGCCTTTTTGCTTCGTAATCTCATCCGATTCTCCGGTAAGCAGCGACTCATTGACCTGCACCTCGCCTGCCACAACAATCGCATCTGCCGGTATCTGATTTCCCGCTTTAAAAATTACAATATCATCCAGAACAAGCTCCTGTGCATCTACTCTGGATATCTTACCGTCTCTTACCACACTGGCATGCGGTGCATTTAACATATTCAGATTATCCAGTACTCTTTTTGCGCGGACTTCCTGTATGATACCGATCAATGTATTAAAAATAATAACCGGAAGAAATGTCAGATCCCTGAACGCTCCGACAAGGCAAAGTAAAATTGCCAGTACGAGAAAAATCAGGTTAAAATAAGTAAATACATTCTCATGTATTATTTCTCCTGTTGTCTTTGACGGCGGATCTACCGCTATATTCGACCAGCCATCTGCTCTGTGCTTAGCCACCTGTGCCGCTGAAAGCCCGATCTCATAATCCGGCTCATAACGGTCTGTAGTTCTCTTTCTAACACCTGTTTTTGTAAATGTTTCTGTTATTCCTTCATCAAAAGGTTCGTCCTTATAGCCTTTATTTTTATAGTAATTCTGTCTTTCTTTTTTATATTTCCAACCGGCGGGCTTTTTTCTTTTCATTTAGTCCCTGCCTCCTTTTATTTTATGTTAGGATTAAAAAATGCCATACGAATTGTTCCATACTGTATACTCCTACAATTCTCCCCAATCTTCTATATCATCTTAGCACATTTTTCCATCTGCAAATCTAAAGATTCTGTGAATAGTTTCTTAGTTTTATCATAACATACTTTAAAATATTATCACAAAATATCTTTTGACTATCTGTCCATTCTTCGTTATAATCGTAAAAGCAAATAGAAAAGGAGACAGAACATCTATGAATTTCAATCAGATTACCATGTTATCAAAAATGAAAAATGCCATGGAAACATTTCGCCGGAATCATCCAAAATTCCCATTGTTTTTGAATGCCGTATCACAGGATGCTCTTGTAGAAGGAACTATTATTGAAATAAATGTAACTACACCAGAAGGAAAAAATTACTGTACTAACGTAAAATTAAAAAGCAGCGATCTTGAATTAATGGAAACCTTGAAAAATATGAACTCTTAAGACCTGTTGTTTCTGTCGGGCAATGCTAAAGTGAGCTACAAAGCCTGCCGCTGACAGTTTTCTCCGGATATTAGGGCAATACAAAAGCAGCACCGCAATATCTTTCTGAGGAATTCCCTCATTTTCAGATATTACCGTGCTGTTTTTTATTACTACATTTATAGTCTGACTTTTAGCTATATATGAAGAATCTGTCACTGACATTCTTCAAAAACGACATAACACTTCAGACTCCCACTTTTTTACAGATATCTGCCAGACAGCATCTGTCACAGTGTGGTGTTGTCCGTGCTGTACAGACTTCTCTTCCGTGATATACAAGACGATGGCAGAGCTCACTTCCTTCTTCCGGAGGGATGATCTTCCATAGTTCCATCTCTACTTTCTTCGGATCTTTGATTCCATCTACCAGTCCGATCCGGTTAGACAGCCGGATACAGTGTGTATCTGTAACGATCGCAGGTTTTCCAAACACATCTCCCATAATCAGGTTTGCGCTTTTACGCCCAACACCTGGAAGTTTCAGAAGCGCTTGAAAATCATCCGGTACATTTCCGTCGTATTGTTCATCCAGAATCTTCATGCAGGCGCTGATATCTCTTGCCTTACTTTTGCCAAGTCCGCATGGTCTGACAATTTCTTCAATCTCTTCCGGTGAAGCCTGTGCCAGCGCTTTCACCGTCGGATACTTATCATACAATGTTTCAACGACTATATTCACTCTGGCATCCGTACACTGTGCGGCAAGTCTCACACTTACCAGTAGCTTCCATGCCTGATCATAGTCCAATGTACAGTCCGCATCCGGATATCTCTTTTTCAAACGTTCTATTACTTCAAGTGCTCTTTGTTTTTTTGTCATTCTGTCTGCTCCTTCTTGCTGCCATCACTAATCATCTGTAATCTTGGAATGATGTGTTACATACCCAGTTTTTCTGCAACAGCCTGTCCTGCCGGTGTGCCTGCGACACCACCGATACCCGTCTCACGAAGAGTGACATCCATCTTATCTCCAACATCTTTCATTGCATCAATCACCTGATCGATCGGGATCTTACTTGTAATTCCAGCCAGCGCCATATCTGCAGCTGCCAGCGCATTCACTGCACCTCCGACATTTCTCTTCACACATGGGACTTCTACCAGTCCCGCTACCGGATCGCATACCAGTCCCATCAGATTCTTAAGCGCCATTGCACATGCATTGGCGATCACTTCACTGTTGCCACCACGTACATGACAGATTGCACCTGCTGCCATTCCGGAGCCGGAACCGATCTCAGCCTGACATCCACCTGATGCACCTGCAAGATATGCTCTGTTGGCTATGATCTGTCCCAGACCTGCTGCTACATATAATGCTTCTATCATCGTTTCCTCCGGCACCTGATACTCTCTGTAATAAGTAACAAGAACTGCCGGAAGTACACCACATGCTCCAGCAGTCGGTGCTGCTACTATTCTCTTCATGCATGCATTATTACAGCCCATTTTCAATGCATTTGCCATAACTTTTGCCATAAAATCGCCACATAACGGTTTCTCATTCTCTCTGTAGGCATCCATCTGACCGCCGTCTTTTCCGACCATTCCACTTTGTGAAACCAGATTCTCTTCATAGGCATCCAGGTTTTCCAGCATAGACTGCCACATACCTGTCATCTGTTTCCAGGAGTTCTCCAGTGTAACTCCTCTTTCATTTGCATCTTCTATCTGTACAGCCTTCCAGAATGGAATGCCATCTTTTTTGCAGCGTAGCTGCGCTTCTTCCATTGATTGATATGACATACGCTTCTATCTCCTTTTACTATTCTTACTCTACTCCGTTCGGATCCAGGAATTTTACCCGGATAATTCCCGGCTTACTCTCCAGATCTTCGATTGCTTCCTTCGGAATCACCTGATCTGTCTCAACAACCATTACCGCACAGCCGCCACGTTTATCGCGAAATACCTGCATTGTCGCAATATTAATTTCCGCTTTGGAAAGTGCTGCTGATACATCCATGATCCGTCCAGGTTCATCTATATTTCGAATAATCAAAGTGCATGCCTCACCGCTGAAATTCACGTCTATTCCATCCAGCTTGCAGACTTTGATACGACCACCACCGATGGAATGTGCCTGCATCTTCATCGTCGGAACACCTTCTGCTTCCATCACAATCTGTGCTGTATTCGGGTGTGCACCTTTAATGTCCTTGTTCTCAATTGTAAATTCCATGCCTTCTTCTTTTGCTACATCAAAACTTACCGGAATCCGCATATCGTCTGGCAGCATCCCCAATAATCCTGCGATCAGTGCTTTGTCCGTTCCATGTCCTTTCCCCGTTGCAGCAAATGAGCCATGCAGATATACTGTAGCTTTCTCTGGCTGTCTCCCGAACAATTGTCTTGCAATAAGACCGATGCGCGCTGCACCTGCTGTGTGGGAGCTTGATGGACCGATCATAACCGGTCCTAAAATGTCAAAGATGTTTCCCATTTTTTTACCCTCTCTTTTCTATTTTTTGACACATATCTACTTCTTATTATACGTTTTCTCACCTCTCTTTACAATCTTTTTCTGTACGCCGTTCTACTTATTTTCTTTCTCTTTTTTGTTATAAAAATCACATAATTTCCACCGCACTTTCCACTCCTGTATTCATCTATTTTGACACTGCAAACTTGTAAACAAAGTCATGATATGCTAACATTGAAGTCAGTCTGAAAAAGGGAGTGTATGACCTATGAACAAGAAAGAAGTACTGGAAATCCGCAAGCAGTTTACGCCGGAAAACTGTGCAATCACACGTATTTGCGGCTGCTATGTGGATCACGAGAAAGAAAAAAAGACAGAACTGAAAAAGGCTTTTCTTTCCATGCCGGAAGAAGAAGCCTTCAAATATTTTGATATTTTCAAACATACGTTATCCGGAACACTTGGGAAAAATCTGATGAACATGGAATTTCCGACAGAGCAGGAGATGCCGGGGGGAACGCAAGAATTTCTCTTAAAGCTCCGTGACAGCAAGCTTACCGATGACCTTCTGGTTGAGGAATTTTACGATAAGGTCATTGAAAATTATATTTACCCGGAAAATTATTACATCATACTGATCCATGCGGTCTATGATGTGCCGGGCAAATCTTCAGACGGTCTGGAGATGTTCGATGCTTCCGATACTGTATATGAACATATCATGTGCAGTATCTGTCCGGTAAATCTTACCAAAGCGGGACTTACATACAATGCAGAGACGAACAATATTGAAGACCGTATCCGCGACTGGTTTGTGGAATTACCTGTCAAAGGTTTCCTCTTCCCGGCATTTAATGACCGCGCAAGTGATCTTCACGGAGTTCTGTATTACTCCAAGAAACCAGAAGAGCTGCAGCCGGACTTCATTGAAAATGTTCTCGGAAGCCAGATCCCACTTACCGCAAAAGATCAGAAAGCATCTTTCCAAACGATCATCAGTGACACACTGGGGGAAGATTGTGATTATGAAGTTGTAAGAAATATTCACGATAATCTGAATGAAATGATCGAAGAAGCCAAAGAAACACCGGAACCACTAGAACTCGGCAAACCGGAAATGAAGAATCTTCTTGCCAGAAGCGGCGCTTCCCAGGAACATCTCGAAACTTTCGATGAGGAGTTTGAGGA
>OLRG01002989.1_pt1 | contig 11236 bp, 10 predicted proteins | sample 1672331 | NCBI WGS metagenome assembly OLRG01 (sample SAMEA3136672, study PRJEB25190) | human gut metagenome
AACTGCGAAAACATTATTGATACCGCAAGCGTTCGGCTAACAATGAAAATCAACTGGGGAGGAGTGCTCGCCCGCTTACTTCAGCGGCAACGTTGCGGTGAACGCGGTGCCTTCGGCCTGCGTGCTGGAAGCCGTCAGCGCGCCGCCGTGCTCCTCGGCGATGGCGCGCGCGATGGCAAGCCCCAAGCCGTGCCCGCCGACGCCGCCCGTGCGTGCCTTGTCCGCGCGGTAGAAACGGTCGAACACATGGGGAAGGTCCTCGGGGGATATGGGCGCGCCGGTGTTGCGCACCTCGAGTTTCGCCTGCTTGCCCGCGCGCGAAAGCGCCACGTCGACCGCTCCCCCATCGTCGACGTATTTGCAGGCATTGTCGATGAGCGTGCCCGCCAAGCGGCGCAGCCGCTGCTCGTTGCCGCGCAGCTTGATGCCCGGCTCCACTTGCGATCCCAGCTTCACGCCGCGCTCGAACGCCACCGATTCGAACTGCAGCACCTCGCCTTCGATGACGTCGGACAGGTCGACCTCCTCGAGGGCCGGGCGCGCGGCGCCGGATTGCGCGGCGGCCTCCTCCTCGTCCATCTTCGCCAGCGTGAGCAGGTCGCCCACCAGCCCTTGCATGGCCTCGGCCTCGTGCTGCGTGCTCTCGAGCCACTGGCTCTGGCTTGCCACGCTGCGCTCGGGATGCTCGAGCGCGATGGACGTGTTGGCAAGGATCACGGTGAGCGGGGTCTTCAGATCGTGCGACGCGTCGGCCACGAAGCGGCGCTGCTGCGTCCAGGCGCGGGCGACGGGGCGCAGCGCCCAGCGACTGAAGAACAGGCTGATGACGAGGAACACAGCCAGCGCCGCGACCTCCACCACGGCGAGCGTTGCCGCCAGAGCACGCCAGCCGCTCGCGCTGCCCATGTCGGCGAACGCCAGATACATGACGCCGCCCGACTGGCGCTTCATGTAAAACAGGCCCAGGTCGGACAAGCTGCCGAAGCCCTCGTCGGCGCCGACGAGCTGCTCGCCCGCCTGCTCGAGCACGTCTTGGCTGATGGACGCCGTGTTGAAGCGGCCGAGCGCGGTCATATCGCCGTCCGAGGACATGGAGAACAGCGCCACGGGGATGACCTGCTCCCCGCTGCGCTCGCGCCCGCCGATGGTCGGCGGCGCCGCAACGCCGGAGGAGGCGTCGAGGCCAGCTCCCGCCTGCTCGGCCGCCTGAGCAGGAGATTCCCGGCCGTCGGATGCTTGCGAACCGCCCGCCTCGCCGTCATCGGGCGCCGCTTGGCCGTTGCCGGATTCCGGCTGGCCTTCGCCAAGCGCATCCTTCCCCATCTGCCTGCCCTGATGCTCCGAGGCCTGCGCGATGGCCTGGTTGAGCGCACCGTCGACCGTGGCGACGCTTTGCCGATGGTTCACCACGCAGATGGCCGCGAAGACCACCGTCAGCACAACGGCGACGGTGGCCATGTTCAGCGCTATGAACTTGATGCGGAGCTTTTTCAGCATGGGATGACCGCCTTAGGCCGCGGCGCCATCGGCGGCGAAACGATAGCCCGCTTTGCGGATGGTCTCAATGCACGCTTTCGAGCCCAAAAAACGCATCTTCTTGCGCAGGAAGCTGACGTAGGCCTCGACGTTGTTGTCCTCGGCGCTGGATTCCACGCCCCACACGCGCTCGATGAGCAGCTCCTTCGACACCACCTGACCGGCGTTGCTCATGAGCACCTTCGCCAGGGAAAACTCCTTGAACGACAGATGGATGGCCTTCTGCCCGCACGTCAAATCGTAGCTTTCCAGGTTCAGCGAAAGGTCGCCCGCATCGAGCTTCTCGAAGATCACCTCGCCCTGGCGGCGCGTGAGGGCGCGCAGGTGCGCCAGCAGCTCGGCGGGGCTGAAGGGCTTGGTCATGTAGTCATCGGCGCCGCTATCCAGACCGGTGATCTTGTCGGGCACGGCGTCGCGCGCGGTGAGCAGCAGCACCGGCGTGCTCACGTTCTTGCGGCGCAATTCGGCCACTACCGTGAAACCGTCCATTTTGGGAAGCATGACGTCCAAGATGACCACGTCATAGATGTCGCTTTCGGCATAAGCCAGCCCGTCGGCGCCGTCGTGCACCACGTCGGTGCCGTAGCCGTTCTCCTCCAAGATGTGCGCCAGCGCGCGGGCAAGCCGCACGTCGTCTTCCACGATGAGAATCTGCATGGTGTGCCTTCCGTCGATTCCCGAACCCGCACCGCAGGGCACAGGCGTGCATTCTTTCAATCAACAGTATACGGCGCAGCCTGAAAGCGGGCTTAAAGAACGGGGCCGCCCCGAAGGACGGCCCCGCGTGCGGAAGCTATGGAAGCGGATTTAGCGCTCGTAAACCTGATCGCAGCCGAGCAGGTCCTTCATGGTGCGCCAGATCTGGTGCGGGTCGTCCACAGGATGCGCGAGCGGCTTCATCTCGTAGCGTTCCACCGCGCCCGAGAGCAGGTCGACGGCGAACACCTCGTCGGAAAGCGTGAGCGCTTGCTGCGGGCAGATGTCCGCGCAGCAGCGACACTTCACGCAATCGCCGGGGAAATGTTCCACGCCGAACGTGCCGTCCTTGTCGGTGAACTTGCTGATGGCGCCGGTCGGACAGAACGTCGCGCACATCTGGCAGCTGCTGCATTTTTCCGGGTCGATGATGACATGGCCCCACAGGCGCGTCTCGATCATGACGTCCTGAGGCTCGCCTAGGCTTGACAGGCTGTTCAGCAGAAGCTCGCGGCGGTCGGGGATGAAATGCGGCAGCGTGCCGTCCTCCATCACCTTTTGGAAGCGCGATTCGGGCTTCTCCTCGATACCGAGCGTTTCCTTCACGGCGTAGTCGGCGGTCGTGCCGGCGGCGGCTTTCGCCTCGGAGCCCATCTCCGCGAAGAACCTGCGCTTGCCGGCATCGAAACTGGATTTGCCCTCAAGGCGCACCTGGTGCGGGAACTTCTTGACCAGGTCGACGCGCGTGTCGCTGTTCCATGTTTCCAGCAGCGTGTTGGCGGTGTCGCGCACCTGCTCGGCCATGTGGAACCCGGTGGCGTGCTCACAGGAGGCGCACTTGCCCTCGACCAGGCTGACGCGTTTTGCGCCGGCCACGGCCAGGGTGACCAGCAGGCTTTCCTCCACGCGCCCAAGGCACGTGACGGGCACGACTTTCTCCAGGTCAAGCAGGCCTTCTGCAGCGTTCACGATCTGCTCGCACGCGATGACGACCTCGCCGTCGGCGGCGCGCATGGCCTGGATGCAGCGATGCAGCAGCTCAGCGTCGTTGGGACGATGGGCCTCGAGCGCGCACGTGGGGCACACGGTGGCGCACGTGCCGCAGCCGATGCACTTCTCCGGCGAGATGATCAGCTCGTTGTCGTTATAGGAGATGCAGCCCGATGTGCACACCTCCGCGCATTTCATGCACGTGGCGTTGCGATTGCGCACGACGGCGCAGCGGTTCTGGTGAACCGTGATATCGGCGCTCTGAAGCTTTTCGAGCAGACCGAGGAAATTCTTGGCACTTGGCATTGCTGCCCCTTTCTCGTCTACCCCCTTGCAATTGGTTAGTATAGCCGTTCGCCTACGAGAACGCACCGGCGGCGACATTGAACTCGCGCACGGAGCCGTCGGCGTACTCGATGCCCCAGGTGCCGTAGTCCACGTCGAACGCGGGCAGCTCGGGAATGGCGAAGGCGGGCTCGGCGGGGTCGGCGGAATCGGCCTGCCCCTCGGCGGCGGTGCCGGCAACATCGACGGCCTGCTCGGCGGTGACGCTGGCGAGCTCAGCCTGCTCGGCCACTTGACCTGCGGAGTCGCCTTGTTCGGCGGCAACGACGGCTTCCGCCTGCGCCTGCTCGGCGGCTGCAAGCTGCGCCTCGTAGCTGGCGCGCGACGGAATGCGCACGCAAGCGATATCCTGCCCCAGCGCACCGGCGTTCATGAGGTCGCGCACGCGCTCCACCATGTCCACCCCATCGGCAGGAAACGACGAATCGGAACCCGTCTTCACCGCAATGAGCGCATTGTCGCCGAACTCCAGCTCAAGCCAGTGATACGGAAACGCCGGCTGGCCGTTTTCGGCACGAACGTTGTTGGCGGCAGTGATGGTGTTGGACACCTTCGAGAACATGTTGTGCAGCCACTTGGGCATGACGCCCTCCCACAGCTGCTGCGCCGCCTCATCAGACTTGTCCCAGTAGGCGCGATGCAGCTTGATCATGAAGCGCATCACGTTCTCCGGGCGCTGCCCGTCTACCGGCTTGTGCGCCTGCACAAGCGACGGCGCCACATAGGAGTACGAGCGTTTGATATCGGAGACGCACTCGTCATTGAATAAACGTTCGTCCAGGTCCATGCGAAGAATCAAAGAGGGTCGAATAAAAGCGGTCATGGCTTCAGCTTCCTTTCTCCAAACCAAAGCGGGCCGGCGCACGTCCCCACGCGGCCAGGTCCGTCGTCCACTTGCATTCTTCCCCAAACCCCGCCGCGCAGTATGGCGCAACCCTCCGCGCATTGTCAAACGCGAAAACCGCTATCCTCAAATTCAAATAATCTGGCACGGGGAATCGGGCCTTGACACCGTCGATGCGGCGCGCATATCATCGTCGCGGGGAGTCCGCCGGCGCACCAGATGCGTGTGGCAGACATTGTTTGCAAAAAGTCGGAGCTTCAGGGGTGAAGTTCCCGGAGTCGGTCTTACGGGCCGGCACTGTAGCGTCATGCCAGAAGGCAGGCGCTTGTTTTGTTGTTGGCAATGTCTGGGAGGGGCGGAGCATGTCTGATTCCACTTTCGATCTATCCTTTGATTCCGAGCTTGACGAGTTCGACCCGCTGGAGGATACCGGCGCGGACGATGATGACGAGGGCGGCGATTACACCGCCATCAGCTCGGCAACCGATGCACCCGCACAGCAGCTCGATGCCGAAAGCGATAGCCGCACGCCGACCGAGCGCATCGACGATCTGTTCAAATCCATGGCCCCGCGCCGAAAGGTGCTGCTGGGCATCCTATCCTTCGTGCAAGAGCCCCAAACCGCCGAGGCCGTGAACGCCCACGTCGATAAGCTGCAGCAGGACAACTTCAGCGTCTACACCGCCGCAAACCTGTGCAACCTGCTCGAACGCGCCGGCGCCATCGAGCGCATCACCGCCGACGGCCAGCCCGCCGACGATACGGAAAACGAGCCCAAGACCGTGGTCGTGGACGGCGTGGAGTACCTGGAAGCCGCCGAACCCGTTGAGGTGTTCTGGCGCATCACCGAGCCTGGCCAGGCGAAACTCGATTCCGACAAACCGATCGAGCGCCTACGCGCCCTGCTTGAGGAGGACGCGGCGTACGCGGTCATCTACAAGCGCATCCTCACGCTGTGCGCAGCCGAAAACGGCGCCGCCACCCCGGCCATCAACAGCAAGGTCGATGGCGACCCGCTGGTGCAAAAACCCCGCTTGTACGCCCCGCATTTCGTGGACAAGCTGGAGCAATGCGACGCGCTGGAATGGCGCAAGGCCTGGTTCACCACCGAAACGGGAAAGCAGGGCCTGGAAATGCTGGCAGATGTCGTGGACGAGTCCGCGGCCGATTCCAAGGAGGACTAACCATGACTAAGAACGCCAACACCGCCGCAGAGCAGGCTTCCATGGATGACCTGATCAAGCTGATCGAACAGCGCGCCGCAACGTACGGCCTGCTCAGCCGCCTGTTCCGCGTGGAAATCGACCAGGAGCTGCTTGACGAGCTGCACGGCATGCGCTTCCCTGCCTCCACGGGCAACGCCGACGTGGACGAGGGCTACCTGCGCCTGGCGAAGTACCTGTCCAACACCTGGGAGAACAGCCTGACCGACCTTGCCGTGGACTACACCCGGGTGTTCATCGGCCACGGCGTGGACGCCTACAGCGCCGCCTACCCGTTTGAAAGCGTGTACACCTCCGAGAAGCGCCTGCTCATGCAGGACGCCCGCGACGAGGTGCTGGCCATCTACCGCTCCGCCGGCCTTGACAAGAAGAACAGCTGGAAGGAAGGTGAGGACCACGTGGCCCTGGAGCTGGAATTCGAGCAGGTGCTTGCCAACCGCACCGCAGAGGCGCTGCGCAAGGGGGACGAGGAGGAAGCCGCCGCGCTGCTGACCACGCAGAGAAACTTCCTGGAAGACCATCTGCTGTCTTGGGTTCCCATGATGACCGCCGACATGAAGCGCTTCGCGAAAACCGACCTGTATCAAGGCCTGGCCTATCTCACCGACGGGTTCCTGAACACCGATAAGGCCTTCTTGGACGACGTTTTGACCGAGGACGAGTAACGTACATCGCCCGCCGACGCGCTCGAAGCCGGCACGTCGGCGGTTTTGCACCGCCAGGCTTCCCGACGCGGAGGGCGTCGGATACGGGGAGGCCAGCATCGGGCGCGAGCGAAAGAAGGAGAGATGGACAACACGGACAACCGCACGAACCTGCCCGAAGGCCGCGCGGAACAGACGAGGAGAGCGGCCGACGAGACGCAAACGCAGGCCGCCGCGGGAAAGCAGGCGAAGACCGGCGGCATGACGCGCCGCACGCTGTGTCTGGGCATCGGCGGCGCCGCGGTAATGCTGGGCCTGGGCGGGCTGAAGCTGGCGAACTCGCAGGCGATCATCCGCCCTCCGGGAGGACAAGATGAGGACCGCCTGATCGGCGCCTGCATCCGCTGCGAGAAATGCTACGAGATCTGCCCGCGCGACGTTATCCGCCCGGCGCACATCGAGAACGGCATCCTGAACATGCGCACGCCGACGTTCGATTTCAGCGACAGCTACTGCGATTGGTGCACCGAGGAGAACGGCGGCACGCCGCTGTGCGTCTCGGCCTGTCCCACGCGCGCGCTGGAGCTGCCGGCGGGCGCCACGAAGGAGAACACCATCATCGGCAAAGCCGTCATCAACACCGACTGGTGCCTGGCATACAAGCTGATCGGCTGCCGGTTCTGCTACGACGCGTGCCCGTACGAGGCCATAACGCTTGACGACGAGAACCGACCCGTGGTGCTGGACAACAAGTGCAACGGCTGCGGAGCCTGCGAAAGCGTTTGTGTATCGCTGCAAAACGGTTCCATTTCCGAGGGCGCCACTTCGCGCGCCATCACCATCAAGCCGCTTGACCAGGTAGAAAGGTAAGGTGCGGTCATGAAACGCAATTCAAAGACGCTGCGCACCATCACCGCGCTCGCCATCGTGGCCATCGTGTTCGTTGGCTTTTTGACGAACCTGGGAATCGGCACCATTTCGGCACCAGGCATCTGGGATATCTCCATCCTGTGCCCGCTGGGGGCGCTTGGCACCATGTTGGCCAGCAAGATGATGGTACCGCGCGCCGTGGTGTCGCTAGTCATCATGGTGGTGCTCATCATCGTATTCGCCCGCGCGTTCTGCGGCTGGATGTGCCCCGTTCCCCTGGTGCAGAAGCTGCGCGGCATATTCACCAAGCCCGAGAAGGCGAAGGCCGTGAAACAGGCAGACGCTAAGACGGCCGAGGCCGCAGCCGACTTCGCTCCGCTAACCGAGGACGAGAAGGCCGCGCTGGCCAGCGGCTGCGAGAAGGACTCGAAGGGCCTAGCCGGCTGCGCAAGCTGCGCGAAGAAGCGCGGCGAGGCCGTGGATGCCCGCCATTTCGTGCTAGGCGGCGCGCTGCTGTCCACGTTCATCTTCGGCTTCCCGGTGTTTTGCCTGGTATGCCCCATCGGGCTGACCTTCGCCACCATCCTGCTGCTGGTGAACCTGTTCGCGCAAGGCGACGTGACGTGGTCGCTCATCGTGGTGCCCGCCATCTTGATCGCCGAGGTGCTGCTGTTCAAGAAGTGGTGCCATAAGCTGTGCCCGCTTTCGGCATTCATGAGCCTGATCGCCAAGCTGAACCGCACGTTCAAACCCACCATCGACAACGCGAAGTGCCTGGAAACGGCACAGGGCAAGAAGTGCGGCGCTTGCAGTCGCGCCTGCGAGGAAGGCATCGACCCGCGCCATCCCGAGCTATCCGAGGCCGCATGGAGCGAGTGCACGAAGTGCCGCTCGTGCGTGGACGCCTGCCCGGCGCACGCGATCAGCATGCCGCTGATCGCCAAGAAGGGCGAACCCATCTCGCTGGCGGAAAACGAGAAGTAGCCGGCAAGCAGATACGGCAAACGCGCACGTTGCGGCGCAGGAAACGCGACACGGGAACAGCCGGACGCGCATCGCGCCCGGTCTCCCGGGCAGAGGGTGGCCTAGCAAGGGTTTTGGGGATAGACCACCTTCTGCCCGGGAGCGGCGCCTCTTCACCCTCCCCTCCCTCCCCACTTCAGAAGATGCCGCCACTCCCTCTTTCAACCTGAGAAGCCGAAGCGGGCAACCTCCTCACCCGCTTCGGTGCAAACCCCCTCGCCGTCCAACGAGCTGACGGAAGGGGCCCGGGAACGGCAACGACCCGTCGGCGTATCGTCGACGGCAGCGCGCTCCACCCCGCTTGGCGGGCAAAATCGCGAACACATATATAAATAGGTAAGAGATAACGGCTGGGAGGTCGGATATGATCCAGGATATTTCGAACATCAAGGCAACGCGCATCGTCGGCGGCGTGGGCTGCGGCAAAACACAGCAGCTGATCGAGCGCGTATGCTCGCTGCTTTCGGGCGGCGAAAAGGCAGGGAACGTGCTGGTGCTGTGCGCCACGCCGCAGGCATGCGAGTCGTTCACGCTGCGCCTGAACGCCGCTGCCGAAGAAGCCGGCGTGAACGCCGATAAGATCGCGGTGGCCACGCCGCGCGCCCTAGCGCTCGAGGTGCTCTCAGACGCCGAAGCGGTGCGCTGGTCAGGCCGCGAGCCGCGTCTGCTCACCTCCTACGAGGAGCTGTTCCTACTCGAAGATATGAAGGTGAGCGGCCTGCGCCCCAAGCGCCTGCGCGAGATGCTGAAGTTCTTCTACCGCAGCTGGACCGAGCTTGCCGACGACGACCCTAACTGGCTTTTGCCCGGTGAGGAGTCCAACGTGCACACGCTGCTGAAGGACAACCTGGCCCTCACGCGCAGCATTGTCGAGCCCGAAGCGGGCAATCTGGCGGTGAATTACCTGCGCGGCCACGCCGGCGCGGTTGCCGCCCATTCGTTCGCCCACGTGCTGGTAGACGACTATCAGCGCATCAGCAAGGCGTCGCAGCTGCTTGCCGGCCTGATGGCGACCGAAACGCTCACCATCGCCGGCGACCGCACCGCCTGCGTGCAGGTCTATGACAGCTACCCCTATGCCGCAGGCTTGGACGAGTTCATGGACGCGCACGAAGGAGCGGAGGATATCGAGCTGTCCGCGTGCCACGCTTGCGCAGCCGGGGCGTCCGGAGCCGCCAAGCTGCTGGCCGACCCCGCCATGCAGTCAATCGCGTTCCATGCAGCGGAAGACATCGTCGCAGGTCAGACGGTTGTGCTGGAAAGCCCGCTGCCCGAAGACGAATTCGGCGCCGTTGCGCGCTTCGTTGCCGAAGCCGTGGCGGCCGGCACGAACCCCGCCGACATCGTGGTTGCGACGCCTAACGGCGTGTGGAGCCGCAACATGGTGAAGGCCCTGCTGGCCGCGAAGGTTCCCGCTCAGGCGCTGACCGATCGCCAGCCGGTGCGCGGCGACATCCGCGACAACGAGCGCTGCGTGCCCGCCCACGTGCTGACGGCGCTGGACCTGGTGGCCGGTCCCGAAAACGCGCTTGCATGGCGCTGCTGGTGCGGATACGGCGACTGGCTGGCCAACAGCTCCGCCCTGGCGAATCTGCGCGCATATGCCGATGAGCACGATAAGGGCCTGGTGGAAGCCCTGCGCGACGCGCAGAATGGCGCACTGGCCGCGAACGAGGGCGATGCCGATCACATCGTGGGCGCCCAGCGCGTCGGCGCCGCGTACGAAGCGGGCCTCGCACTCATCGAATCCGCAGCCGGGCTCGAAGGCACGGCGCTGCTGGACAAGCTTGCCGAGCTGATCACGGGCCAGGAAGGCGCAACGGCGCCGGGCATCGTGAGCACGCTGTGCCTGGGCGAGCAGGATAACTCGGCGGCGGCCATGGCCGAGCGTTTCCGCAACCGCCTGCTGGCGCCCCGCATCGATTCCGCAAGCGCGGTCCAGGTGGTTCCCTACGACCAAGTCGCGGGGCTTTCACCGAAGGTGCTGATCATCAGCGGTTTCGTGAACGGGTTCATCCCCTGCCGCGAATACTTCGACAGCGCCGAGATGCCCTTGGACAAGCAGGAGAAGGAGCACGCGAAGGACGCGCGCCGCGTGTATGCCATGGCAGGAAAGGCAAGCGAGCAGCTGGTGGTTTCCCGCTTCACCACCACCAGCCTGGAAACCGCCGGCGTCATGAAGCTGCACATCGGCCGCATCCGCCTGCAAGACGGCAAGCGCATGTGCGCCATCGAGCCCAGCGATTTCATCGAGCAGCTGGCATAAAAAGGTTGGCCGAGAACCGTCCCGATAGCTCATTGAGCGCGCAAAGCACCGCACCCCACCTCGTGGACGTGAGCGCAAGCTCAAGTAAACGCAAAAAAGCCCCGCACAATGCGGGGCTTTTTAATCCGTCGATTCCGACCTTGACGCGTATCGGGTTAAGAAGCTGAAAAATCTGCCTAAGCGCCTCTAGCTCAGCCGCCAATTGATTTTCGGCGGTTTCCTTTTTTCCTATTCTTTCCTATTTGTCTAGCGGAAGCGCAAAACGCCTATGCGAAAAGCCTATAGCAGTGCAGCTTCCCAGTCGGCTTCTTTGAAGCCGGTTAGCACGAAATCGGGGCCGACGACGATGGGACGTTTTACCAGCATGCCGTTGGTAGCCAGCAGGTCATAAGCTTCCGCGTCCGACATACCTGCATCTAGCTGGGCTTTTACATTATGTTGGCGATACAGCTGCCCGCTGGTGTTGAAGAACCGGCGCAGCGGCAGCCCGCTTTTCGCGTGCCATTCGGCCAGCTCAGCCGCCTTGGGATTATCCGCCACAATGTCGCGATCCGCATACGCCACGCCATGCGCATCCAACCATGCCTTCGCCTTCCTGCACGTTGAGCACTTCGGGTACTCGATGAACAACACTTCCTGCACGATGAGCTCCTTCCTTTAGGCGGCTCGCCTTTGCATTTTGCGCTGCATAGCGCAACAGGACGCCACCGCACCGCTCAACCATACACAAGTGAAACGCGATTCAGACAGATAGCGCTAGCCCCTAAGTGTCCGGCCCCAAGACGCGAACGGCCCCTTC
>OLRG01002992.1_pt1 | contig 11219 bp, 7 predicted proteins | sample 1672331 | NCBI WGS metagenome assembly OLRG01 (sample SAMEA3136672, study PRJEB25190) | human gut metagenome
TGCAACGCAAAATAAGCAGATGTATATACGTCTGCACTGCTTGCCACAACAATGCGACCTGCGGAAGTTGTCGTAAAACTTTTTATTCGCATTGCAAACCGGGTGGCACTTTTGTATAATTGGTTCAATAAACACACGCATAAAATCGGAGAGGCTGTCCGATTAAAAATTCTAAAAATGCGCTATTGCAGGCCACTGGGAGGAATAGCATGAACAAGCAGCAACTCGCATCGAAAATCTGGGAATCTGCCAACAAGATGCGCTCTAAAATCGAAGCCAACGAGTACAAGGATTACATTCTGGGCTTCATGTTTTACAAATTTCTGTCGGACAAGGAAGTTAAATGGCTGAAGGAGAACGACTGGACAGACGAATATCTGCCGGATTTGACCGAAGACGATGCCGAAACGCTGGATACCGTTCGGAAGAATGTCGGCTATTTTATCGCTTATGACAATCTGTTCTCCACATGGATCAGTAAAGGCAGTGACTTCAAGGCCGATGATGTAACGGTAGCATTGCAGGCATTCAGCCGTTTGATTGACCCGCACCACAAAAAGGTGTTTGACGGTGTCTTTGCTACGCTGCAAACCGGCCTGTCCAAACTGGGTGAAAGCTCCGGTGCGCGGACAAAGGCCATTCGCGACCTGATCTATCTCATCAAAGATATTCCCATGGACGGCAAGCAGGATTATGATGTTCTCGGCTTTATCTACGAATATCTGATCAGCAACTTTGCAGCAAACGCAGGCAAGAAGGCCGGCGAGTTCTACACGCCGCACGAAGTTTCGCTGCTTATGTCTGAAATCGTGGCGTACCACCTGAAAGACCGGGAAGAGATCAAAATTTACGACCCCACCAGCGGTTCCGGCTCACTGCTGATCAACATTGGTCAGTGTGCCGCACGGTATATGGGCAATGGCAACAACATCAAATACTACGCACAGGAGTTGAAGGAAAACACCTACAACCTGACCCGCATGAACCTTGTCATGCGCGGCATTCTGCCCGACAACATTGTAACGCGCAACGGCGATACGCTGGAGGAAGATTGGCCGTACTTTGAAGAAAACGACCCGGTCAACACCTACGACCCGCTGTTTGTGGATGCGGTGGTATCAAATCCCCCATATTCGCAGGCGTGGAATCCGAACGACAAAGAGAACAACCCGCGCTTTTCGGATTACGGCCTTGCCCCCAAAGGCAAGGCAGACTACGCCTTTTTGCTGCACGACCTGTATCACATCCGCAATGACGGCATTGTGACCATCGTTCTGCCCCACGGTGTTCTATTCCGTGGCGGTGAAGAAGGTACAATTCGCAAAAATCTGATTGACCACAACAACATTGATGCAATCATTGGTCTGCCCGCCAATATTTTCTTCGGCACAGGCATTCCCACCATCATCATGGTGCTGCGGAAGAATAAACGGGATTCGGACGTTCTGATTATTGATGCGTCTAAGGGCTTTGAGAAGGACGGCAAAAACAACAAGCTGCGTGCCTGTGATATCAAACGCATTGTGGATGCTTACAAGGAACGCCCGGAGAAAATCGAAAAGTTCGCACGCAGAGTATCCCGTGCGGAGATCGTTCAGAACGATTACAACCTGAACATCCCCCGCTATGTGGACTCTTCCGAAAAGGCTGAGAGCTGGGACATTTACGCTTCGATGTTTGGCGGCATTCCCGAGGCCGAACTGCAAGACCTGTCTGCCTACTGGACAGCATTCCCGCACCTGAAAGCGGCTCTGTTCAGCCCGGACAACGAAGCCTATTGCCGTCTGAATGTGGCCAATTTGAAGAACGCTGTTCTGTCCCACCCGGATGTGGTGGCGTTCAAGAACGCTTTCCAGAATGCTTTCGGTGACTTTGATGCCTACTTGAAGTCCGCACTCATTGACGGCATGACGCAGCTGAATGCTGCCGGCGAGGAAGAACGCCTGAGCCGGGAGATCTTTGCACGGCTGGCAGGAATTCCACTGGTTGACCGCTATGCAGCATACCAGCTTTTGGACGACGACTGGAAGAAAATTGCCATCGACATTGAAATCATCCAGACCGAGGGTTTTGCCGCAACCAAGCAGGTAGACCCCAACATGGTGCTGAAAAAGGATGCCGAGGTACAGGACGGCTGGGTGGGTCATGTGCTGCCCTTTGAGCTGGTGCAGAGCGTTAAAATGCACGAGGAAGTAGCAGCACTGCGGGCAAAGGAAACCAGACTTTCCGAGATTGCCGGAGAATATGAAAGCCATCTGGACGAACTGAGCGAGGAGGACAAGGAGCAGAACTTTGTGAATGACGCAAAGGACGCCTTTGTTGCCGCTGAGGTCAAAAAAGCCATCAAGGCGCGGGAGGTAGAACCTGCCACCATGAGCATCCTGAAAGATGTGGACGCGCTGTTTGCCGAGGAAAAGACCCTGAAAAAGCAGGTCAAGGACGACAGTGCGGCACTCCGCCAGCGCACCAAGAGCGTGATCGAGCACCTGACCGATGAAGAAGTGCGTGACCTGCTGCATCGCAAGTGGATCCTGCCCCTGATGGAAAATCTGAACAGCCTGCCGGATGCCGTTCTGGACGATTTTGTAAAGCAGCTGGATGCCGTCTGCAAGAAATATGAAACCACCTTTGAGGACGTAGAGAGCCAGATCACCGATACCGAGCATGAATTGCTGGGGCTGCTGGACGATCTGCAGGGAAATGAATTTGACATGAAGGGCATTGCAGAACTCAAAAAGTTGCTGGGAGGTGAATGATTATGCAGGATAACGAGAAGAAACCTGCCCTCCGGTTTAAGGGTTTTACTGACCCTTGGGAACAGCGTAAGCTGGAAGAATATCTCGAAGTTTCAAGTCAAAAGAACTTTGAAGGAATATATACCAAAGAAGATGTCTTGTCCGTTTCGGGCGATTTTGGAATTGTGAATCAGATTGAATTTCAGGGACGTTCATTTGCAGGAGCATCCGTTGCCAATTATGGTGTGGTTGAAACCGGCGATATTGTTTACACTAAATCACCCCTGAAATCTAATCCTTATGGCATCATTAAAGCTAATAAAGGAAAAAATGGCATCGTGTCAACGTTATATGCCGTTTACAAGCCAAAACAAAGTGTCAATCCAGAATTTGTCCAGATTTATTTTGAGCAGGATGCCAGAATGAATAATTATATGCACCCACTCGTCAACAAAGGTGCAAAAAACGACATGAAGGTATCCGCAGAAAATGCGCTCATGGGACAAATCGTTTTTCCTGACATCAAGGAGCAAAGAACAATCTCTGAGTTTTTTCGCAATCTTGAAACCCTTATCACCCTTCATCAGCGTAAGTATGAGAAGCTAGTGAATATCAAAAAGTCCATGCTGAACAAGATGTTCCCCCCAAATGGGGCATCTGTACCGGAAATTCGCTTCAAGGGTTTTACTGACCCTTGGGAACAGCGTAAGCTGAAAGAACTCTACTTTCAACTAACTGAGCGCAATACCGATTTGCTTCCGTACCAGAAGACACTTTCTGTTGCCACAATGTCTTTTAAGACGGATGGCAATGGTGCCGCAGATACTTCACTTGCAAACTATAAAAGATTAAGAACCGGAGATATTGCGTTCGAGGGCCACACGAGTAAGGAGTTTCGGTATGGCCGATTTGTACTAAATGATGTGGGCGATGGAATTATGTCACCAAGATTTAGTGCTTTGAGGCCGTTGCACGAGATGCCAATAAATTTTTGGAAATATTACATTCACTATGAACCAATCATGAGAAAAGTGCTTGTAAACTCGACAAAAGCGGGCACTATGATGAATGAATTGGTTATTAATGACTTCTTGCAAGGAAGCATTTTAGTGCCTAGCATGGCTGAACAGCAGGCAATAGGCCGTTTTTTCAAGCAACTCGACACCCTTATCACCCTTCATCAACGTAAGTTGGAAAAGCTGCAAAACATCAAGAAATCTTGTCTTGAAAAGATGTTTGTATAAAAACAAGTGGTGCAATTTGCCCGCAACCAGAAGATGGACGTACCGGCGTTTGTTGTTTGGCTAAGGAGCAACGCAATTTCTCTTGTCCGTTCAGAATATGCAAAACAGGCTGATGAATGAAAATCAAGGCAATGTCAAACGCTTGGAACTGCTGTGTTTTAAGACTATCGGGAGTCAAAAATCAAAATTTGAGCCGAATACGCAAAACCAAGAGTGAAATTTTCGGCGAACATTCGGTAGGCGGTGGAAAATAGCTGCTGAAAGTGTGCATTTACTCCTACTTGGGAACAGCGTAAGCTGGATGAAATTGCGAACTTTTCTAAAGGTGTAGGCTACTCCAAGAACGATTTATGCGAGGAAGGCACTCCGATAATCCTGTATGGTCGCCTTTACACAAAATATGAAACCAGCATTTTTGATGTAGATACCTTTGTTAAAGGAAAAGCTGGAAGCGTATATAGCAAGGGCGGAGAAGTCATTGTGCCTGCTTCTGGCGAAACGGCGGAAGATATTTCAATCGCATCTGTTGTGGTTAAACCCGGCATTCTACTGGGTGGCGACCTAAATATAGTATCGCCGACAACTGAATATGATTCAGCCTTTCTTGCACTAACTATTTCGAGTGGAGCAGCACATAAGTATTTATCCTCTCTTGCACAGGGGAAATCTGTTGTTCATCTTCACAACGCCGATATTCAAAGTGTATCAGCTAAATTCCCGACAAAAAGGGAACAAGAAAAGATTCATTTGCTTTTTGGAAAAATTGATACCCTTATCACCCTTCATCAGCGTAAGCTGGAAAAGCTTGTACAAATTAGAAAAGCCTTCGCAGAGAGGTGCTTTTTGCAAAGTCGAAAGGAGTTCGTTATGGCGTTTACAAAAGAAGCCGATTTTGAAGAGGCGGTGGTAAAGCTCCTGATAGAACGCGGCTGGAAAGATGGTGTGCTGAAGAACTACACCGAACAGCAGCTGATCCAGAACTGGGCGAACATCCTTTTTGAAAACAACCGTGGCATTGACCGACTGAACGATTATCCACTGACGGATGGCGAGATGCAGCAGATCATGGAACAGGTCATGAACGCGAAAACGCCGATGAAGCTGAATAAATTTATCAACGGCAAAAGTGTGCTTATCAAGCGTGACAATCCTGACGATAAGCTGAATTTCGGCAAAGAAGTGTCCCTGAAAATCTATGACCGTCTGGAAATTGCAGCCGGACTTAGCCGCTACCAGATCGCAGAGCAGCCAAAGTTCCCCACCAAGTCCAAAATTTTGAATGACCGCCGCGGCGATTTGATGCTGCTCATCAATGGTATGCCGGTCATTCATATGGAACTGAAAAAGAGCGGTGTTTCCATCAAACAGGCTTGCAACCAGATTGAAAAATACGCGGCAGAGGGCATTTTTACGGGACTGTTCTCGCTGGTGCAGATTTTTGTGGCCATGAACCCGGAAGAAACGGTCTACTTTGCCAATCCCGGCCCGGAAGGACAATTCAACCCCAGCTACTATTTCCATTGGGCGGACTTCTACAACGAGCCGATGAACGACTGGAAAGACGTTACAACGGCACTTTTGTCTATCCCGATGGCGCATATGTTGGTGGGCTTTTATACCGTTGCCGATGGTTCCGATGGCATTTTGAAGGTGATGCGCAGCTATCAGTACTACGCTGCCAGCAAAATTTCGGATGCCGTTTCCAAGGCGAAATGGGAGAATGACCAGCAGCGCGGCGGCTACATCTGGCACACCACAGGTTCCGGCAAGACCATGACTTCTTTCAAGTCCGCTCAACTGATTGCATCTTCCAAGGATGCGGACAAAGTGATTTTTCTGATGGACCGAATCGAGTTGGGCACTCAGAGCCTGAAAGAATACCGCAACTTTGCAGAGGAAAACGAGGAGGTGCAGGCTACCGAGAACACGGATGTTCTTGTGGACAAGCTGAAAAGTACTTCGCCGTCCGATACGCTCATCGTGACTTCCATCCAGAAGATGAGCAACATCAAGGATGATGCACAAAACAAGCTGAACCCCAACGACATTGCGCTGATCAACGCAAAGCGGTTGGTTTTTATCGTGGACGAGTGCCACCGTTCCACCTTTGGCGATATGATGCAGACCATCAAGCATACATTCCCGAAAGCACTGTTCTTTGGTTTTACCGGTACGCCGATCCAAGGCGAAAACCAGAAGAAAATGAGCACCACCGCCACCGTTTTCGGCAACGAACTGCATCGGTACAGCATTGCAGACGGCATCCGGGATCACAACGTGCTGGGCTTTGACCCTTACAAGGTGCTGACCTTCAAGGACAGCGACTTGCGGAAAGCGGTCGCACTGGAAAAAGCAAAGGCATATTCTGTGGACGAAGCTCTGGCCGACCCACAGAAGAGCAAGGTGTTTTATAAGTATCTGAATTTGCCGATGGCAGGCGGAAAAGATGCGCTCGGTGAGGAGATAAAGGGCATCGAGGATTATATTCCCAACACCCAGTATGAGGGCGAAGAACACCAGAAAGCCGTGGTGGAGGACATTTGCGAGAACTGGCAGACCCAGAGCCGCAACAGCAAATTTCATGCCATTTTTGCAACCTCCAGCATCCCGGAAGCCATCCAATATTACAAGAGGTTCAGAGAAGCCGCACCATGGCTGAAAGTCACCGCACTATTTGACCCCAACATTGACAACAACGGCAAAGGCATCACCAAAGAAGAAGGGCTAAAAGAGATCGTAGAAGACTATAACGCCCGCTATGGACAGGACTTCAGCATTCCGACCTTTGCCAAGATGAAAAAGGACATTGCGGCACGTCTGGCGCACAAATCACCCTACCAGCGCATCGAGCATACCCCGGAAAAACAGCTTGATCTGCTGATCGTGGTGGATCAGATGCTGACAGGCTTTGACTCCAAGTGGATCAACACCCTGTATCTGGATAAAATGCTGCAATACGAAAATCTGATTCAGGCGTTCTCCCGCACCAACCGACTGTTTGGCGATGACAAACAGTTTGGCACCATCAAGTATTACCGCCGTCCGCATACGATGGAGAAAAATATCGCAGATGCGGTAAAAGAGTATTCCGGTGATAAACCGTTTGGCCTGTTTGTAGATAAACTGGACAAGAACGTGGAAAAGCTGAATGCCCTCTATGCGGAGATCAAAGATCTGTTTGTGTCGGCGGGCATTGAAGAGTTTTCGCAGATCCCTGCGGATATGGCAGAGCGCAAAAAGTTTGCCGACCTGTTCCAGTCCTTCAACGAAAATCTGGAAGCAGCCAAGGTGCAGGGCTTCGAGTGGGATAAGCCCATTGTGATCATCAACGAGGATACAGATGAGAAAACGGAATTTCATACGGACTTTGACGAGAGAACGTTCAAAGTGCTGGCACTCCGCTATAAAGAGCTGTTCACGCCGAATCCGGATGGCGGTGAAAATGACCCGGACGATGACGTTCCCTATGCGGTGAACAGCTATCTGACCACCATTGATACTGCTGACATCGACACGGATTACATGAACTCCCGCTTTGAAAAGTACCTGAAAATTTTCTATCAGGAGGGTGCAGAAGCAGAAGCCATCCATCAGGCCGAAACGGAGCTGCACAAGACCTTTGCCACCCTCTCGCAGGAAGAGCAGAAGTACGCTAATATTTTCCTGCACGACATTCAAAGCGGCGCAGTGGTTCCGCAGCCGGGAAAGACCTTGCGGGAGTACATTGCCGAGTACATCGCCCAAAAGCAGAACGACCAGATCCACAAAGTAGCTGAAGTTTTCGGCTTGGACGAAAAGAAGCTGCGGGCATTCATGCGTGCAAACATCACCGAAGCCAACATTAACGAGTTTGGCCGTTTTGATGACCTGAAAGCCACCGTAGATAAGGCAAAAGCAAAGGCATATTTTGAAGCAATCGAGGGTACAAAGCTTATTCCGCCCAAGGTGCCTGTCAAGTATGATAAACTCTTGCGCGAGTTCATCGTAAGTGGCGGATTTGATTTGAAAATGCCAAAAGAATCATAAAATGGGTGCAAAATCACCCTGCTGACCAAGAGCCGAGGCGCGTCCTCGGCTCTTTTTTCGCGCCAAGATCCCAAAACACTCCTACTTGGGAACAGCGTAAGCTGGATGAAGAGTTTGATTTTACAGTTCCAAATAATACGCTTTCCCGTGCTGAACTAAACCAAGAAAGTGGCTCTGTTCGGAATGTCCACTATGGCGATGTCCTGATAAAATATGGCTCTGTGTTAGACGTTCAGAACGATGAACTTCCGTTTATAACCGGGAGAAGCAAAGACGATTTCAAAGGTGCACTTCTGCAAAACGGAGATATCATCATTGCTGATACTGCTGAAGATGAAACGACCGGAAAAGTCTGTGAAATCGTCAATATTCAGGATAAAGATGTTGTGGCAGGACTTCATACGATGGTGTGTCGTCCCAAAAACAAAACAGCAGAAGGCTATTTCGGCTACTACATGAATTCAAGCTCCTATCATCACCAGCTTTTACCGTTGATGCAGGGCATTAAAGTTCTATCCCTTAGTAAAACCAATGTTCAAAAAACAACGGTGAAATACCCGAAAGATAAAGCAGAGCAACAAAAAATTGCAGATTGCCTTAGACGTATTGATACCCTTATCACCCTTCATCAGCGTGAGCATATAAAACCGATTTTGGAGGTAAAACGTGTTAAACGAAATGAATGAAAACAACCTGTTCTGCGATTATTATGAGCAGTGGGTTGCCGTATACAAAGAGGGCGCAGTTCGCCCGGTTACATTGGATAAGTACAAAATGACCCTTTCTTGGGTGAAAAGGCTGGCACCTGATTTGAAGTTGTGCGAGGTTTCCAGAGTGACGTATCAGCAGCTTTTGAACGATTATGCCGTAGGCCATGAGCGTCAGACCACGATGGACTTCCACCATCAGCTGAAAGGTGCCATCATGGATGCCGTAGATGATGGACTGATTGTGAAAGATCCGACCCGAAAAGCAATCATCAAAGGCAAGCCCCCGGTGCCTAAAAAGGTGAAATACCTGAACCAGTTTGAACTGCATCTTTTGTTGAGCGACTTGGATCTACAGGGAAAACTCAACTGGGACTGGATGATTTTGCTGATTGCCAAAACCGGCATCCGCTTTTCCGAAGCTTTGGCGATCACTCCTGCGGATTTTGACTTTTCGCACCAGATACTTTCCATCAATAAAACATGGGATTATAAGGGGAACGGCGGATTTCTGCCGACAAAAAATAAATCGTCTGTCCGCAAAATTCAGATCGACTGGCAGACGGTGATCCAGTTCGCAGCACTGGTAAAGGACGTTCCTGAAGATAAGCCGATTTTCGTGTTCAAGGAACACGCCTACAATTCCACCGTCAACGATGTTCTGGAACGGCACTGCAACCGGGCCAAGATCCCGGTTATCTCGGTACATGGTCTGCGGCATACCCACGCTTCGGTGCTTCTGTTTGCAGGTGTATCTATTGCAAGCGTGGCAAGGCGGCTGGGGCATTCCAGCATGACAACCACGCAGAAAACCTACCTGCACATCATTCAGGAACTGGAAAATCAGGACATTGATCTTGTAATGCGGTCACTCTCTGGACTAAGCTGATAAAATAATCGACCATTGCTCGCGCTGATGAAGGATGATATGGGCTGCTCTACCGATTTGGCTTGATTGACGTGCCAGACAAGGTTAAGGAAAAATGGGAGTGAAGGAACACTAACGGTTGTGACTTGTGCTGTAATGCGTGATTTAAGTAAAATCAACTGGATTTCGAAAATATTTTCGTAAATTTGTAGTTGACAACTAAAACTAATCGCAGTATAATCGAGTCATAAACACCAATTTGGTGTAAAAAATCCAAATTAAACCACTGCAAAACAACCTAAAAAATGAGAAGGAGGCCCCTCGATGCGTGATGACAACAAGTTCCACCGCGAAAAGAGATATGTTGAAGTGGACGTTCGCTTTACCTCTGATGGCAAGATCCGACCTCTTGCCATCAATTACGACAAAAGTCATATCTATGGAATCGACCGTGTTTTGGCTGTCAGGCGTGGCACATCGCGCCTTGGCGGGAAGGGGCAGTGCTTCACCTGCATGATCTGCGGGCAGAAGCGGAATCTTTGGCTTGAACAGGGCAAGTGGTTCGTGGAAGCCTACTGCTCCGTGCCGGAAAGCTGTGCTTCGTAATGGCAAGATACTTATCCCGCGCAGATCTTTCGCACATAGCGGGTAAGTATATCGACCAGTACTATACCCGTTTCGGGATCAGTAAAGATGACCCAGAACCCATTGACCCGGAACGGCTCGCAAGTTCTGTTCTTGGGCTGAATGTGAAAATGCTGCCGTTATGCAGCGATGGCAGTGTCCTAGGACTGACTGTTTTCCAGAAATGCGGTTTTACCGTAACCTTGGGGGACGGGACAAAGCTTGTGGAGGTGTTCATGCCGAAGGACGTTGTAATCGATTCCGCCCTTGCGGCAGACAGCTGCACCGGATGCCGGAATTTCACGATAGCGCATGAAGCGGCACACCATATTCTGGCTGACCAGTTTCCGAACGACTACGGAAAAGCAGTCAAGTGCCGTGGGCACATTGCCTATCGGGAACGAAACGGACAGCCCTCATGGGAAGAATGGCAGGCGAACACCCTTGCAGCGGAGCTGCTGATGCCAACATTTCTGGTCAACGCCGAAATAAAACGTGCAGCGCTGTGCCTGCCAAACGGAATCCTGTACAAATCCGCATCGGACCCGAACTATGAAAAAATTTTGGAGATGGCTGCACGGATGGGAGTATCGTGGTCTGCGATTAGGATCAGATTACAGCAGATGCAGATCATCAACGGCAAACCCATCCACTGCCACCCATTAGACGTCATTCGATTTGGAGAATAATATGACTTGGTCAAATAATCGCTCTTTTAAGAGTAAACCGCTGAACAATATACAGCAGGCACAATTCAGCATTGGCTGGAGGTTTTGTCCGGTTTGCGGACACAAGCTCTACCAAAAAACTGAGAGCTGTTCAGGCTCTATCAGCATAAAGTGCCTCAAGTGCGGTAACATAGCAACAGTTGACTTAGCCTACCGCAGACGCTGACTTTTTTAGACAAACCACAATTTCAAAAATCGGGTGCATTGCACCCTGAATATGGACTGTTCGTCACCGAGCAACGGGCCATTGCCGCAAGGCAATGTATGAAACGTGCTCCAAATAGCCG
>OLRG01002994.1_pt1 | contig 11209 bp, 7 predicted proteins | sample 1672331 | NCBI WGS metagenome assembly OLRG01 (sample SAMEA3136672, study PRJEB25190) | human gut metagenome
CTGAGACAGAAGTGACAACAGAGGTATCAACCGAAGAAGAGACAACCGAAGCTACGACCGAAGAAGCAACAACAGAGGAGGAGCTCGGGGTGTCAGATGGCGATAAGGTTATCAATATCAACTTTGATGATAAAGATACCGATGGTTTCCATACTTATACAAATGGTGGAAATGAAGAAATGACCAATGAAGATGGCGAACTTCGTATTAACATTAAGAAGACGGGAAGCGTAGGCCATGCGAACCAGATCTATTATGACGGATTTCGTCTGTATCAGGGATGCGTCTATGAATATTCCTTCGATGTCCGTTCCGATCTGGAACGCACGATCGAATGGAGATTACAGATCAATGGTGGAGATTACCATGCGTACACCAGTGATGTGATCACGATCGGTCCGGAGACGCAGCATATCACAGCACAGTTTACGATGGAAGAGGATTCCGATCCTGCACCAAGACTTTGCTTCAACATGGGAAAACAGGAAGGTATGACTGGAGATGAAGCAGAGCATAACATTTATTTTGATAATATTTTATTAGAGGCAGTTGACGCTTCCGGCGCACAGCAGGTAGAGGCAACACCTGATCCTATGGCTATCAATGTGAACCAGGTGGGTTACATGACCGGTGACTCCAAGGTCGCTACTGTGATCGAAAAAAATGCTAAGTCATTTGAAGTAATTGATGTGGCATCAGGAAAATCTGTATATTCAGCAGATTTGCCGGAAGAAGCTACATACGATCCACCATCAGAGATGTTCTGTAAGCAGGCGGATTTCTCATCCGTAAAGGATGCAGGAACCTATAAGATCAAGACAGATGATGGAGAAGAATCAGTAGAATTCAAGATCGGTGACGACATTTACGGAGATCTGTATAAGGATGTCGTGCTGATGCTTTATAATCAGCGTTGTGGAGCTTGATAGCAGCATTGCAGGTGAATTTGCACATCCTGCCTGCCATACAGGTGAAGCGGTTGTATACGGAACAGATAAGAAGATCGATGTAACAGGCGGTTGGCATGATGCCGGTGATTATGGACGCTATGTTGTATCAGGTGCAAAGACAGTACAGGATCTGTTCTTAACATATGAAGACAATGGATATAAGGCAGATGACATCGGTATTCCGGAGAGCGGAAACGGTGTGCCGGATGTCTTAGATGAAGCAAGATTTGAGCTGGACTGGATGCTTAAGATGCAGGATGCAAATGGTGGCGTATATCACAAGGTAACCTGTGATGTATTCCCTGAGACAGTTATGCCGGAAGAAGAGACAGCACAGCTGATCGCATGTCCGGTCTCAAATACAGCGACCGGAGATTTTGCGGCTGTTATGGCAAAGGCCTCAGTTCTTTATAAAGATTACGATGCGGATTTTGCAGCAAAATGTCTGGATGCATCAAAGAAAGCATATGAATACCTGAGCGGTAATATGGATGCTTACGGATTCTCAAATCCGGACGATATCGTAACAGGTGAATATCCGGATACGATCTTCCGCGATGAGACGATCTGGGCAGCGGTAGAATTATATGCAGCAACCGGAGATGCTTCTTATAAGAAGGCTACCGATGCAATCATTGAGGGTAGTGATATCGTAAACTATGGACTTGGATGGGCAGATGTCGGATATTACGCTCTGTATGACTACATCAAATATGACGGCGGTTCTGCCAAGGCAAACGAATTGTTCTTCAATGAAGTAGATAAGACCATAGATCAGATTAAAGACAATGGTTTCGGTGTATGGGTATCACCAACCAAGACATTTGCATGGGGAAGCAATATGAATATTGCAAATAAAGGAATGTTACTTCTGATGGCAAATAAGCTTAAGCCAAATGCAGATTATGTAAAATATGCTTCATACCAAAGAGATTATCTGCTTGGAAGAAATGCAGTCGGCTACTGTTATGTAACAGGCTATGGTACAAGAACTCCGCTTCATCCGCACCACAGACCATCTCAGGTATTAGAGGTAGCAATGCCGGGTATGTTAGTAGGTGGCGCAGACAGTAATCTGGAAGATCCATATGCAAAGGCTGTTCTTCTGGGCAAAGCACCGGAGAGCAGATATGCAGACAATGCGCAGTCGTTCTCCTGTAATGAGGTGACGATCTATTGGAATTCTCCGATGATCTATCTGATGTCAGGACTTGGCAACACGAAATAAACACACAAAATAACACACACATAAATAGCACAGCCGATCGGGATAACTGTTCGGCTGTAGCTGGTATAAGAGAGTTTTCATTATGGACAAAATAAAGAAGTTATTAGAAAAAGAAATTGTCAGATATGTAATAGCAGGTGGGGCAACTACGGTTGTAAATATTGTATCTTTTTATCTGCTGCGTCTGTTTACCGATTTGTCAAGAAGCGTAGCGAATATCATAGCTATATCACTGGCGATTTTATTCGCATTCTTTGCAAATAAGTTTTTTGTGTTCACAGAGAGCAGTAAAAAAGATGCAGGAACGCTGATACGGGAATTTATCTCCTTTGTCGGAACAAGGCTTCTTGCGATGCTGGTTGAAGTTGTCGGCACGAATCTGTTATGTGATTCGTTCCGCTACAATGAATTTATATCGAAGATCATTGTTCAGTTCTTTGTAGTCATAATCAATTATGTATTCGGTAAGTGCTTTGTCTTTAAGAAAGAAAAAACGTCAATCCGGATATTTATGAGAAGAAATTATCTTATCCTGCTTGCGGGAGTGATTCCTGCGTGCTTCCTTTTAGGGGTATGGATCGCGGAAAAGATCGGACCGTTTGGAGGAAACAGTCTGACTATGGTAGACAGTCTTCATCAGTATCTTCCGTTTTTCTCAGATTATTATGACAAGTTAAAGAATGAAGGCAGTCTGTTCTATACATGGGATATCGGACTTGGAAGTAATATGTTGGCGATCATCGCATATTATATTGCATGTCCGATCAATTTCCTTGTTGTATTATTCAAAAGAGAACATATCTATATAGCAATGAGTTTGTTCATCGGAATCAAGATCGTACTTTCCGGTATGTCATTTGCATATTATATGCGTGAGAAATGCAGGAATTATAAGACATATGATGCTGCGATCCTGATCTTCTCAACGGCATATGCGATCAGTAATTATGTGATCGGATATTCATGGAATCTGATGTGGATGGACTGTATCATGATCCTTCCGCTCATCATGGCAGGCTTTGAGCGTATGACAGAGAGTGGGGATTATAAGCTCTATGTTCTGTCTTTGTTCTATGCGCTGATGTGTAACTATTATATGAGTTTTATGATCTGTATCTTCCTCGTTATGGTCTTTCTGCTGACGAACCATAAGAGTGTGAAGAGATTCTTTACCGATGGCTTCCGATTTGCCGGATGCTCTCTGCTGGCAGCGGGTATGTCGGCATTTCTGTTGATCCCGGCATATCTGGGATTGAATACAACAGCGTCGGCGACCAGAGTATTTCCGAAATGGGAATGGTATGGAAGTATATGGGATCAGATCAAACAGCTGTTTTATCTGACGAAGCCGATCAAGAACCAGCAGTTTGACGGCGGCCTGAACATTTATTGCGGAACGATCTGTTTTGTTCTGGTATTTGTCTATCTGTTTAACCGGAACATTAAGCTGTGGGATAAGATAAAGAATGTGATCATTCTGGTAGTGATCTTTGCAAGCTTTAATAATAAGCTGTTGAATTATATCTGGCATGGCTTTCATGATCAGTACGGAATTCCGAACCGATTCTCATTCCTGTTCATTTTCCTGATGCTTGCCATGTGCTGTGAGGTGCTTCTGCTTCTGGATAAGAAAGATACCTTTGCGGTACTTCTGGCTGTAGCGTTTGGATATGGTTTTCTGATCTTATCCTATAAGAAATGTACGATTGAGCGTCAGACCCTGATCTGGACTGAGATATTCCTGACGGTATATGCATTGTTAATACTGGCATTTACCCTGACAAAGGGAGTCTGGCGGAAGCTTGTCATATATGTACTGACCATAGCCTGTCTGGTAGAGACGGTCACAAATGGAATTAAGGGATATGACAGCAACGGATATGTCGATATCAGCCAGTATTTTGGCATGGAATCATCGATGAATCAGGCGATCGATACACTGGACTGTAAGGATAAGGCATATAGGGTAGAGCTGATGAATACAAAGATCGTAGATGAGCCTACTTATTATAATCTTAAGAGCGTCTGTCTGTTCGGATCGACAGTGTCCGCTGATCTGGTTGATATGATGCATGACCTTGGATATTACACAGGCGCAAATGAATTCCTGTTCGACGGCGGTAACACCTTATCCAATTCATTACTGGGTGTGCGTTATCTGTTACAGAGAGAGGGCGAATATAATTATTTTGATGTCAACTATGTAACAGATGTAGATGGAGTGAACATATATGAAAATCCATATGCGTTAAGTCTTGGCTACATGGTAAATAATGACCTGTTAGATTATGATGGTACGATCGGTAACATGTTCGATACCTTAAATCAGTTCGTGAAGCTGTCAACCGGTGTGCCGGGTGTATTCTCACAGTTATATCCGGAAGTAACGATGTACAGTGATAACTGCGAGCTGTCACATGATAGTGATACCAGTGAGTATTATTCCTATACAAGAACGGACAACAGTAAGTGCGATTTCCAGCTGAGCTTTGATGTGACGGACGAGTCTGCAGATATCTATATTCTGGCAAACAGCTCCGGTATCAATAAGGTAAGGATCTATGTAGACGGAGAGGAACAGAATTATGAGAGACTTCAGAACCAGACTTACCATGTCGGACATCTGGTTCAGGGACAGACCGTAACGGTTGAGTATTGTTTTCAGAGTTCACAGGCGAACAGCGGAAGTGCCAGATTGGTCGTATCTTCCTTTAACTGGGATTCCTTCTTACAGGCATATGATATATTAAGTGCTCAGCAGATGCTGGTTGGTAAAATGGAAGATGGTTATGTGAAAGGATATATGACGATCGACTATCCGGGACTGCTGTTTACATCCATCCCGTATGATAAGGGTTGGACAGCTTATGTAGATGGCAAGAAGTATGAGATCGATACGGTAGGAAATGCTTTCATAGCCTTGAAGCTTGCGGCCGGAGAGCATGTGATCGAGTTCAGGTATTTCCCACCGGGCTTGAAGCTTGGACTGATTCTTACATTTGCATGCTGGATCTTGTTCGGATTCTTATGCGGAAGAACACAGCTTCAGAATCGCCTGGAAGGTGCGGCATCCGGCAAGCGGAGACGCAGAAGTCGGTCAGGTGAAATCTCCGATGTAGAGCCATCAGATATAATAGAGGTATCAAAGGATGATGAGAGGCTTCCGGAGTCTGTACGGAATGAAGCTGAACCGTCGACAGATGATGATTATTACAAGCATGTAGATGAGATCCTTAAGGATGTATTTGACGATGACAAGAAGTAGAAATCGGGAATCTGAGCATCTGCAAGGCGACCATTTGAAGGCTGTAGATAGGATGTATAACATAGATAAAAAATGAGTGGCGTACATCCGGTAAATTTGTTTATATCTGACATATTATAAAAAGAAACAGAATAATGTTGTTAGTTATATATAGTAAAAAATATCAAAAAAGACCTATAGATTTTATGAAAAATCTATAGGTTTTTTTATCATCTCGTTGACCTTAACATTCATTTATAATATAATAACATGTGGAGTCAAAGTATTAGATTCAAAAAAGTAGAAATAGAGGTGCATCAATGGAGAAAATTAAGGAGTTGGGTTGGAAACCGGTCGCAGCAGCCGGTGCGGTACTTGGTCTTCTGGCTGGTATCTTAGGTGTTGCAGGGGTAGGAGCGGGTGCTCTGATCGTTGGAATACTTGCTGCGATTGTAACATTTGGAGGCTTGTTTATCGTCTGCGGTGACAGTGCCGGAGGCAATGGTGGCAAGGGAGATAAATATAAGAAATTATTTATGAATCTGCCAATCGGATTTGCACAGGCAAAGATCATAGAAGATCCTGTAAACGGAACCAGTTATCAGATCGTAGATGCAAACGAGATCTTTGGCGAGTACTTCAAACTCGATGTCAGTGATTACACCGGCAAGAATCTGAAGGAGAGTAAGATTGAAGTCCTTCAGGATATCAATGCATGGTTCACGGCATATAATAACTCCGGAACAAAAGAAGGAGATCTGATGGATGTCGAGATCACGATGGAATCCCTTCAGAAGGTATTCAATACCGTAATGTATAAGTCAGAAGCAGATTACATTAACATGGTCGTTATCGATATCACAGATCAGAAAGATACAGAGAACAAATTGTCCAAGGCAATTGTTGATGCGAATGCAGCCTATAAGACACAGGCTGAGTTCCTTGCAAATATGAGCCATGAGATCCGTACACCTATCAATGGTATTCTGGGTATGCTCCAGCTTACATTGATGGCTGATGATCTTCAGGCAGATTACAGAGATAACCTTGTAACTGCAAAGAACTGTGCGGATACATTGCTCCGACTGATCAATGATATTCTTGATATCAGTAAACTGGAAGCAGGAAAATACAAGATCAAAGAAGAAACATTTGATATCAAGCAGGCGATCGAGGAGACGGTTGCTGCACAGGTACCACTTGCAAATAATAAGGGGTTACAGCTCGACTGTTCATTTGGAAACAATATTCCAAAGCTGGTAAAGGGCGATGGACAGAGAATTCAGCAGGTATTAAACTGCCTGTTATCAAACGCGATCAAGTTCACCTCCGAAGGAAGTGTCCGTGTTAAGATCGCATCCATGGATATGGAAGGGGAAAATAAAGTTAAGATCCGTATGGCGGTTGCAGATACCGGAATCGGTATTTCAGAAGCAAACATGAGCAAGCTGTTCATCCGTTTCAGTCAGGTTGATTCTTCTGATACAAGAAGATACGGCGGATCAGGACTTGGACTTGTAATCACAAAGCAGATCGTTGAACTGATGGGTGGTAACATTCAGGTTCAGAGTAAAGAAGATATTGGTTCTACTTTCATCGTAGAAGTACCTATGAAGGTTGTAAAGGCATCTGATGATGCATTAGCAGAGGTTGAAAAGGAAGAAGAACCGGCAGTATTCTCAATCAATGCACACAGCAAAGCAAGAATCCTTGTAGCAGAGGATGAACCGGTTAATCAGCAGGTAATCGGTAAGCTGCTTGGTATGGCAGGCTTCTCTTATGATATTGCAGAGAATGGTCAGAAAGCAGTTGAACTCTTCAAGCAGAAGATCTACGATGCCGCTTTATTCGATGTACAGATGCCTGTTATGGATGGTATCGCAGCTACGCAGGAGATCCGTGAGATCGAGCAGAAGGAAAAGAGAAAGAGACTTCCAATTATCGCAGTAACGGCGAGAGCGATGTTCGGCGATAAGGAACGAATCCTTGAGAATAAACTGGACGATTACATAGCTAAGCCATACAATCTGAATGATGTTGTTGAGACATTAAATAAATATATTGATGATTAACGTAAGGAGGTCATTTGAAAATGGCAGGTAATTTTTTTCAGAATGCATTTGAAAAGACAAAGTCATTAGCCAATCAGGCAGTTGACAGTACAAAATGTGCTGCACAGAAGACGAAGATAAAAGGTAAGATTTCATCTGAGAATTCAAATCTTGACAGAATCTATACAGAGATCGGAAGATATTATTACAATCTGAATAAGGAAGAAGCACCGGAGGAGATCAAGCATCTGTTCGACAGCGCTGCAAAGGGCCTGGAGAACATCGCAGCTCTGGAGAAAGAGTACAGAGAAGTAGAGGAACAGGAACACCGTATTATGAACAGTGGCAACCAGTATCAGCAGACGCCACCACAGGGTATGTATAATCCGCAGATGAACGGAATGCCACCACAGGGCATGGCACCACAGATGAACGGAATGCCGCCACAGGGCATGGCACCACAGATGAATGAGATGCCACCGCAGGGCATGGCACCACAGATGAATGAGATGCCACCGCAGCAGAATGTCGCACCTGCACCACAGGCAGAGCCTGTACAGGAATCCGCACCGGCAGCTGCACCTACATCCCAGCCGGAAGCAGTTCCACAGAATGAAGAAAATGCTTAAATAAACAGACATAAAAATATAGCCCCCATATAGCTAGGTTAGTTATATGGGGGCTGTGTTTGTGTGTTGAAATTTGTTTTTACTATGAAAGCGTTCCGGTTGGCGAACAGGTCAGTTTAACGGTCTTTGTGATTGTATTTATAATCTTACCACTGGAATATTTATTTGCTGTTGCGGTAGCAGTTCCATAATTAGAACAGCGGGTGCTGTATTTATTGGATATCTTCCAACTAGAATCCTTAATAGTAGTGGATATAGACGAAGATATGCATGTTGCGGTTGCGCCATTGTATGAGAAACGTGCAGTTACTGTTACAGACCAGAGAACAGTACCATTAGCATTCTTACAATAAGTTGTTTTGTAGCCGGTCTTTGTTTTTGCTGTATTTGATGCCATAGGAGAAAAAGAAGCAGTTTCTTCTATAACTGTCTCATAATATAAGGTATCATCTGCCAATGTTTCATTTGTTGCAGCCTGAGCAGTCATTATTGGTGCAAAAATTAAATGCAGACAAAGAATGATACCTGCGATAATACTTATTTTTTTCATTTGTATGTTACCTCTGTGTTTGTTAATTTGTTGTTTCTGCTGTTGAGTCTTCCGTTGGTAATACTGCATCTCCGGGAGGATTTCCATCTTCCCATTCGCAATCAGGAAGTTCCCCAATTACTGTTTCGGTATAAGCAAGCTGAGATTCATTCGCCATGCGGTATATATTATATTCATAACAAAGCCCTGCAAAGAGGAGAGTTAAGATCGCGATCATTAAGAGAACCAATGTAGATCTGATATAAGCAGAGGTTGAAAGATCTTTTTGCAGGGTCTCTCCATCCTTTGATGTAAGATAAGTGATCACTTGATCTTTGGGCTCTCCAAATTCTTGTTTTAATGTAGTTAAAGTGATAACAGCACCTGTCTCGGCATATTCCTCTATCGTAGAACGGATATCTGAAAGAAATTGTCGCTCCATTTTACGATACACAGGAAGTGTTCGTTTTATATCATGTAAATAACGCTTAACTGCATGTTGTTCCTGCTTATTCATGGATTTCCTCATCTCCTGTATAGTTTAAAATATTATTGATCGCCTCGTGTGTTTCCCGGTAATCTTTTAACAGAAGCTCTAAACGCTTTTTACCCGAAGCTTCCAGATGATAGTATACACGCATTAGACGTTTCCCGGCAGGCATCTTATAATCAGAGATCAAGCCTGCATCAATTAATTTGTATAGTGCCGGATACAGTGATCCTACAGGTATATCCATGACACCATTTGTCTGTTCTTTTAAAATCTGAGTTAATTCATATCCATAATAGTCTCTCAGACTTAACAGATACAGAACCATAAGTTCAACAGATCCCCTCCTGAAATTACTTTTGTTGTTGTCCATAGCAACACCTCGCTTATATTTGAATCTATTAATTCTTAAGGTTATGTGTTCCGAATATAGACTTATAGATTCCTAATATATTATAACATAGGATTTTTATAAGTATATGATATAAAAGTTAAACTTATATATAGAAATACTTTATTTAGAAAAGCTAAAATATTGTTGACAAAGGGATAATGCAGAGTTAATATAGTGCGTGTAATGATACAGGGATTTATGAGCATGCAATTATATTATCTATCTGGTTACAGATTGGTAAGTCAAAAGAAGTGTACAATTTTAAGAATCATTGTGAAGACTTGTCAATAGTATTTAAATGAAGGAGGGAGGATAACGAAAAGCAAATTTTTTGGTAATGGGTATAGTAATATTCGTTAGACATAGAAAAATATTCAAAAAAATGTTTCAGATAAAAGAGGTAAAAACGAATAGTAATGAATTACAATACTAAAGAAAGGGGTATATGATAATTAATTTAAAATTATCATACAGTGTAAAATGAAATATAATTTAAAAGGTTTAATAACAATATTACTTGTAGTAATTCTTTTGTTTAATGTTACTGGTATAGTAAAGGCAGAAACGACAACTGATAAGAATACAATAGACTATCCATATACTATATTTGCGGAATCTGATGAGAACGGTGCTATTACAATTAATGCAGATAATTTTTGCATAAATGGCAATATAGCCACGAATGGCACAATTGTTTCTAGTGGCAATATGAATATTAATGGAAGTAAAAAAGAAAATGTTAATAAGAATGTAATTTATATTTTTGATAAAATTGAATCGCAATATTTTACTAATTGTAAAATTGAGAAATATACCGATGATTATATGGTTAAAGATCAAAATATAGATATTAACACACCTGTGGAGGTAAAGGGAGATATTACTCTTAGTGGAAATGTAAACATTAATGCGCCAATTAAAGCTTATAGGGATATTTCACTGCAGGGTGAAGTGAAAAATTCAAATGATTCTATAATTTATTCAAAATATGGAGATATTGTTATTGATAGTTTAAATGTAAATTTAAATGGATTAATTTATGCTCCGTTTGGTAATGTTGAGATTAAGGCTCAAAATCTTAATCTTAATAATATTGTTATTATTGCAAATAGTATAACATTTGAATGTTCAAGTATAAACGCTAATTATAATAAAAAAATAGCAAATTTTGTGGGGGTTAATTCAGAGAATTTTGTTATTCCATATGAAGATTATATTTATTTTTTGAAATCACGTAGTGATTTATATGATAACACAGAATGCGGTGATATTGATGTTGATAAGTTTATTCAATTAAGTGATGATATAAGCGAGTATGCAAATGTAGATATAGAATATGATGGAATGCAGGTGAAGAAATATATTACAGATTTGGATGAAATATATGGTGATAGCATTACATCCCTAACTGGTTTTAGCTATGAAGAAATTGCTAAAAAAGTACTTTCTATGCAATATGGAGTTGATAAGGGTCAAGTTGTATTGGGAAAATCTATAAATCTTTTAGATGCGAATAATATAAACACATATAAGGGCTTTAACTATGTTATAGAAGGAAATAAAGGCTATATTACAGTTGCAACACATTCAAAGGAAGCTTTAATCAAAGATGTTGTTGAGGGAGAAATTTTACCAGAAAAATATGGTGATTTATATTATTTATCATCTGGTGAATTATATTATAAAAATATAGA
>OLRG01002998.1_pt1 | contig 11200 bp, 9 predicted proteins | sample 1672331 | NCBI WGS metagenome assembly OLRG01 (sample SAMEA3136672, study PRJEB25190) | human gut metagenome
GGGTGGCGTTGCCTGTTATGGGCTGGAACGCAGGGGAGGGGAACACTGTTTCAATGTCGGAAACGCTGATACCGGTGTTCTGGTCCGACCATTCGGTCCTTCCCAAAAGAACAGCGCCAATGGAAAGCGTGATTTTTTTACCATTTAGATCCTCGCCGCATACGCCTTCAATGCGGAAGGTGGCTGTCGCAGTTTTTTCGTCGAACTGGACCATCTGCACCATCGGCGTCATGGCAATGCCGGAGAGCTGAACATCCGCCAGATTGGTCCGCTCATTGATGCGTGAACCTTCCAGATCCTTGACTGCAACATAAATATCCACCATGTCGTTGTCGTTCATCGCGGCAACAACCGTCGTTTCGATGCCGTTGTCGGTGCAGGAGCGCTCAATGGGCTGCAGCATGGAAGATATCTGTGTGCCCACTATGGCAAACAGATTTTGCACAGAGGGGACGGTGGTGGCCAGTACGCCCATGCTGCAGGCTAATATCAGGCAAAATACAGCCGCCACGGCAAGGGGACGGCGGAACCGGATAACGCGCGGCCTTTTTTTCTGCGCGGCCGCCTGAATGCGCTGCGCCATGTCATCGGGCACACAAAGCGCCGAAAGGCGTCGGTCGATCGCGCTTTTCATCGGGTTATTTTCCGTCGGCATACCATCCCTCCAATCTCTTTTTCAATTGCTCGCGCGCACGCTTGAGCCGCACAGAAACCGTAGATTCCGGCGCGTCCAGCACGCGCGCAATCTCGCTGATTTTCATATCCTGATAATAAAACAGCAGGATGACTTCCTTGTATTTAGGCTTCAGGTTCATGATCTCCCGCAGGAGCGTGTCATCTTCATGGGGAGAATCTTCTGCGGCCGGTATCTCATTCAATGCCTCCACGACGCTGACCCTGCGGTTCCAGGCACTGCGCAGATAGTCCTTACACACATTGATAGCGATACGCATTACCCATGTTTTTTCTCCGGCGGTGCCGTCGAATTGCGCGTAGTTGCGGTACACTTTTAAAAAGGTCTCTTGTGACGCATCCTCGGCAAGGTGTGAATCCTTCAAATAAAGAAAACACATGCGCAATACAGCGTTGCCGTATGCGCCAACGATACGCTCCATATCGGGCGGCGCAGCAGATTGCGCCGTCTGTTCGGGAATCACAGCGGCGTCCACCGCCCTTTCCTGCCGTTTAGACGGCGTTACTCATACAAAATCTTTCAAAATTGCATTGCAAAATCATTATAACCAGATAATGTAAAAAACGCAAATAAAACAGGGAAGAATGGAGATGCGGTGCGTTTTCGCAAACGGAGGCCGGGCGGAGCCAATAAGGCCGCGAAACCGAAAGCGCCTGAGACCTTATATGGCGTCCCAAGCGCTTGTTTTCAGCATTTTGCAGAATAGAAACAGCATGGCGGCACACCCTTGCGAAGCCGGAAAGGCGAACTGCAAAACGGAGACTGTTTTACAATGCCGAAAAATTTTACATCTGCGTGTCCGGCGCAATCAGCTTTTCCGCCAGCGTTTTGCTGGCGTTGGCCCGCACGGCCATTTCCATAGCCAGCGCGGGGCGCGTCCCGGCAGCGGTCTCAAGCTGCGCCGCCTGCCGTGCCATATCCGCAAACGCGGTCTCTTGAAGGGTGCAAAAGCAGTCGAAAGCCTTCGCGAAGCCGCGTTTCTCCGCGCCGCCGTCGGTCTGCTCCTGCGCGCCTTCAAACTGGCTTTCCAGCAGCGTTTTCACATCGGGTATGGGCAGCACCTGCTTGAGCAGTCCGATTACGAGCAGATAAGCGAGTTGGACGCGTCCATAACGTTTCTTTACCGGCGCGGGCACAATACGGAGCTTTACATAATTATTGATCATGCTGGCTGTCAGTGCATGACCACCGTTTTCAGGCAAAAAAGGCCCCAGATATTTGTCCAGCAGCGTCAGGACCTGATCGAGGTACAGGTCTATATCCGGCAGTTCGTCCCAACGCGGCAAACGTTGTGCGGCCAGCCCGGCACTCCAGGCGGCGACACTATTGTTTATTTCCATGATGATGCGGCACTCCTTTTGATTGGGCTGAATCTTTGGCAAAAATACGCCGGTAAATTGCAAATTCAGTATATCACGGTGCTTGCGAAGGAACAATAGCTTTGCGGAAATAGATTGACAAAAATGCAAAACGTGATAATCTAATTATTAAAACCAGATAAAGAGGTGCGGTGAATGATATCGAAGATTGAAGTGTGGGGAGACAGTATTTTGCGCGGCGTCGTGCTGGACCCTGAGACACGGCGATATTCCAGGCTGAAGGAAGCGTCCTGCGTGGCGCTTTCGTCACGCGCGCTCGGAATCCCAGCCGAGAATCATGCGCGATTCGGCATGACAAGTGAAAAGGGCCGCGTTGTAATGGAGCGGGAGATCCCTGCCCATGCGGAGGGAGAAGCGGCGCTGATCGGGTTCGGCGGCAACGATATCGATTACGACTGGCGAGCCGTCGCGTCCGACCCGCACGCGGAGCATCTGCCGCATACCCCGCCGAAACGTTTTTGCGAGAACATGCGTGCGATGGTATGCCTTGCGCGGTCACGCGGGATGGAGCCGCTGCTTATAACCTTGCCGCCCATCGACGCCGTACGCTACTACGAATGGATCGGCCGTGATATCGAAGGGAAAGAGAACATTCTTGTTTGGCTGGGGGATGTGCAGCAGATCTACCGCTCTCATGCCGCATACAACAGACTGGTGGTGGAACTGGCGCGGCAACTTGGATGCCGCCTGGTGGACCTGCGTGCATCTTTTCTGGAGAATGGCGACTATCGTCCGTATTTATGTATGGACGGCATCCATCCAAACGCGGAGGGACATGCGCTGATGGAGCGTGTTTTTCTAAGATATGCACGGGAAAATCTTCGTACGGCATGAATAAAATGAACAGCGTTTGGGAGAAATCCGGGGCGCTGTTTTTGTTGTATTCGCAAAAGGGCAATGTTATAATGTTTTTAAGTTTGCGGAACGCCCATGGCTCTGAAAGTGGGAAGCGTGCAAGACTGCGGCAAGAGTTTTGCCGTGCCGCAACAAAAAAACGTGCCGCCGGGCATGAACCGGACGGACGGCGGAATATATTGTAAGCAAGGAAGTGCCTTTTATGCAGTCTACTTATTTGAATTACGCGCTGCGCCAGCTGGAAGCAATCGTCAATATCCCAAGTCCCAGCGGCTTTACGGCAGAGGCCGTTCGGTACTGTTCGAACGAATTCGCCAATATGGGCTATACGCCTGAGATTACACCAAAGGGCGGCCTGCTTGTCTGCCTGGGCGGCGAGGGCGAAGGGCTTTTGCTGGGGGCGCACATCGACACTTTGGGCGCTATGGTGCGCGAGGTAAAAGCGAACGGCGCGCTGCGCGTGGCCCCAGTAGGCGGCCTGCAGGCAAACAACACGGAAACGGAGACCGTGCATGTATATACGCGCGCGGGGAAGGTGCTGGAGGGAACACTTCAGCTTGAAAACGCCTCGGTGCATGTGAACGGAGAATATTCCAAAACACAGCGCACCTTCGATACGCTGGAGCTGCTGTTGGACGCCAAGACGCACTCTGCGGCGGAAACGCGCGCTCTTGGTGTGGATGTGGGCGATTATGTTGCTGTCGAACCGCGTTTCAACGTCACCGAAACAGGATTCATCAAAAGCCGCTTCCTGGACGATAAGCTGTCCGCCGCTATCCTGCTCGCTTATGCCAAATACCTGAAGGATACCGGTCGGAGGCCGCGCCGCAGAGTGTATGTAGATTTCACCGTGTTTGAGGAGGTAGGCCACGGCGGCGCGGTGATTCCGCAGGATGTGGTGGAGATGCTCTCGGTGGACATGGGGTGCGTTGGTACAGGGTTGCAATGCGATGAGACGATGGTCTCCATATGTGTGATGGACTCAAAAGGCCCGTCACATAAAGCGGTGGTGGACGGCCTGGTGGAGGCGGCGCTGCGCGCCGGTGTGCGCTACGCGCTGGATGTTTATCCCCACTATTCCTCGGATGCGGACGTAGCGGTCTGCGCAGGCAACGATGTACGGCATTGTGTAGTGGGGGCTGGTGTGTATGCCTCTCACGGATATGAGCGTTCCCACATTGAGGGGCTGGCCAACACCTTCGACTTATTGAATTCCTATATTGAAACCGCAGATTAAACAAGTTTTCGGGTAAACTGCCCAAATTTTGTGTTTTTTCGGGGGATACAGTATTATATTTTTCATAACTAATAATTTTTGTTTACACAAACAATGATGTTTGCGCGCAGAAGAGGGATACTCTGGAAGCGGCATTTCAGGGGGCCTTTAAAAAGGTCCCCTGTTGTTTTACACAAAAACGTTGGAAATGGAGGCATGGCAAAATGGAGAAACTCAGACAACAGATTGAACAGAGGCTTTCCGCCGTAATGGGCGACGCCTGCTTTTATTACGAGAACCTGGCGACAGGCGTGTGCTTCGGCCACGCGGCTGACAAGCCCGTAGTGGCGGCCAGCGTCATCAAGCTGGCGGTGCTTATTGAAGCGTTCCGCCAGATGGATGCGGACGCTGTGCGCGCGAACGAGATGTTCGTGATTGCGCGTACGGATAAATTGCCGTCCTGCGGTGCGCTCAATTATCTGCATGACGGCCTTTGCGTCACATTCCGCGATCTTTGCGTGCTCATGACCATCCTTTCGGACAATACGGCCACGAATCTGCTCATCAAGCGTCTGGGCATCGGCAACATCAACGACACGCTGCGCATGCTGGGGGCAGAAAAAATGACGCTCAACCGCCTTCTGTTTGACCGTGAAGCATCGTCCCGCGGCATTGAAAATTATATCACGGCGCGGGAGGCAGGGCTGCTGCTCAAACGTTTGTACGACGGCGAGGCTGTTTCCGGGCCTGCCAGCGAAGATATGCTTTCGATCCTGAAAGACCAACGCCTCAATGGGAAGATTCCGTTCCTGCTGCCGCACAGCGTGAAGATCGCGCACAAAACAGGTGAGGACGATGGCATTACCCATGACGTGGGCATCGTATACGCGCGGCAGCCGTTTATTGTGTGCTTCTGTGGCGAACATGTATCGCCACCGGAATTCGAGCGCGCAATGCAGGATATCACCCTAATGCTGTATGAAAATGCGGAGCGAATTCGTTAAAATATTGTATAATCGAAGGAAAAAACTTGTAATCGTATGCGCTGTTTGGTATACTGGTTGCAATTTATAACCGCTGTAAAGTGCTAAAGTGTTCCGAGAGGAGGAACAGTACAATAATATGAAAATCACAGAAATTGAAGTCGGAGAGATATTCGTTCCGCTGGCAAAGCCCTTTAAAACGGCGCTTCGTACGGTAGAAAATGTAGAGGATATCGTGGTGCGTATCACAACCGACACCGGGGCCGCAGGGTATGGCGAGGCGCCGCCCACGGCGGTTATCACCGGGGATACCAAGGGAAGCATCCGCTGTGCCATCGAGGATTTTATCCGTCCCGCCTTGCTTGGCATGGAGATCGAAGATTTGGACGGCATTATGTACAGGCTGCATTCCAGCATTGTGAAAAACACTTCCGCCAAGGCTGCGGTGGATATGGCAGTGTATGATTTGTATGCCCAGCGCTTCGGCGCGCCGCTGTACCAGCTTTTGGGAGGCGCTGGGGACACGGTGGAAACGGATATCACCATCAGCGTAAATCCGGTTCCTCAGATGGTGGCGGACAGCCTTGAGGCGGTGCAGCAAGGATATAAGATACTTAAAATCAAAGTCGGCAAAGAGGGCCTGGCCGACGTGGCGCGCATCGCAGGCATCCGCAAGGCCGTAGGCAGCGGCATCCAGATTCGTGTGGATGCAAACCAGGGCTGGACGGCAAAGGAAGCCATTCGTATCATCACCGCGATGGAAGATAAAGGGCTGAACATCGACCTTGTGGAGCAGCCGGTGCCCGCGCACGACCTGGACGGCATGCGCGCCGTCACAAAAGCTGTATATACGCCGATTCTTGCGGATGAAAGCGTGTTTTCGCCCGAAGATGCAGCCGAGATCATCCGCACCCGTGCGGCCGACCTGCTCAACATCAAGCTGATGAAGACCGGCGGCATTTGGCAGGCGCTGAAGATCTGCAGCCTGGCCGAGATGTACGGTGTGGAATGCATGATCGGCTGTATGCTGGAATCCAAGCTGGCGGTGAGTGCGGCGGCGCACCTTGCCGCTGCAAAGCGCGTGATCACCCGGGCGGATCTGGACGGCCCGTCCCTGTGCAAAACAGACCCGTTCACAGGCGGCCCGCTGTATGAAAACGGCGTTATCCGAATGACGGACGCGCCCGGCATCGGCATTACGCGCGTTCCGGCGTTTGTATAAAACGGCCAAACGAAAAGCCCCGGAGCTTTTCGTTTGGGGAACAGGTGTTCCCCAAATGATTCCTTTTGTTCCGCGATGGAAAAGCGTTATCCGGCGCATCTTGTGAAACGCGCCTGATAATAGAGAGAGGGAAACGAAACGGAGGAAAGAACATGAAAAAGTTACTCGCGATCCTTTTGTGCCTGGCACTGGTTGTGGGCTGCTTTGCAGGCTGCGGCCAAAGCGCCGGAAGCGGCACTACGTTCCGCAAGATGTATTCGGGTGAAGTCACTACGATGAACTATCTTGTCACGGGCAGCACCAACGATTTGATCATTCCCGCGAACGTTATCGATACGTTGGTGGAATATGATGCTTACGGCGCCATCAAGCCCGCTTTGGCCGAAAGCTGGGAGACCAGCGAGGATGGCCTGACCTGGACATTCCATCTGCGCGAAGGCGTGAAATGGTACGATTATACGGGCAAGGAAGTCGCGCCTGTCACGGCGCAGGATTTTGTCGACGCCGCCATCTATGCACTGGACGCCAAAAACGCCAGCAGCACGGAATACATGATGGAGGGCATCATCGCAAACGCTACTGAATATTACAAATATACCTCTTATTTGTTGGAAAGCGAAAACGGAACCAAGACCACCGACGAGGATGGGGAAGCCATCGAGCCGAAGTAAAGCCCGAGGATGTCGGTGTAAAGGCTGTGGACGATTTGACGCTGGAATATACGCTCGTACAGCCCACTCCGTATTTCCTGTCCGTTTTGAACTATGGCTGCTATCTGCCTGCAAACGGTGCATTCATGCAGAGCTGCATTGCCGAAGACGGTACCGATATGTTCGGAACAGACAACACCAAGCTGCTCTATAACGGCGCATATATCCTTTCCACGTTTGAGCCGCAGGGACGCCGCATCATGACGAAGAACCCCAATTACTGGGATAAGGACAATGTGTTCATCGACGCCATCGAGGAGACCTATAACAAAGAGATGGACACCATCGCGCCGGAGATGTTCAAGCGCAATGAAACGGATCTTGCGTACCTCTCCGCCGATATTCTGGATGCATGGCTGGCTGCGGACGACACCAAGAATATGGTCAGCCCGAGCCGGGTGGATTCCAGTTACTCCTATTTTTATGCGTTCAACTTTGAACCGAAGTTCGACGAAGCCTATGAGCCGGACAACTGGACGCTGGCCGTCAATAACGAGAATTTCCGCCAGTCCATTTTCCATGCGCTGGACCGCGTGAAGGCCAAAACCGTCATGCAGCCCTATGATCCGGAATCCTTCATCATCAATACGGTCACCCCGCCGAACTTTACAGATTTGAACGGCGTTGACTTTTCCGAAGTGGGGGACCTGGCCGCGATTTCCGCACGCGATTCCTTCCAGAGCGACAAGGCTCTGGAATACAAGGAAAAAGCTGTGGAGGAGTTAACAGCTGAGGGGGCGACGTTCCCGGTCAAGGTCCTCATGCCTTACAATCCCTCGTCCACGAACTGGGACAAAGAGTGTCAGGTCGTGGAGCAGCAGCTGGAAGGCCTGCTGGGCAGTGATTATATCGATGTGATCGTTGAGGCCGGGCCGTCTACGGGCTTCCTGTCGGAAGTCCGCCGCGGCGGAAAATTCGCTCTGATGAAGTGCAACTGGGGCGCGGATTACGCTGACCCCGCCACCTGGACCGAGCCGTTCAGTGACACCGGCTCCGACAGCTATCTCCACTGGCGTGCAGACACCGCGGCGGGTGTGCGGGATATCATCGCCGAATATGACGCGCTGGTAGCCGAAGCAAAAGCGCAGGTGGAGGATATGAGCGTCCGCTACAACACCTTCGCCCAAGCGGAGGCGTCCATCATCAACCATGCTGTTATCATTCCCTACGGCGTGGAAGGAGACGGCTTCAAGGCCACCCGCCTGAATGAGCTGGAAGCGGAATATGCCCCGTATGGTCTGGCGCGCCAGCGGTATAAATACCAGAAGCTGCGCACCGAGCCGATGAGCCAGAATGAATTCAACACCCTGTACGAGGCATGGCAGGCCGAGCGCGCCAAAGCACTGGCTGCTGAATGATCCGATCGTAAAAGCAGGCTTTGTCCGGATGCGCCGGACAGGGCAGGCGGCCGAAACAACGGCCGCCTGCTTTCATTAGGGAACGGGTGCGCCCGTTTCTTAATGAAAGCAGTCTGCACGGCGGGCATTGTATGTCCGCCATCCAACAAAACAACCAAGTAAGGAGCTCCTGCCCATGATCCGATACTCGGCCAAACGTCTGGCGCGGTCTATGCTCACGCTGTTCATTATTATAACAGTCGTATTCTCGCTGCTGCGCCTGATGCCGGTGGAAGGCTACTTCCAGAACTATGAAAAAATGAACGATGCGCAGATCCAGAACGGGCTGCGTCAGCTCGGCCTGCTGGATCCGCTGCCCGTACAGCTGATGAATTTTTACAAGCAGGTGCTGCACGGCGATCTCGGCGTGTCGAATATTTACCGTATGAATGTGCCTATTACGCAGATCGTTGCGGAAAAGGCGCCTGTTTCCATGATGATGGGCGGTATGGCGCTTTGTATCTCGCTGTTGCTGGGCCTGCCCATGGGGGCCGCTATGGCGCGCGGGAAGGGAAAGTGGTTCGATAAGATCGGCACAGGGTTCGTCGTGCTGGTACAGGCGGTGCCAAGCGCCGTGTATTATCTGGTCATCCAGCTGTACGGCACGCAGATACCCGGCTTTCCGCTCCCGATGCTGTTCCGGATGGACAACCCGTTGAGCTGGATCCTGCCAACCTTTTCCCTGGCCATCGGAAATATCGCTTATTATGCCATGTGGCTGCGACGCTTTATGGTGGACGAATCCAACAAGGATTATGTCATGCTTGCGCGTGCCAAGGGCGTTTCTTCGAAAAAAATCATGAGCGGACACGTGTTCCGTAACGCATTCGTACCTCTCGTACAGTATCTGCCCACGTCTTTTCTTATTACGTTGATGGGCTCTATCTATGTGGAGAGCCTGTATTCTGTGCCGGGAATGGGCGGCCTGCTGGTAGACGTTATCCAGCGGCAGGACAACACTGTGGTGCAGGCGCTTGTACTCATCTATGCCGCGATCAGCATTCTTGGCTTGCTGATTGGCGATATTCTGATGGCCGTGGTGGACCCGCGCATCAGCCTGAACAAAAAGGAGGGCGCGAGGTAATGGGATTGTTCAACAAAAAAAGCGTACAGCTGAGCGACAGCCTGAATCAGGCCACCGCACAGGCGCTGGACGGCCTGAGTGCGGCCGATGAGAAAGAACTGTTTGCATTCGCGGAATACCATCCCGAAGACGCGGAAAAAACCGGGTTTTCAGGCTATTCCTACTGGCGGAGCACACTGCGTGTGTTCACGCGCAATAAAATGGCGATGTTTCTGCTGGGCGTCATCATCGTTCTGCTGCTTTTTACGTTCATTCAGCCGTATCTGCCCGGACAACGTGACCCAATCGTTATTAATAACGATGAAAACGGCATCCAGATTATCAATATGAAGCCGAACAGTGAGTTTTGGTTCGGAACCAATTCCATCGGACAGGATCTGTGGAGCCGCGTTTGGAGCGGTACGCGCACCAGTCTGTTCATCGGCTTTTCCGTAGCCATGTGGGAGGTCGCTTTCGGCATTCTTATCGGTGTGCTGTGGGGTTATGTGCGCAAGCTGGATTTCTTTTTTACCGAGCTGTACAACGTTGTGGACAATATTCCGCAGACGATCGTGCTCATTCTGTTTTCCTACATCATGCGGCCCAGCGTGGGGACGCTGATCTTCGCCATGTGCCTGACGGGCTGGCTGACGATGGCGCGCTTTGTGCGCAACCAGATCGTTATCATCCGTGACAGGGATTATAACCTTGCGTCCCGGTGCCTGGGCACTCCGACGCGGCGCATCATTGTGCGCAACCTGCTGCCGTACCTGGTGTCCGTCATCATGATGCGCGTGGCCATGGCCATCCCGCTGGCCATCGGTAATGAAGTGTTCATCACATACATCGGTCTCGGTCTGCCGGTCTCTACGCCCAGCCTGGGCAACCTGATCAACCAGGGCCGCATGATTATGATGAACCCCTCTTTGCAGTATCAGCTGGTTTTCCCGACCGTCGTGCTGTGCATCATTACCGTCAGTTTTTACATCATCGGCAACGCCTTTGCCGATGCCGCTGACCCCAAAAACCATGTATTTTAAGGAGGACGGCGCAGCATGCAGGATGTGATCTTATCTGTGCAGGATCTTGAAGTGGAATTCACGCTCCGCGGCAAGACATTGCACGCCATTCGGGGTATCAGCCTCGACATCTGTGAAGGCGAGAGCCTTGCCATCGTGGGGGAATCCGGCAGCGGTAAATCCGTGTTCTGCAAAACGTTCATGGGTCTGTTGGATTCCAACGGCCGCGTCACCCGCGGCAGCATCCGTTACGGCGAAAAGGACCTTGCCGCCTTTAAAACGGAAAAAGAGTGGCTCAGCGTGCGCGGAAAGGAAATCGCTATGGTCATGCAGGATCCGATGACCAGCCTGAATCCGCTCAAAACCGTCGGCGCGCAGATCTGCGAAGCGCTGACGCTGCACCAGGGAATGAAGCCGCCAAGCAAAAAGCTACTGAGATACTGGAGGATGTCGGCATCACTGAGGCGGCGCGCCGTTTCGGTCAGTATCCGCATGAGTTTTCCGGCGGTATGCGCCAGCGGGTGGTCATTGCCATCGCCATTGCATGCAACCCGCGCATCCTTATCTGTGACGAGCCAACGACGGCTCTGGATGTTACCATTCAGGCACAGATATTAAAGCTTCTGAAGGATCTGAAAGCCAAGTATAAGCTGACCACGCTG
>OLRG01003006.1_pt1 | contig 11176 bp, 12 predicted proteins | sample 1672331 | NCBI WGS metagenome assembly OLRG01 (sample SAMEA3136672, study PRJEB25190) | human gut metagenome
ACCACGTTTTCGGCATTGCCGGATCGGACAAAGACCCCGAAGCGCTCGAACTGGCGCGGCGGCATGTGCGTCAAGCGGGGCTGGAGGGCAAAATCGAGCTGACGTGCCAGCCGCTGGAAAAGCTGAAATTGGAGGGCGAACCGGGCGTATTCCTGTGCAATCCGCCCTACGGCGAGCGCCTTGAAGACCGCCGGACGTGCGAGGGCATCTACCGTGAGCTGGGGCGGATGATGCGCCGTCACCCCGGCTGGAGTCTGTGCGCCATCACGTCCGACCCGACGTTCGAGCGGTCGTTCGGCCGCCGCGCGGACAAGAAGCGCCGCCTGTACAACGGGCGGCTGGAGTGCGAATTTATGACGTTTCTTGACCCCAAATCAGCCAAACGGAAGTAAGGAGGAAATACCAGAATGAACATGCCCGCACCCGGTTTTTACGCCCCCGCCGCTGACCGCTATGCGCACATGCCCTACGTCCTCTGCGGCCGCTCCGGGCTGAAACTCCCCCGCGTCTCCCTCGGGTTGTGGAACAATTTCGGCTCAGTCACGCCGCAGGATACCGCGCGCGACATGCTGCTGACGGCATTCGACGCGGGCATCACCTACTTCGACTTGGCAAACAACTACGGCCCTCGCCCCGGCGCGGCGGAAGAAACGCTGGGGAAAATCATGGACAGCGACCTGCGCCCGCACCGCGACGAGCTGATTCTCGCCACCAAGGCGGGCTACACCATGTGGGAAGGGCCTTACGGTGACTGGGGAAGCCGGAAATACCTGCTGGCCAGCCTCGACCAGAGCCTGAAGCGGATGGGCCTCGAGTATGTGGACATCTTCTACCACCACCGGATGGACCCCAACACCCCGCTGGAAGAGACCATGGGCGCTCTGGCGCAGGCGGTGCGCAGCGGCAAGGCGCTTTATGCCGGCCTGTCCAACTACAACGGTGAGACGCTGGAAAAAGCCTGCGCCATCCTCGACGAGCTCCACGTCCCCTTCGTCATCAACCAGAACCGCTACTCCATCTTTGACCGCACCATCGAGCAGAACGGCCTGAAAGAGACTGCTGTCCGGCTGAACAGGGGCATCATCGCCTTCAGCCCGCTGGCGCAGGGTCTGCTGACCAACCGCTACCTCAACGGCATCCCGGAGGACAGCCGCATCCGCACCGATGGCCGTTTCCTGAAGGAGAGCGTCATTACCGAGGAAAAGCTTGCACAGATACGCGCCCTGAACGAAATCGCTGCCGCCCGCGGCCAGACGCTGGCCGAGATGGCGCTGGCGTGGATACTGCGGGACGGCAAGGTGACGAGCGTCCTCATCGGCGCGTCCAAGCCCCAGCAGATCCTCGACAACATCGCTGCCCTGAACAACACCACCTTCACCGCTGACGAGCTGGAAGCCATCGATAAGGCTTCCGGATTTTACAAGGAGTAATTTATGTCCAAAACTGTATGGATAACCGGAGCTTCTTCCGGCATTGGCCGGGAGTTTGCCCGCCGGTATGCCCGCCTCGGCTTCCGGCTCATCCTCACCGCCCGCCGCACTGACCGTCTCGAAGCTCTGGCCGCAGAGCTCACCGCGAAGCACAGCACATTCTGCCGCATCCTGCCTGCTGATTTGGAGCAGGAGAGCGAGTGCGCCCGTCTCTGCGAGGCGCTGACTGACGAGCGCATCGATATTTTCATCAACAACGCCGGCTTCGGCGTCTGCGGCAGCTTTCTTGAGACCAGCGGCGAGAAAGAGCTCTCCATGGCGAAGGTCAACGTGCTGGCCATGCACCAGCTGTTCAAGTTCGCCGTGAAAAAGATGGAGGCTCAGGGCTTCGGCACCGTGCTCAACGTGGCGTCTTCCGCCGGGCTGCTGCCGGGCGGACCCTATATGGCGGGCTACTACGCCACCAAAGCGTATGTTGTCAGCCTGACCCGGGGCGTGGCCGAAGAACTGCGGGAGCAGCACAGCCCGGTCTACGTCTGCGCCCTCTGCCCCGGCCCGGTGGACACCGAGTTCAACGAGCGGGCCGATGTGGTGTTCGCACTGCGGGGCATCAGCCCGGAACTCTGCGTGGAGGAGGCCATGCGGGGGATGCTCCGCCGCAAGACCATCATCGTCCCGTCGGCCCTCATGCGGGCGGCGACGACGGCCCAGCGGTTCATGCCGATGGCGATCTTAATGCCCATCATGGCCCACCAGCAGAAGAAAAAACTGGGCTGAAGGGCTATTGTGTGCAACAAGCAGCAATCCCGGCCTTTGCAGAGTCCGTTTTTATGACGATTTCACGAAAACGCAGCAAAATGAGAAAAAATTTGCAGTAATTGTGCCAAGAAAACACCTTGACAGTCGGAATAAATAATGCTACTCTAGTATACAAGAGGGTGCAGGGCCGGACAGTCCAAATTGCTGCTTCCCGTGGCGGCAGTTAGACTACAGGTATCGTCCGGCAGCGCAGCGCCCCGCAAAGCAAAATTCTGATTGGAGGACTTAATTATGGCACAGTGTACTCCCAAATCCTTTGACCTGACCGGCAAGGTCGCGCTCATCACCGGCGCATCTTACGGCATCGGCATGGCTATCGCAAAGGCAATGGCCGCAAACGGCGCTACTATCGTCTTCAACGACATCAAGCAGGAGCTGGTCGATAAGGGCCTCGCCGCTTATGAAGAAGCCGGCATCAAGGCTCACGGCTATGTCTGCGACGTCACCGATGAGGACGCCGTGAACGCCATGGTCGCAAAAATCACCGAGGAAGTCGGCCATATCAACATTCTGGTCAACAACGCCGGCATCATCAAGCGCATCCCCATGACCGAGATGACCGCTGCTCAGTTCCGTCAGGTCATCGATGTTGACCTGAACGCTCCGTTCATCGTCGCCAAGGCTGTCATCCCCGACATGATCGCTCAGGGCGGCGGCAAGATCATCAACATCTGCTCCATGATGAGCGAGCTTGGCCGTGAGACCGTCTCCGCCTACGCTGCAGCCAAGGGCGGCCTGAAGATGCTGACCAAGAACATCGCCTCCGAGTACGGCGAGTACAACATCCAGTGCAACGGCATGGGTCCGGGCTATATCGCCACCGCCCAGACCGCCCCGCTGCGTGAGGTCCAGCCCGACGGCAGCCGTCACCCCTTCGACCAGTTCATCACCGCCAAGACCCCGGCGGGCCGCTGGGGCGACCCGGAAGATATGGTCGGCCCCTGCGTCTTCCTGGCCTCCCACGCCTCCGACTTCGTGAACGGTCAGATTTTGTACGCCGACGGCGGCATCCTCGCCTATATCGGCCGACAGCCTAAGTAAATCAGACAGCAGAAAAGCCCTGCGGCGTGCCGCAGGGCTTTTGTCGTATCATCTTTGAGCACTCAGGCCATATTGCGATGGGACTGTATCCATGAGCCACCGCTGCCGTTTCCGACGGCAGTGTTGTAGACCACGTTTTTCAGTTCCTTGACCATGGAAGCCTTGGAACTCTCGTAGGCCTTTTGTGCATTGTCGGCGAGGGACTGGTCGCGGCCATTCTCCCGCAGGCAGGTGCGCATCTCCGACAGCAGCGCATTGAATTCCTTGTCGCAGGCGCTCTGCATGGAGGTCAGCTTGCCGCCCTTGGAAACAACGATGGAGACTTTCAGGCCGAGGCTGTGCTTTTCGGCGGGATACTCCATGTACTCATCGTAGGCGTCGCAGATGACAGAATAGAGCTGCGACTGGAACTTCTTCTGCAGCTTTTCCATCTGAAGAAGATACTGTGCAAGCTGTGCGTCACACTCGTTCTGAGGGGTGGGAGCGGAAGAGGAAGACGAGGAAGCAGCCGGATGGGAGGCAGTCGGCTCCTGTGCGGCAGTCTGCCCGGTGGAGGATGCCTCGGATGCCGCCTTGGAGGAAGAAGCTGCACTGGAAGAGTTGTTGTCAGCAGAAGTGCTGGATGCAGAGGCGCTTTCGGCGGCCTCCTCAGAAGCAGCGGCTTCTTCCGAGGCGGCCTGTTCCTCTGCGACGAGCTCGATGACAGAGGCAAATTCACTGTTGCTGGTGTCGGTCAAGAGCTGGTCCCATGCGTCGGCGCTCTCGGATTCGGCTTCGGACGAACTGGATACGTCAGAAGGCTCGGCAGCGATGGACACAGAGCGGAACATATTGAGTACGGAGACGGCAGGGATCGCAACTGCAACGGCAACACACATCCCGACTGCCGCAGCGATGCGGGAAATCAATTTTTTCTTCATAGAATAACTCCTGTTTCAGAGGATCGGGTCGAAATGACTGATGATAAGGATACCATCCCTGAAAAAGGAAATCAATAGATAAAACGTGAAACTTTTGGATATTTTAGCAGAAATCAAACAAGCGGGGATGCTGTGTTTTGCAGCATTCCCGCTTGTTATCTCAGATAATGATGCCGTCGCAGTGGTCGAGCTCGTGCTGGATGATCTCTGCTGTCCAGCCTGAGAAGGTCTTGATGCGGGGCTGGAACTTTTCGTTCTGCCACTGCACCTTGATGGTCTGCCAGCGTTTGGTCTTTCGGGTGCCGGTGAGGGAGAGACAGCCCTCCTCCGTCTCATACGGCCCGGACTTTTTGAGGATGACCGGGTTGAACATGACGAGATAGCCGTCCTCGCTCTCGAATGCGATGATGCGTTTAGCGACGCCTATCATGTTCGCTGCCATGCCGACGCAGCCGTCTTTGTGGGCGATGAGCGTTTCCAGCAGGTCCTGCACGATGGGCAGGTCTTCCGGCAGGGCAGGCGCGGCTTTTCGGGCGAGAAAAAGCTCGTCTTTGCAGATGTCACGAATCATATTATTTCAGCTTCTCAAGAATTTCGTCGGCGCTCACACCGCTGGCGAGGAGCTTTTTCAGCACATCCTCGGCTTCGGCCTTCTTGGATGCCTCGGCGGCTTTCTGGGCGGCAGCGGCCTGCCTGGCTTCCAGCTTGGCTACTTCTTTGTCGAGCTTCTTGACAGAGGCCTTTTTGGCTTTCAGGTCGGCGTTCAGCGACTTGACGTCGGTCTTCAGCTCTTCGATGCTGGCAGCCACTTTCAGAATCTCAGCTTCCACGGCGGCTTTCTCTTCCTGCTTTGCTGCGATTTGTGCGGCGAAGTCGGCGGTCACTTTAGTGGTCTTGACTTTATTCTTGCTTCCTTTGGGTCTGGGCATGGCGGGATACCTCCTGATTTTGGTTAGTTTGTGAGATAAGTATATCACACTTTTTATGTGCATTCCAGTCGGCTTTTAAGCAAAAATACAGAACAAAAAACCGCAAAAAGCGCAGATGTTCCTGCAGCTCTTCGCGGTTTTTCCTTTTATCGGAGTGGCGAGACTCGAACTCGCGGCCTCCTGCTCCCAAATATGCCCAAAATCGGATTGAATGGTTGCAAATCGTCTTATTTTATGTTGAATCACCGTCATATTTATTCAAAGCGATTCTCTTTGATTTTGTTTCATTTTGGATGAATAACGCACAAATAACGCACAAAACAGCAGTGCGATAAAGCGGACAGAGGTATTATACAGCGGCTTTTGCCCGCTCTTTTTATGCCCGGCTCTTTTCGCGGATGTTGTCAAAAACAATTTCCATTGCGTCCGACGCTGCCGCGTCTGCTGTGCGGATGAACCCCGCGTAAATATCCGTGGTGGTGGAGGTCTGAGCGTGGCCCAGACGGCCCGAAACCGTTGTGATGGGAACGTGGGCGGCTATCATCAGGCTTGCGTAAGTGTGCCGCAGGCTGTGGAAGTGCACCGCCGGGAGATCATGCGCCCGCAGGAAGTGCGGGAACCATGTTGTCAATCTTTCCAGATCAAAGGGTGTTCCGTCCCAGCTGGTAAACAACAGGTCATTTTGCACCGTCTTTCCGTTCTCCACCTGCACAGTACGCGCCCACATCGACCCAACGCGCAGCCGTTCCGCCTTTTGATAGAGCTGGTATTCTCGCAGCATATCCATACAATTTGCGCCCACCTTGAACGTGCGGTTTGACGCTTTGGTTTTTGGTGCGGTGAAGATAAGCCCCTCATGCGGGATATATTCCACTGTGCGGTTTACGGAGATGGTGGAGGCATTGAAATCAATATCAGACCAGCGCAGGCCGCAAATCTCGCCCCGGCGCATCCCTGTGAACAAGCCAAGCTGCACCATAGCGCTGTACTGTGGCGGAACATCATGCAGCGCAGCCAGCAGCCGCGCGGCGTCGGCCTCTTCCAGATAGGACACTTCAACAGCTTCTCCCTTTGGCGGTTCTGCCCGCTTTACCGGGTTATCCTCCACAATGCCCCATTGCACAGCCTTTGTGAAGACGCTGGACAACATCCGGTGATAGTGCTGCACTGTGTTCCCGTTCAGCTTGCCGCCTTCTTTTGTCTGTTCGGTGAATGCTTTGGAGAAGATCACCCCGGCGGCGCGGGCTACCTTCTCAGCTGAGGCCCGGCTTACCGGCGTTCCGTTGCAAACACAGGTTATTGTGCGCCCACCTACACCCGCAGCCTTTGCGGTATCCTGCCGCTTGCCGCGTGGCAGCTCTTTGAGGAGGGCAGGCGTAGCCAGATATACAGAATCCCGCCGCGCTCCCGCCTCTTCCAAACTGGAATAAAAGGCCATCAGGTGCGAGGGTCTTATCTGGTTTACCCTCATGTGACCCAGCGCCGCAGAGATACGCGGCCTAAGATACCGATATTCTACCCCGGTTTTGGGCTTACACTTTTTGTCGATGTACTCCGAAAACCAGCGGTCTATCAGGTCATCCAGCTTCATATCTGCATCGAGAGCAAGACCGTTATGCACTTCCCGTTCAAACTCATCTGCCCGGCGGCGCACTTCCTTTTCCAGCTTGCGCCCGGTCAAGGTGGGCGGAGGGGTGAAGGTGCGGGACGTTGTGACCTGCTTGCCGTTCCGATCATACCCGGTAGACACCCGGAACAGGTAGGAAGTGGAGCCGTTTTTATTCTTTCGCTTCACGATCTGAGCCATTCTTTAGCGCCTCCTCAATAAGCTTTCTTATCAGATAATCGGCATAGTCCTGAACCTCTTTTTTCAGTAACAAACGCTTTTCGGAGGAAATAGTAACGCTTGCACAGCCTGCTTCAAAATCCAGCTTTTGAAATGTTGCCGTTTCGAGCGCATAATTGACGGCGAGAACTTTTGACGAAAAATCAAAAGCACTCCATTCTGCCTTTTCCTGAGCTTTTCTTACGGTTTCTTCAATTTCTTCTGTGGTCATAAAATCATCTTCACACCATAACCATTCAACGCGAACATCCGCTGCCGTGGCTATGCGTTCCGCGTTGTCCCTTGTAAGATTGTGCTTTCCGGTGACGATACAAGAAAGGTGTTGTTGTGATGTATGGAGAACTTCAAGAGCAAAATCTTTTTGATTTTTTCCGGTGCGGCCTATTGCAATTTTCACCCGCCTGCCGCGCTTCTTTGACAACAATTCATCTGGTTTTTCGGCTGTTTTAGATTTTTTATTCATTTTCGACCACTTTCAGACCAACTATGCAAGCTCGAACTATGTTAATTGCGATAACATTGCAAAAAAGATGCAATTTACAAAATTCACATTTTGTGACACAATAATAGCATAGCACAAAACAAAAATCAACAACAGGAGATGATAAAAATTGACTGAAGCAGAAAAGTTTGTGCCGATACGAAAACTAGCCGAGAGTGGTTTCTTGACAGAGTCGAGGCTGAGAAAAATGCACAAACAGGGAAAGCTTCCCGGCATTTGGTGCGGAAAGAAATTTTTGGTCAATGTTCCGCTTCTGAATGAAGAACTTGACCGAGAAAGCAAAAAGCAGCTAAACGGAGGTGAACGCAATGAGTAATACGGTGCAATATCCGACTATGGCAACGGTGAAGGACGCTGCCGCCAAGTTCGGCATCTCTGAATACTTCTTGCGGAATCTCTGCCGCGCTGGCAAGGTGCGTTTTGTCTGTGTTGGCAACCGCTGGTTGGTCAATTCCTTCGATTGCTTCAATATAGATACCGTCCGTATTCGTACGCTGATTTTTCACCTTGAAGAAACGACTGATCTTCATTGTGTAATAGATCTTACCGGAAATAAGCGCAACAAACAGTGCCGTAAATGCATGCATATTGCTTAACGAATGAATGGAAAAATCATCGTACTGGATTCCGAAATACCCTACCAGAGCAGCCAGTGTGATAATTACTAAAATGATAATATTTCCTGTACCTTCATAGATTTCCTGCTTTCTCCGTTTCATAATGGCATAACTGACCGTTGTTGTTACTGCCAGAAAAACAGCAAAGAACTCATTAACACTGGCATATACGAAATTCAGAATTTCCAGTACATGTCCACCACACAATTTCGCTATAAACGTCTGATATGCAGGAATCGGTAGATTGATCAACATCGCCGCCAGGTACCCGACTACAAGAAGCGGGATCATCATGATCATACCCTGTCGGATCGCACCCAGCGCGCAGCTGCTGTCAAGCCGGTCTGCCATACGCATGATCATTTTTTTAAATTTGCTCATCTTTTGTTTTAGTGCAATAATCTGGGAGTTAATTATCACACGTTCCTTTCTCTACTCTCTCACCAGATGTAGTTTTTCTGCAAGCTTCAGGATCAGGGTTCCCTTTGGCATAGCAAGGATTTCTTCCTTCGTATATCCTCCGACTGCCAGAATAGCTGCTGCATAGAAAATAACTGCAAGCAGGATTGCCAGAACAACACTGACTGAATTCATATGGATCAGGTGGTAGAAGATCTGATAACTACCCCATGCAACGATTCCCATAAATATCGACGCAACAGCAGGAGCAAGATAGATCTTCTTCACATCAAGCTTTGTAGACATATATTTGGATACAGATATATGGTTAAAGATACATGCCAGTAATGAATACAGGATCGTAGCCGCTACCAGACCGAACAGCTTCGCATCTGTAAATTTCAAAATAGCAGCAAGAAATACTAAATGGATCAACAATGCAAGTGTCGCATTCTTCACCGGCTCCATAACCTTTCCGATTCCCTGCAAGATACTGTTTGTAAGTGTTGATAATGAATAAAATACCACAGATATGCAGCCGGCAGTCAATGCCTTAAATACCAGCGGATCCGCGCCACGGAACAACAGCGTGATGATCGGTTCTGATAACACACCGATTCCGACAGCACATGGTATCGTCACCATCATCGTGATACTCATGGACTGATTGTATACATGATTCGTTTCCTCTTTATCACCCTTGGTAAATGCTCCCGAAATATTTGGTATCAGGGTTGTTCCAACCGCAGATGCAATTGATACCGGAAGATTGATCAGCACCATATACTGACCGGAAAAAATACCGTACAAATTTGCAGATTCAACACGATCTACATTTTTACTGTTTAAGACATTGTAGAAAATCTTCATATCTACGGTGGTCGTAATATTATACACAAATGCAGCAATAATGATTGGTGTTACGATCATTACGATCTGCCGGAATAACTTTCCATATGATTCTACATTCGACGAAACATCAGTCTCTACTGTCTCCATGATTTCTTTTCTTCTTCCTGCATATGCGATCAGAATATAAATAATTCCACAGAGAACACCTGCCCCTGTTCCCATTGCACTGCCTGCTGCACCATATTTTGCATGTTCAGAGGTTCCCGGTGCAAATGGTCTGGACATCAGATAGGCAGCCAGAACGCTGACAACTGCATTTGCAATCTGCTCTATAATCTGTGATATAGAGGTCGGAATCATCGTTTTATATGCCTGAAGATAGCCTCTGTAAATAGCAAGAAAGCCCGACAGAAATATTGTCGGTGCGAGGATCTGTAAGCTTAAAATCGCATTGGGCTGTTCCTTTACCAGAACCGGTGCAAATGCAAATGTCAGGATACCTGCCACCAACCCGGCAGATACTACATAGATAAAAGCGCATTTAAATACTCGTCTCGCATTTCTGTATTCTCCCAAGGCCAATTTCCCTGAAATGATCTTAGAAACCGCCGTCGGAATGCTGTAAGTTGCGATCATCAATATCATGGAATAGATTGCATACGCTGTACCATAATATCCGTTTCCCTCATCTCCGATAATCTGAAATAACGGCGACCGATATAAGAGACCGATCACTCGGGATAATATACCTGCACCTGCAAGTACTGCCGCCTGAAAAGCAAAATTTGTCCTCATACCGGACGGCTTCTTTATTTTCTTCTTTCCATTATCATTCTGCATGATTGTTTCTCCTGATTATTATGTAACCGACTACCAAGCGATCAGCTACCATTCTATCCGGTTGCACATATTTCCAGCGTCTGCTATACTGACATCGGAAATGGCACACGTTTCCAATACCCTATATATATACCAGTTTTTTATACTTATTACAAATAAAATATGTAAAAGATTTTTATAAAAGGAGGTTTTCCACCTATGGCTAATTCAAATATTCCAAAAGATCCTGTTATGCTCCTTAGTTTTATTAATATGAAGCTTCGCGATTTTTATCCGAGTCTGGATGAATTATGTGCAGATCTGAATCTGAATGTAAATGAAGTATCCGAAAAACTGGCATCTGCCGGCTTTAACTATGACGAAAAATTAAATCGATTTGTATGATAAGCAAGCAAGTAATTTTACTTTCATTTTATCTCATTACAAACGGAATGCCGGCAGAGCTATGACCGGGTATTTGTGTTTAAAATACCCCATAGATATCTGCCGGCTTATTCTATCACATAAAGCTACACTATATGTGCCCTGTCATTTCTGAATATGCTACGTTTCCTACATCTGATCATCTTTGTCGTCATCACTGCTCTTCTTTTCAGCTCCATGCTCCGTTGCTGCCAACTGATCATCTGCTTTCTCCGCATGCATCACTTTCTCAATCTGCTGATATAACCTCTTCGCATGTCGCTTCGCCTCACGTTCTGCCTTTGCAGCTGCTTTTTCCTCCGGAGTTTTTTTATGAAAACGGATATCCTCCTCTTCCTCTGTCAGATAGATTGGCTTTCCGGTTTCTTCATCGATCCGTTTGATTCGCTCAAATTCCGAGGACACCGATACCATATGCTTCTTTTCCAGCTTGTCGGTACATGTCTTATTGATATACATGTAGATACATGCAAATACCGGAACCAGCAGAACAAGCGGGAAGATTTTTGAAACAGGACATGCCAAAACACAAGCAGGAAAGCCGTTTTGGAAAAAATG
>OLRG01003011.1_pt1 | contig 11159 bp, 8 predicted proteins | sample 1672331 | NCBI WGS metagenome assembly OLRG01 (sample SAMEA3136672, study PRJEB25190) | human gut metagenome
ATGCAGCGCGTCGCCATCGCCCGCGCGCTCATCAACGATCCCGAGATCTTGCTGGCCGACGAGCCCACGGGCGCGCTCGACTCCAAGACCAGTGTGCAAATCATGGACCTGCTCACCGAGATCGCGGACGACCGCCTGGTCATCATGGTCACGCATAACCCCGAGCTGGGACAGCGCTACGCCACGCGCATCGTCACCTTGGCCGATGGCGTCATCCGTGACGATACCCGCCCGTTCGACCCGGCGGCCGAGAATAGCCCGCGCCGCACCGCGAAGCAGGCTCGCCGCACCAGCATGTCGTTCCTCACGGCGCTCTCCCTGTCGTTTAAGAACCTGCTCACGAAGAAGGGCCGCACGCTCATGACGGCGTTCGCGGGCAGCATCGGCATCATCGGCATTGCCGCCATCTTGTCGCTGGCCAACGGCGTGAACAGCTATATCGCCAATGTGGAAGAGGAGACGCTTTCCGAATACCCGTTGCAGATCCAGGACCAAGGGTTCGACATGACCAGCATGATGGGGCTCGGCAGCGGCGCGGAGGGCTCGTCGGCGGAGAAGGCCCAGGACGACGCCTCCGATGACGATTCGGGTAAGCCCGTGCACGAGTCGAAGATGATCGCGAGCACCTTCGACAGCATCGGCAGCAACGACCTTGCGTCGTTGAAGGAATACCTTGACTCGGGCGAATCGGGCGTGGAGCCGTATGTGAGCTCCATCGAGTACGGCTACAGCGTCACGCCGCAGATCTTCAGCTCCGACACGTCGGGCGGCGCGCATCAGGTGAACCCGGACAAGTCGTTCGCCAGCATCGGCCTGGGCTCCTCCGCAGCTTCGAACGGCATCATGTCGTCGATGATGAGCACCAACATCTTCTACAAGCTGCCCGACAACATGGGCATGGTCGAGGGCCAATACGACGTTATGGCAGGTCATTGGCCCGAAAACTACGACGAGATCGTGCTGGTGCTTACCCCGGGCGGCAGCGTGAGCGATTTCATGCTCTATTCCATGGGTTTGCGCGACCATGCCGAGCTCGAGAGCATGGTGCGCGCCTTCGCCAACGAAGAAGCCGTCAACGCGCCGAGCGACAGCCTGTCGTTTTCCTACGACGACCTGATGAGCGTCACCTTCAAGCTGGTGAACGCCGCGGACTTCTACCAGCGCGATAACGAATACGGCGTGTGGAAGGACAAGTCCGGCGACGACGCCTACATGAGGAACCTGGTGGACAACGGGGAAACGCTGAAGATCGCGGGCGTCGTGAAGCCGAAGGAGGGCGCGAAGATCACCTCCCTGCAAACGGGGCTGTACTACCCCTCAAGCTTGGTGAACCACCTGATCGACCAGGCGGGAAACACCCAGATCGTGCAGGACCAGAAGGCGAACCCGGCGACGAACGTGATCACGGGCAAGTCGTTCGCCGATGAGGAAAGCAACCAGAAAAACGGCAACGGCTTCGATATGTCAAGCCTGTTCACCATCGACGGGCAGAAGCTGCAGAGCGCCTTCACGTTCGATCAGAGCGCGCTGGCCGCGGGGCTGCAGGGAGCCGATCTGGGCGCCAGCATGGATTTGTCGGGCATGAACCTGGATCTTTCCAGCTTGCCTGCCTTCGATGCATCTTCCATCAGCATCGACCCGAGCGCCATCGACGTGAGCAAGCTGAACCTTGACTTCAGCGGGCTGGACATCGGTTTTGACGGTGTGCAGCCCACCATCAAAACCGATGCGCTCACCGCCGGCGTCATGGGCATCGTGCAAGGGTACCCCGCGTGGCTGGCGGCGCACCCGGAATACGCGGGCAACGTCGATGCGGCCGTGGCGGCGTATCTGGCAGACCCCGCCACGCAGGCCGCCATGCAGCAGGTCATCGCCGGCTCCATCGACTTTAGCGGCATGTCGGGCCAGATCGAACAGCAGCTGCGCGATCAGCTTTCGCAGCAGATCGGCCAGCAGATTCAGCAACAGCTGCTCCCGGCGTTGACGCAGGCCATCTCCTCGCAGCTGCAAACGCAGCTCGGCGCCGCTATGCAAGCGTATATGCAAAGCGCCATGGCGCAGGTGATGACCCAGTTCGCGGGCGCGATGCAGCAGCAGGTGTCCGCCGCGATGGACTCGTATATGACCAGGCTTGCCGGCAACATGTCCAGCGCCATGGGCATCGACCAGTCCGCGTTCGCCGACGCCTTTCAGATGAACATGGACGAGAACGAGCTTGCCGAGCTCATGGCGAGCCTCATGTCCACCGAGCAGTCCAGCTACGACAACAACATGAAGAAGCTGGGCTGGGCGGATTACGCCAAACCTGCCAGCATCGATATCTACCCGAAGGATTTCCCCAGCAAGCAAAACGTCATCGACATCCTCGACAACTACAACGACCGCATGGAGTCGAACGGCGAAGAGGGCAAGGTTGTCAGCTACACCGATATCGTGGGCGCGCTGATGAGCTCGGTCACCACCATCGTGAGCATGATCAGCTACGTGCTGGTGGCGTTCGTGGCCATTTCGTTGGTGGTCAGCTCCATCATGATCGGGGTGATCACCTATATCAGCGTGCTCGAGCGCAAGAAGGAGATCGGCATCCTGCGCTCCATCGGCGCCAGCAAGGGCGACATCAGCCGCGTGTTCAATGCTGAGACCATCATCGTAGGATTCACGGCGGGCGTCATCGGCATCGGGTTGACGGCGCTTGCCTGCATACCCGCCAACGCCATCGTGTACTCGCTGTTCGATGTTCGCAATGTGGTCATCCTGCCCTGGCAGGCGGCGGTGGTGCTCGTGGGCATCAGCGTGCTCCTTACGTTCCTGGCGGGCCTGATCCCCTCAAGCGCCGCCAGCCGAAAGGATCCGGTCGAGGCCCTGCGGTCGGAATAAGGCGACCGCGTTCGGTAACGTTTCTAGCGGCAGGCCATGCTTTCCGCTACACTGCAAGGGTTGATTGTGAGCGCCCGGCGTATCGCTACGCCGGGCGTTTTTGCGTTACGCGCGCCACGGCGCGCGGTTTGGAGGACGAATGGAACGCGAGAAGTTCGGAACCCGCCTTGGGTTCATCCTGGTGAGCGCGGGCTGCGCCATCGGCCTGGGCAACGTGTGGCGATTCCCCTATATCACGGGCGAGTACGGCGGCGCGGCGTTTGTGATCATGTACCTGGTGTTCCTGGCCATCTTCGCGCTTCCGGCCCTCATCATGGAGTTCGCCGCCGGCCGCGCAAGCCAGCGCTCCATCGCGCGTAGCTACGATGTGCTTGAGCCGGCGGGCACGAAGTGGCATGCGTTCAAGTGGCTGGCGCTTGCCGGCAACTACCTGCTCATGATGTTCTACACCACCGTGGGCGGCTGGATGCTCGCCTTCGTGGTGAAAAGCGCCTCGGGCGAGTTCGTGGGGCTGGAAAGTTCCCAGGTTGCCGACGTCTTCAACGGCCTGCTCGCCGACCCGGTGCAGCTTGCCGTGTACATGCTCATCATCGTGGGCGTGGGCGTGGGCGTCACGCGCGCCGGCGTGCAGAAGGGCGTGGAGCGCGTGACGAAGGTCATGATGATGGCCCTGTTCGTGGTGCTCGTTGCCCTGTGCGTGCGCGCGGTCACGCTGCCGGGCGCGGCCGAGGGTCTGCGTTTCTATTTGATGCCTGATTTCAGCAAGATGTTCGCCGGCGCCACGCTGGCCGAGCAGCTGGCAACCTTCGGCGATGCCGTATATGCGGCCATGGGCCAAGCCTTCTTCACCGTTTCGGTCGGCATGGGCGGCATGTCCATCTTCGGAAGCTACATCGGCAAGGACCATACGCTCACGGGCGAGGCGGTGCGCGTGGCGGGCCTCGATACGCTCGTGGCGCTGATGGCGGGCCTCGTCATCTTCCCGTCCTGCTTCGCGTTCGGCGTGGAGCCGGGTTCGGGCCCGGGCCTGGTGTTCATCACGCTGCCCAGCGTGTTCAACGAGATGCCGTTCGGCCAGCTGTGGGCCGTGCTGTTCTTCGTGTTCATGACGTTCGCCGCGCTGTCCACCGTCATCGCCGTGTTCGAGAACATCATGAGCTTCACCATGGACCAGTGGGGGACGCCGCGAAAGAAGGCGTGCCTGGTCAACGGCGTGCTGCTGGCGGTGCTCAGCATGCCATGCGTCTTGGGCTTCAACGTGCTGGCGGGCTTCACGGTCCCGGGCATCGGCGACATCCAGGCCATCGAGGACTTCCTGGTGTCGAACAACATCCTGCCGTGGGGCGGCCTGCTGCTGGTGCTGTTCTGCACGCGCAAAAGCGGCTGGGGCTGGGAAGGCTTCCTGGCGGAGGCCGACACGGGCAGCGGCCTGAAGTTCCCGCGATGGGCGCGCGGCTACGTGGCTTACGTCATCCCCGTGGGCATGCTCATCGTGTTCGCCATGGGTTATGCCCCCATCATCGCGAAATGGGCGGGGCTGGGCTGATAAGGCTTTGAAATCGCATATCGCGCCTGGTAGGACCGCTGGGGAACCGGCGGTCCTTTTCGTTGCCCGAGACGCTGTTCTTCGTGTGTTTCTCCACATTCTCCGCTATTTGCCGGCCCGCCCTCGCAATCGGGCCGTCGGCGTGACTATAATGGCTAGCAACGAAAATCCCGTTGCGAGAGAAGGAGCCGTCTCCCATGGCTTATTATTACGACGAGCCGTCACGTACGTTCAACGAGTATCTTCTGGTACCTGGTCATACGCCTGCTACGTGCGTTCCGGCGTCGGTGAGCCTGAAAACCCCGTTGGTCAAGTACCGCAAGGGCCAGGAAGAGTGCCCGCTTTCGCTCAATATCCCCATGGTCAGCGCCATCATGGCCGCCGTGTCCGACGACAACATGGCCGTCGCCCTGGCAACCGAGGGCGGTCTGAGCTTCATCTACGGCAACCAGACCATCGAGCAGGAAGCCGCCATGGTCGCCCGCGTGAAGAACTACAAGGCCGGTTTTGTCGAGTCCGACGCCAACCTTTCCCCCGACATGACGCTTAACCAGGTTGTGGCCCTGAAGGAGCAGACGGGCCACTCCACCATGCCCGTCACCGACGATGGCTCCGCCCACGGCAAGCTGCTCGGCGTCGTCACTGAGCGCGACTATCGCCTGTCCCGCATGACCGGCGAGGAGAAGGTCTCCGAGTTCATGACCCCGCTCGAGAAGCTGGTCACCGCCTCCGAGGACACCTCCCTCAAGGTCGCCAACGACATCATCTGGGACCACAAGCTGAATTCCCTGCCGCTGGTGGATGCCGAGGGCAATCTGGTCTACATGGTGTTCCGCAAGGACTATGACAGCCACAAGTCCAACCCCAATGAAATGCTCGACAGCCACAAGCGCTACATCGTGGGCGCGGGCATCAACTCCCGCGACTACGCCGAGCGCGTGCCGGCGCTGGTCGAGGCAGGCGCCGACGTGCTGTGCATCGACAGCTCCGAGGGCTATTCCGACTGGCAGAAGATGACCATCGAGTGGGTGCGCGAGCACTACGGCGATTCCGTCAAGATCGGCGCAGGCAACGTCGTTGACGGCGAGGGCTTCCGCTTCCTGGCAGAGGCTGGCGCCGACTTCGTGAAGATCGGCATCGGCGGCGGTTCCATCTGCATCACCCGCGAGACCAAGGGCATCGGCCGCGGCCAGGCCACGGCAACCATCGAGGTGGCCAAGGCCCGCGACGAGTACTTCAAGGAGACCGGCGTCTACGTGCCCATCTGCTCCGACGGCGGCATCGTCTACGACCATCACATCTCCCTGGCGCTGGCCATGGGCGCCGACTTCGTCATGCTGGGCCGTTACTTCGCCCGCTTCGACGAGTCCCCGTCGGCCAAGGTCATGGTCAACGGCACCTACATGAAGGAATACTGGGGCGAGGGTTCTGCCCGTGCCCGCAACTGGGGTCGTTACGACCTGGGCGGCAAGAAGAGCCTGTCGTTCGAGGAGGGCGTCGACTCCTACGTGCCGTACGCCGGCCCGCTTAAGGACAACATCGCGGTCACGCTGCTGAAGATCAAGTCCACCATGTGCAACTGCGGTGCGCTCACCATCCCCGAGTTCCAGGACAAGGCCAAGCTCACCGTCATCAGCTCCACCTCCATCGTCGAGGGCGGCGCGCACGACGTCGTGCTCAAGGACAAGGCTCCTTACGCCTCCAACATGCGCTAAGCTCGTCGGTTAGCTAAACGAAAGCCTTGTAAGACATTGAAGCGCCCCTGTTTCTTGGATATCGAGAAACAGGGGCGTTCTTGGCTTGCGGGGTGGAAACGCAGCTGCTAGGACAGGATGCGCGTCAACTGAAAAGGCATCGGCGCGGGCCGATGCCTTTTCAGTTGCTTTAACTCGTCTCTTGCCCAATCGCTTGGATGGGATGTCTCCGGGTTAGCCGGCCGAGCATCGGTGTAGGCCGCCTCGACTGAATTGCGTCGGTTCCGTCGCCGTAAGCGCCAGCTGCTCGGCCCTGGCCCTCGATCTCGCGTGCAGGGCGAAGCTCGTGTATGGGCCGCTATCGCGCGGTCACGCCTTCGCTCTCCCCGATGATGCGATGCAGCTCCTCGATGTAACGGTCCAAAAGCTCGGAGGGCTTGCGTTCGTTGTGCATGATGTACCCCACGGTCATGCGCTCGTCGGTATCAAGCGGGATGCTGACGATGCCCGTATGCATTTCGCTTGAAAGCACGCCCGTGGAAAGCGTGTAGCCGTTATAACTGGTCAGCAGGTTGGAAAGCGTGCCGCGGTCGGAGATGCGGATATTGCGCGAGTGCTCGACGTAGCTCAGCGGCTCCTCGGAGTAGTAGAACGAGTTCGCGGTTCCTTGCTCGAAGCTATAGCGGGGCCATACGGTCAGCTCCTCGGGCTTGATGATGTCGCGTCCGGCCAGCGGGTGGTTCTCTCCCACGAACACATGCACGCCCGCGTCGAACAGCGGGTAGAACGACACATCGGCGTCATCGAAGGCCTTCTGCATGACGCGCTGGTTGAAAGCATCTAGATACAGGATGCCCACTTCGCTGCGGAACGACCGCACGTCATCGATGATCTCGGCGGTGGTGGTTTCCCGAAGGATGAAATCGAAGAAATCGCCCTCGCATTGCTCGACCACGTTCACGAAGGCCTCTACGCTGAAGGCGTAATGCTGGGTGGATACAGCCAGGCGCGCCTGAGGCTTCTCCTTGTTGGCGTAGCGCGATTCCAGCATGTTCGCCTGCTCGATGACCTGACGTGCGTAGCCGAGCAGCTCGGTGCCGTCGTTGGTCAGCGTCACGCCGCGGTTGCTGCGCGTGAAGATGGAGATGCCGAGCTCCTGCTCAAGCTCTTTGATGGCCGTGGACAGGTTCGACTGCGATGCGTAAAGGTTCTGAGCGGCGGCGTTGATCGACCCGTATTCGGCAATGGCGATAAGGTAACGAAGCTGTTGAAGCGTCATGGTTGCGTCCTTCGCGAAAGATAGCGTTGCAACGAATTGTAAGGCTCGGAGGTTGCAAATGCGGCGGCAAGATGAATTCACCATTTTCCCGTTGACCGTTTCGTAGGGCACCGGTAGAATGAAAAGCCGCGCATATGCGAAGTGGGCCTTTAGCTCAGTCGGTAGAGCAGGGGACTTTTAATCCCAAGGTCGCGGGTTCGATCCCCGCAGGGCCCACCACTTTTCGTTCGATACGGCACTGGGGTATCGTCCAACGGCAGGACTCTGGTTTTTGGTACCAGCTACCTAGGTTCGAATCCTAGTGGCCCAGCCATTTAACGTTTCAGCCTCCCGATTGGGAGGCTTTTTATTGTCCGAGAAGAGTCGGAACGCGTGATTTCTCCTGCAATGCCCTTGACGCGTCGCGGTAAAAGGGTATAATTACAAGAATCTGAACGCGAATCTCATCTCAATCATTCTCACGCGTTAAGCCGACAAGGCGGTTGCGCAATGCGCGAATACCTGGCGGCCTCGCCCAATCTCAGCGGCGAAGGCTGCGCGGCATCTAGACCGCACGCCTGACATGCAGGTATCGAAAAGCCACGAGCTCCTCTGGTCTTGTGCGCTTTGTGTATTTTCCCCACACAACTCAATAAGTTTGGTATCATTCCGGATTGCTGCGAAAAGACGAGATTAGTTTGAAGGAGCACCGTTGACCAAGCAAGATGTTATCGAACTGGGTGGTAAGGTTCTCGAAGCCCTGCCGAACGCCATGTTCAAGGTGGAGCTGGAAAACGGCCACCAAATCCTGGCCCACATTTCCGGCAAGATGCGTATGCATTACATCAAGATCTTGCCCGGCGACAAGGTGACGGTCGAACTGTCCGTCTACGACTTGAACCGCGGGCGTATCACGTACCGTTTCAAGTAGTCTCAGCTCGCGCGCAAGCCGGCGCGCCAGTGTCCCCGAGAATAATCACCTGCGGCTGGGTGTGTACATATAGGACCGCATTAACCGAAAGGAAATTGAAATGAAGGTACGTCCTTCGGTCAAGAAAATGTGCGACAAGTGCAAGATCATTCGACGCCATGGCAAGGTCCTCGTTATCTGCGAGAACCCCCGTCATAAGCAGCGTCAAGGCTAGGAAGAAAGAGGAGATAAACCTATGGCACGTCTTGTTGGTGTCGACCTTCCTCGCGACAAGCGCATTGAAGTCGGCTTGACCTACATCTACGGCATTGGCCTGACCACGTCCAAGAAGATCTTGGCTGAGACGGGCATCAATCCGGACACGCGCACGAACGACCTCACCGAAGAGGATCTCGTCAAGCTGCGTGACTACATCCAGAACAACATCAAGGTGGAGGGCGACCTGCACCGCGAGGTGTCTCAGAACATCAAGCGCCTTATGGAAATCGGCTGCTACCGTGGCCTGCGTCATCGCAAGGGCCTGCCCGTTCGCGGTCAGCGCACCCACACGAATGCCCGTACCCGCAAGGGTCCCCGCAAGCAAATCGGCGGCAAGAAGAAGTAAGTAAGGGAGCTAAGAAGTGGCAACTAAGAAAAACGTGCGCACGCGCATCAAGCGCTCCGAGCGCAAGAACATTGCCGTTGGCGCTGCGCATATCAAGTCTACGTTCAACAACACCATCGTCAGCATCACCGATCCTCAGGGCAACGTGATCTCTTGGCAGTCCGCCGGTACCGTCGGCTTCAAGGGCTCCCGTAAGTCCACGCCGTTTGCCGCGCAGATGGCTGCTGAGGCTGCTGCCAAGACGGCTATGGAGCACGGCCTGAAGAAGGTCGCCGTGTACGTGAAGGGCCCCGGCTCTGGTCGCGAGACGGCTATCCGTTCGCTGCAGGCTACCGGTCTGGAAGTCGCCAGCATTCAGGACTGCACCCCCATTCCGCACAACGGCTGCCGCCCCAAGAAGCGTCGTCGCGTGTAACTGAAAGGATCTATTACTATGGCTATCAATAGAACTCCGGTTCTTAAGCGCTGCCGCCAGCTGGGCCTGGATCCCGTCGTGCTGGGTTACAGCAGCTCCAAGACTTCCAAGCGCGAGCCCAAGCGTCGTCGTAAGGAATCCGAGTACGCGATGCAGCTTCGCGAGAAGCAGAAGGTCAAGTTCATCTACGGCGTGCTCGAGAAGCAGTTCCACATGTACTACGAGAAGGCTCTGAAGATCGAGGGCATCACCGGTGACAACCTGCTCACCATCCTCGAGAGCCGCCTCGACAACGTGGTGTTCCGCCTTGGCTTCGCCCGCACCCGCAAGGAGGCCCGCCAGACCGTTCGTCACGGCCACATCACCGTGAACGGCAAGCGCGTGGACATCCCCTCCTACCGCGTGAAGGCCGGCGACGTCGTGGCTGTCGCGCCCAAGTACAAGGACCTGCTTCCCATCAAGGAGGCCCTGATTTCCTCCGAGCACATGGCCGTGCCGGCGTGGCTCGAGGTCGACATCGAGAAGCTCCAGGGCACCGTCCTGCAGCTCCCCACGCGTGACCAGATCGACCTTGACATCGACGCCCAGCTCATCGTCGAGCTCTACTCCAAGTAGTAGAGACCGGTTGGAGGTTTCTATGTCCGATTTCATCCGTCCTAACGTGACGGTAGAAGAGGTCAGCGAGAACGTTGCCCGCGTCATCGCCGAGCCGCTTGAGCACGGCTATGGTGACACGCTTGGCAACTCGCTCCGCCGCGTGCTGCTCTCCTCTCTCGAGGGCGCCGCTGTGGAGGCCATCCAGATCGACGGCGTGCAGCACGAGTTCACGACGGTCGAGGGCGTCTATGAGGACGTCACCGACATCGTCCTGAACGTCAAGGGCCTTGCGTTCAAGAGCCTTGGCGTCGGTGACGAGGCCACGGCCACCATCTCCATCGATGGCCCGGCTACGGTGACTGGCGGGGACTTTGACATCCCCTCCGAGTTCAACCTCGTCAATCCCGAGCACGTGATCTGCACCCTCGCCGAGGGCGCCCACCTCACGATGTCGATGCGCATCGGCACCGGGCGTGGCTATGTCTCTGGCGAGGACAACGAGCACGATGACGACCCGATTGGCCTCATTCACGTGGACTCGCTCTTCTCGCCCGTGCGCCGCTGCGCCAAGGCCGTTGAGCCCTGCCGCGTGGGCCAGCACACCGACTATGACAAGCTCGTCCTTGAGGTCGAGACCAACGGTGGTGTGTCTCCGCGCGAGGCCGTCGTCGAGGCCGCGAACATCATCAACCAGCACATGACCGCGTTCATGTCCCTGGCCGATGAGGGCGAGCAGGCCGAGGAGCCGTCGATCTTCGCCGCTGGCCAGACCGACGACAACACCGAGCTCGACAAGCAGATCGAGGACCTGGACCTGTCTGTGCGCTCCTACAATTGCCTGAAGCGCGCCGGCATCCACTCCGTCCGTCAGCTCGTCGAGTTCTCCGAGAACGACCTGCTCAACATCCGCAACTTCGGCGTCAAGTCCATCGAGGAAGTCAAGGACAAGCTTGAGTCGATGGGCCTGAGCTTCAAGGCTTAAGCGCCGCTACATCACATAGGAGTAACTGACTATGAGGCACTACAAGAAGAGCGGGATGAAGCTTGGCACCGACGCCAGCCACACCAAGGCTATGAAGAAGAGCCTGTGCCAGGCGCTGTTCGCCAACGACCGCATCAAGACGACCCTTCCGCGCGCCAAGGCCATCCGTGGCGACGTGGACCGCATCGTCACCTGGGCGAAGAAGGGCGACCTGCACTCCCGCCGTCTCGCCATCGCCAAGCTCGGCGACAAGGA
>OLRG01003019.1_pt1 | contig 11138 bp, 9 predicted proteins | sample 1672331 | NCBI WGS metagenome assembly OLRG01 (sample SAMEA3136672, study PRJEB25190) | human gut metagenome
CGTTCCTACATTAACACTGTGATTTACGCCTTTTCCCATACGGCTCTGGTAATCATCCTCACGGCTCTGACGGCCTACCCGCTGACCATCAAGGATTTCCCCTTGAGAAAAGGAATCACCATTTTCATCACCATCACAATGTTCTTCAGCGGCGGTGCAATCCCGACTTACCTTCTGATGAAGGAGCTGCATCTTATCAACAACCCGCTGGTTATGGTAGTTCCCTTCGTGGTGACAGCCTATAACCTGATTCTTTTCAGGACCTTCTTCGAGGGAATCGACCCCTGCATGAGAGAGTCCGCCCGGATCGACGGAGCAGGAGAGTTCCGTATCCTGATCCAGATCATTATGCCGCTTTCCAAAGCGATCATCGCGGCAGTTTCCCTTTTCACGATCGTTGGAAAATGGAACGACTGGTATTCCGCTCTGATTTACTTAAACTCTGAGGCCTATTATCCGGTGCAGATGATCCTCAGAAAGATCCTGTTCAACTCTACGGTTTTTGCTCAGATGGACCCTTCCGTCATGCAGATGTTCCGTAACAGCACGATCACCCCGGCAAACATTCAGATGGCGACCATCGTTGTCATCATGCTGCCCATCATGTGTATCTACCCCTTTATCCAGAAATATTTCGCCGCAGGCGTTATGGTCGGAGGAGTAAAGGGCTGATGAATAAAAAAATGTTCAGGTGCGCCTGAACCCATAAAAGGAGGAACCCAATATGAAGAGAAAAAACGTATCCAGAATCACCGCGCTGGGACTGTGCGGAACCATGCTGCTGAGTGGCGCCGCAGGCCTTACCGCTCACGCTTCTGAAGAAGAGCCCCTTTCTTTCAAAGTGACTACCGTATATTTCGGTGATCAGTCTCCGGAGAACACCAAGATTCAGGAAGAATGGATCAAACTCTGCGAGGAAAAACTGGGAAGAAAGCTTGACATTACCTTCGAGTACATTCACACCGGCGATTACACAGAGAAACTGCAGGTAATCAACGCAGGCGGCGATCTGCCTGACATTCTGACCTGCTACAGCACCAACAGCAACGCAAAACTCATGGTAGATGAGTACGGTTCCAAGGGACTTTACCTCGATCTCGCCGAGCATCTGGATGATATGCCGAACTACAAGAGCTATCTGGACAAGGACCCGCAGAGCCAGAGCACTCTGTTCACTCCGGAAGGAAACCTCTACGGTGCATACAACTTAAGCATCGTTCCGACTGGTTCCGCTCACGGCGCTTTCTCCACGATGATGGCTGTGAAAAACAGCGTGCTGAAAGATCTGGGCCTTGAGATCCCGACCACTCTGGATGAGGTTTATGATGTAGCCAAGGCAATCAAGGATGCCGGCGTTTCCAAATATCCCATCGTTCAGCTGGAAGAGTGGCAGAACCCCGAGGATGTGGTATTCAACGCTTATCACACCGCTTCCAACCGTTACTATGATGGAACCGAGTTCAAATATGGCCCGCTTTCCGATGATTACAAACAGGCTCTGCAGTATCTGAACAAGATTTACACCGAAGGACTGATCTCCCCGGATTACTTTACTTACACTACTGATATGGGTAATGCCGATCTGGAATCCGGCACCGCCTGCATCCTGCCCTCTGCATGGGAAGGTTATCCCGGAGCCTGGGCTGATGAGCGTCCGGACGACGAATGGGTAGCAGTACCGCTTCCGACCTCCGATGCTTATCCGGATGAGGCATGGCAGTTTGAGAGAGAGTTCACCAGCGAGTACGAGTTCAACCCGGGATACAGCATGGTAATCTCCGCTCAGTCTCCGATCGCTGACGAGCTCGTGAAATTTGTGGACGCTCAGTATGACGAGGATGTCATCAACCTTCTGAACTGGGGAATCGAAGGCGAAACCTATGAAGAGAAAGATGGCAAGAAGAGCCTGATCGTTACCAAAGATCAGTATGCAGAGTATGGTATGCCTGTATCCGGTTCCATGCGTTCTGGCATCTTCCCGCAGCCGCAGGATATGGATCTCTGGAGAATCGAGATCTCTGAACCGGCTCCGATCTACTGGGATGGTGAGATCGTAACAGATAAACTGGTTGCTTTCTCCAGCAGCGTGATGAACGAGAACAACACCAGCCCGAGAGACGGCCAGCCGAATCCTTCTATCTCCGCAGACGAGTCCAGCGAATATGCAAATATTATGACTCCGGTAGAGACCTATGCAAAAGAGCAGAAGGTAAAATTCATCAAGGGCGATCGTTCCTTTGACGAGTGGGATTCCTACATCGAAGAGATCAACAAGATGGGCGATATCCAGGCAGCAATGGATATTTACAACAGCAAACTCAGCAAATAATAAAGAGTAAAAAAGACCGGGGCGGCGTGAAGCTGTCCCGGTTTTCTGCTATTGAGAAGAAAACTCGTTGCCAGAAAAGAAAAAGGGGCGTATAGTGGTTATCAGCAAGGGCGGAAACGCCTTGAAGTAAAGGAGAATATAAAAATGAGAGCTTACGAACGTCTGATTAAATATGCCATGGTTCCCACGGCCAGCAACGAAAATTCCGCAGCAGTTCCCACCACCGAGTGCCAGTTCAACCTGGCCCACATTCTGGTACACGAGCTGCAGGAGATGGGCGTAAAAGACGCCAGAGTCGATGACAAATGCTATGTTTATGCGAGCATTCCCGCGACACCGGGCTATGAGGACAGCAAAGTCCTGGGCTTCATTTCCCATATGGATACCGTGTCCGATTTTGCAGATCATATGGTACAGCCGATCGTCCATGAAAACTATGACGGTAAGGATCTGCCGCTGGGTGAGAGCGGACGTACGCTTGAAGTGAGCCTCTTCCCGCATCTGCCGTCCCTGAAAGGCCGTACGCTGATCACCAGCGACGGAACCACGATCCTCGGAGCGGATGACAAGGCTGGTGTGGCAGCGATCATGTGTATGGCAGAGCGTCTGATGAAGGATGATATGCCTCACGGAAAGATCTGCATCGGTTTTACACCGGACGAGGAAGTGGGAGGCGGAGCCGATCATTTTGATGTGAAAGGCTTCGGCGCAGATTTCGCCTACACCGTGGACGGCGGAGCCGAGAGCGAGATCGAGTACGAAAACTTCAATGCGGTGAGAGCCGATGTGGATTTCAAAGGCTTCAACATCCATCCGGGTTCAGCCAAGAACACGATGATTAACGCCGCTCTGGTAGCAATGGAATTCAACAATATGCTTCCGGCCGGGGAGACTCCGAGGGACACCGACGGTTACGAAGGTTTCTATCATCTGACCCGCATGAGCGGAAATGTGGAAAAAGCAAACCTCAACTATATTTTAAGAGACCATGACGCGGACAACATCGCCAGAAGACAGGAGATCATGAAGGAGATCGCGAAAAAGCTCAATGAGAAATACGGAGCAGGTACCGTGAACCTGACCCTCAAAGAGGAGTACCGCAACATGGCTGAGAAGATCAGAGAGAACTTCCACCTGATCGAGAATGCGAAAAAAGCTGTCAAGAAATCCGGCGTGGAGCCTCAGGTGGTTCCGGTCCGGGGCGGCACCGACGGCGCGCGCTTAAGCTTTATGGGTCTGCCTTGCCCGAACCTCGGCACCGGCTCCTATGCCTGCCATGGTCCTTACGAGCACGCTACTGCAGAGGGCATGGACATCGTGGTAGATACTCTGACTGAGCTGGTACGTCTTTACGGAGAGATGAAATAAGAATGGGAAAAGAAGTAAAAACAAACGCAATGCGGATCCTCGACCGGAATAAAGTTCCCTATGAGATCCTCAATTACGAATGTGATGAATTTATCGATGGTCTTCATACTGCACAGGCCACAGGGGCGCCGGTAGAGCAGTCTTTTAAAACGCTGGTGGCGAAAGGGAAGAGCGGTGGTTATTATGTCTTTGTGATCCCCATTGCGGAGGAAGTGGACTTAAAAGCCGCAGCAAGATCGGTAGGTGAAAAATCCGTGGAGATGATCCATGTGAAGGATATCACCGCCATCACCGGTTATGTCCGGGGCGGCTGCAGCCCTCTGGGCATGAAGAAACAGTTCCCGACCGTGATCCATGAAAGTGCAGAAGCTTATCCGGAAATCTATGTCAGCGGAGGCCGGATCGGTACTTCCATCAAGGTAGAGCCCCAGGCGCTGGCCAAAGTTGCTCGGGCGAAGTTTGATGATATTATCCGGAAAGCAGAATAACAGGAAAACCGGACGCTCTGCTGCTTTCAGCGTGGCTTTGATTCTGAAGGGAGGACAGGAATGATCTACCATCAGGCGAAGGATCCGACCGCTTACCAGACGATTTTCTACCGCCAGATCGGTCTGAAGAAACAGGAAGAGGAGACGGGAAACAGCTGGAGAGACGATGAAGGGGGATATATCTATACCTTTGGAACGATGGATACGATCCAGATGGGAATCGGAGAGTATACGGTTCCGGTGGATTTCCTTTCGGAGTTTCAATACGATACGGAATATCTTCATGCAGGGATCATCTATGAAGGGATTACCTATTCACTGGTGGATAACCATATGAAGGAATTTGCCACACCTTCTGCGTTCCTGGCGATGGAACAGGCGGCAGGAGGCATCAACTGCTGGAAAAAAGGCCAGCATTTCAAAGGAGTGGAGATCTCCGTGGAACTGGGATATCTCCGGGAAACACTTCTTCCTTTCCTGGGTCTTTCCGCAGAGGCTTTGGATTTTCTGGAAAAAAACGTTCGTTATCTTCATTTACCGGAGGAACTGCAGGATCTGATCTTTCGGGCAGAGCAGCTTCTTCGGAAACAAGAAATGACGGAGAGCCTTTTAAAATCTCTTGCAGCAGAGTTTGTATCCCAGCTGGTGCGTCCGGAAATCCGTTCCGTTTTTGCGAATGGAGAGGCGATGCTCACCGGAAAGATCAAAGTAGGGAAAAAAGAGATCCGTATGAAGGAAGAGGATTTTCAGAAAATCATGCAGGTTCATGACCGGATACGGGATCATGCGGAAACCTTTGTGACGATTTATGCGTTGAGTCAGGAATTCAGTATCGGAGAACAGAAGCTGAAAGCAGGTTTTCAAAAGCTGTATCAGCAGACGATCTGGGATTATGCCAATCAGGTACGAATGAACCGTGCGGCAGTCCTTCTGAAGGATCCGGAAAAAAGCATTGCGGAGATATCAGCACTCACCGGTTATCAGAGTCAGGCGGCTTTTCGGAAAATGTTCAAGAAATGGAGCGGGACGACTCCGGGAAGATTCCGGGCCTTTATCAGAGAAGAAAACTGATACTTCAGGAGGCCGGAACTCATTGCTTTTTACAATGGGCTCCGGCCTCCAGTTTCTTTTTAAGCCTGTATGGTTTTGTGATGACGTCCCTCGGGAATGACAAGAGGTGTACGGGAGACCGGATCGGGAATGATCTGACAGTCCAGTCCGTAGATTTTTTTGATCAGACCGGGTGTGATGATCTTAAGAGGAGCACCCTGAGCCTCCAGCCGTCCCTGATACATGGCAAAAATATAGTCTGCATACCTGGCAGAAAGATTGATATCATGAAGCACCATAAGGATCGTGGTGTTTCTTTTTTTATTCAGATCCGTGAGAAGATCCAGGATTTCCACCTGATAAGCAATATCCAGATAGGTGGTGGGTTCATCCAGCAGGAGAATATCGGTCTGCTGTGCGAGAGCCAGAGCGATCCAGACCCGTTGTCTCTGACCGCCGGAAAGCTCATCCACACTCCGGTCTGCCAGTTCTGTGATACCCATGAGTTCCAGCGCTTCTTCCACTGCGGCAAAATCCTCCGGACGCATACCGCCAAAGGCTCGCCGGTAGGGAAAACGCCCACGGGCGACCAGATCCGTTACCTTGATCCCTTCCGGAACAACCGGAGACTGGGGAAGCAGTCCCAGAGTTTTGGCTACTTCTCTGGAAGGAAGAGAAGAAATACTTTTTCCATCCAGTGTAATCATACCGGACTCTGGTTTTAAAAGCCGGGCAAAGGTTTTGAGAAGCGTGGATTTTCCGCAGCCGTTGGCTCCCAGAATGACACTGATCTTCTTTTCAGGAAGCGTCAGTGAGACATCAGAGAGGATTTTCCGACCGTCATAACCGGCGGAAATTGTTTCAGCAGAAAGTATGGGATTGTTCATCAGACATGTTCTCCTTTGTCATTCATTTGAAGCAGTAAAAATAACAGGTAAGGTGCTCCGAGGATGCCTGTGACCACACCTACGGGATAGCGGGAGGGGAGGGCGAACTGACCGATGAGGTCAGATGCCAGTACCAGTGTGCTTCCGGTGAGAGCCGAGGTAAGCATGCCGTTTTTTCCGTTTCCGGAAAGTCTTGTGGCGATGGGGCCGGAAAGAAAGGCTACGGAAGCCACCGGACCGGTCACAGAAGTGGCAAAAGCTACCAGAAGGAGCGCCAGAAGGATCAGTGTCAGCCGGATCCTTCTGACGTTAACACCCAGAGTCACGGCATGGGCTTCTCCCAGCTGAAGCATGGAGAGCTGTCGGTTCAGGAGAAGGATCGCACCTCCTGCTCCGAAGACGACAAGCGCTAAGCGGGGGACATTTTCCAGTTTTACGCCGTTTAAGCTTCCGCTGAGCCAGCGGAGTGCGTTGGCCACATCGTACTCGGAGGCTTTCAGAAGCATCCACGAAATGACTGCGCTCAGAAAAGCCTGCATGCCAATACCTGTGAGGATCAGCCGGGCGTTGGAAAAACCGCCGCCCTGGGAGAGAAAGTAGATCAGGACAGAAACCAGAAGACCGGAGAAAACAGCCATCAGGGAGACCGTGCCTCCGTTAAGCTTTAACACCAGAATGCCGGCAGCCACACTGGCACCGGAGGTGTCACCAATAATGTCAGGACTGGCCAGGGGATTTCCAAGAAGCTGCTGAAAGGTATTTCCGGCCATGCCAAAGGCCAGCCCACAGAGGATGGCAGTGAGCATCCGGGGAAGGCGGAGGGTTCTGATCGTAAAAACAGCACCTTCCACGTCCTCGCCGGAAAGCACCTTCAGTACGGTCTTCGGGGAGTAAATGGTGTTTCCATAGATCATCATGATGCAGGCAAGGGCAAAAGTGAGGAAAAGAAGCGTAAGAGCCGTAAAGACGTACCGGCGCTGGCGCTTCCGATAACCGACTGTTATCGTGGAAAGCTGATTTTTCGTTTGTTTTTTCACAGAGAACTCACCTTCGCTTTCCGAATGATAAAAATAAATACCGGAGCACCGATCAGGGCAGTGACAATGCCGGATTCCAGTTCACCGGGACGGCCTAATATATGGCCAAGCACATCGGCAAACAGAAGAAGACAGGCGCCGCCAACGGCAGAGAGCGGCAGGATTTTTCGCATATCCGGGCCGAGGAGCAGGCGCATAAGATGAGGGATCATCAGTCCCACAAAGCCGATGGGGCCTGCCAGAGCCGTAGTGGATGCACAGAGAAGAACTCCCGCGAGGGCGCTTGAGGCACGGATCAGAGGAACATTGAGTCCAAGTCCTGTGGCGGCATCGTCACCGAGCGCCAGAGCGTTCAGGGAAGGGGCCAGAAAAATGCTTAAGAAAAAACCAATGACAAAACAGGGCAGAAGCAGACGGATGTCAGCCCAGTCTGCGCCGCTGATACTTCCTGTCTGCCAGAAACGGAACTGATCCATGACCTGGGTGCTGGGGAGCATAATGGTATTGACCAGAGACTGGAGCGCGGTGCTTGCGGCGGCACCTGCCAGAGCCAGCTTGATGGGAGTGGCTCCGCCGTGCCCGATGGAGGCAAGCCCGTAGACCAGAATAGCCGTGAGTGCGGCACCAGCAAAGGCGAGACCGATATACTGGATGCCTTTATTTATATGAAGAAACGCGATTCCGAACACAACAAAAAGGGAAGCTCCCGTATTGACACCCAGAATGCTGGGATCAGCAATGGGATTTCGGGTGATGGCCTGCATGAGAGCGCCGGAGATACTCAAAGCGGCACCTGCGAGAACACCAAAAACCGTACGCGGGATCCTTGCCTGGACCACATTGGCATCAAAACTGCTCTCGCCCAGATGAAAAAGACTCCGGATCACAGTCTGAAAGCCCACGGATTTTGCTCCGCAGGCTACAGAGGCCAGAACACAGAAGGCCAGGCAACTCAGACTGATGATACCGGTGAGAAAGAACCGGTGCTTTTTCATTTGATTTTTTCCTGAGCAGCAGAGAGGAGGCTTAAATAGTCATCAATCTCAGCGGGAATGGAGAGGATGGAGGGAGTTGCGGCACCTGCCAGGGCAGTGGTGCTGTCAATGAGAGCAACGGCTCCATTTTTCACTGCGGGGATCTGACTCATGAGTTCATCCTGCTGAAGGGCATCCAGAAGCGTCTCATCGCCATAAGCAACAATCATATCCACATCACTTAACTGATCGGCATTTTCACGGCTGACGGTGATGCTGAAATCTGTGCTGTCTCCGGCAAGTTTGGTGACACTTTCCGGAAGTTCCAGACCGAGATCCAGAAGATAAGTAGCTCTCGGGTCTGCGGAAGGCAGATAGATATAGAAAGAACTCAGATCGTCAGCATTGATCCAGCAGAACGCAGTTTTGGTGCCTTTAAGGTCCGGATAGTCGGCCAGTTTATCCTGGATCAGCTGCTCGACTTCAGCTACCTTAGCTTCTCCCTCGGCTTTCATACCCATACCCTCGGCATTTTCAATCGTCTGGTCTCTCCAGGTAGTCTGCCAGGCATTTTCCTTATAAGGAATGACAGGGGCAATCTGGCTTAAGGTGTCATAATCCTCTTGAGTCAGACCGGAGTAAGAAGCCAGGATCACATCAGGATCACAGTCGCTGATGGCTTCAAAATCCAGACCGTCCACATCATCAAAAACATTGGGAGCGTCAACACCCAGTTCCTGGAAGGCTTCATCTGTCCAGAGATGCAGATTGTTTTCTGTCACCATACCATAGTTGGCGGCGGAAACGCCCACGGGAGCAATGCCGAGTGCCAGCGGCGTGTCCTGGTTTTCCCAGCCGACGGTGGCAATGCGCTCCGGTTTGCTCTCGATGACGGTTTCCCCGTAGGCATGCTGGATTGTGATGGGATATTCGGTTTCCTCGTCTGCTCCGGAGACAGTGCTTTCCTCAGCAGAGGCTGCCTCGGTTTCAGAAACAGTTTCTGTCTCGGCAGCGGAAACAGCCATAACAGATGTCAGTGCCAGCAGGGAACAAAAAAGAACGGATAATTTTTTGAATTTCATAGAGACCTCCTAAAGATAATTTCTAATGGTAAGTTAAGACTAACTAACTGCGTTGGAGTATAGCATGGAGAAAAAAATCCGTCAATCCATGCATCGTAAAAAATATGGTTGTCACCGGATTGAGTCGTTTTTTGCGTTTACAAAATTTTCAGAATAAATAGCATCACAGATTCCTGAAAATAATGTTATAATTAAACTGACAGAGCAAAAAGGCAAGAAGGAGGCATTATGGCGGAAAAAGATTTTGTAAAACTGAAAAATGTGACGAAAATATACCAAATGGGTGAAGTGCAGATCCGTGCGGTAGACGGCATTGATTTTTCCATTGATAAAGGCGAATTTGTAGTTGTGGTAGGTCCCAGCGGAGCCGGAAAAACCACGGTTTTAAATATCCTCGGCGGCATGGACAAGGCCTCCGGCGGAGAAGTCCTGGTGGACGGAAAGGACATCGCCGGTTATTCCCAGAAGCAGCTGACGGGCTACCGGAGAAACGACATTGGTTTCGTTTTCCAGTTCTATAACCTGGTTCCGAACCTGACAGCACTGGAGAATGTAGAACTGGCTCTTCAGATCTCTCGAAATCCCCTGGATGCAAAGACGGTTATGCAAGAGGTGGGTCTGGGTGACCGTCTGAACAACTTCCCGGCCCAGCTTTCCGGCGGTGAGCAGCAGAGGGTTTCCATTGCAAGGGCACTGGCAAAAAATCCCAAACTTCTGCTCTGCGATGAACCGACGGGTGCGCTGGATTATCAGACAGGAAAAGCCATTTTAAAACTTCTTCAGGACATGTGCCGGGAGCGGGGAATGACCGTTATCGTCATTACCCATAACTCGGCCCTGACACCTATGGCAGACCGTGTTATCCGGATTAAAAACGGAAAAGTATCGGAAATGCACAGAAACGAACATCCCGTATCCGTGGAAACCATTGAATGGTAGGTGAAGGTATGAAGAAGAAAGCACTGAGAAAAGATTTTTTTGTGGAAGTACGAAAAAGCCGGAACCGTTTTCTTTCGATCCTTTTTATTGTGGCTCTTGGTGTGTCTTTTTATTCCGGTATCCAGTCGGCTGCACCGGATATGAAACGTTCCGGGGATGTCTATTTTGACCGGGAAAAACTCATGGATCTGAAGGTGGTCAGTACACTGGGGCTTACAGAAGAGGATCTTCTGGAACTTGAGAAAACGGAAGGCATAGAAACGGCAGAAGGTGCTTATATGACAGATGTCCTCTGTGGAGAAGGGGATAACCAGAAGGTTCTGCATCTGGAGTCCGTTACAGAGGAGTTTCAGAAGCTTCAGCCGGATGAGGGGACGCTTCCGTCAAAAGCCGATGAATGTTTTCTGGATGCCCAGGCGGCACAGGCCTTCGATGTCCATGTGGGAGATACCATCACCGTACAGGAGGACGGAGAGGAAAGTGATTCTGTTCTGAAAAGAAAGACCTTTACGGTGGCAGGTATCGGCGGAAGTCCGGCATATATCGCTTTCGGCCGCGGAAATACGACGCTCGGTTCCGGTGAGGTTTTAGGCTTCTGCTATATTCTTCCGGAAAATTTTGACATGGATGTTTACACACAGGTTTTTCTTTCGGTGGAAGGAGCAGAAGAGGAGGTTGCTTTTACGGACGCCTATGATTCCCTGGTGGCGACGGCAAAAGAAAAAGTAGAAGAGCTCTCCGAAAAACGCTGTCAGGTCCGGTATGATGAGGTCACCGGTGAGGCACAGGAGAAGATCGATGATGCGAAACAGGAGCTTGCGGACGGCAGAAAAGAATCGGATGAAAAACTGGCCGATGCGGAGAAAACACTGACGGATGGCGAAGAGGAACTGGAGCAGGGAAAAAAAGATCTGGAGGACGGTAAAAAACAGCTCTCAGAAGCACGGACACAGCTGGATGAGCAGAAAACGGCCCTGGATGAGC
>OLRG01003039.1_pt1 | contig 11065 bp, 8 predicted proteins | sample 1672331 | NCBI WGS metagenome assembly OLRG01 (sample SAMEA3136672, study PRJEB25190) | human gut metagenome
AAGAGAGCTGGAGCTTCAGCTGATCGTATGTGTACCGGATGAACGTCTACAGTCGCTGATACGAAATGTAGACTGTGTATACGGTTTCCGAAGACATCAGAATCAGGTATCTATGATGCACATTGATAAAGGTGATTATCTGGATATGGTTGAGGGAAATGAATAAGGAAACGGTTATCAGAATCAAGTATCTATGATGCACATTGATAAAGGGGATTACCTTGATATGGTTGAGGAAGACGAGAGATAGAAGAAAGGGGCTTATCGCCTAGTGCGATAGCTCCTTTCTGTATAAAGATAAGCAGGCGGTTCCGTTGCGGGATCGCCTGCTTTTTAAGAACAAAAAGTGTTTTGAAATGAAAACATATAATAGAAAAATTGGAGGTGATATTTAACTCACTTCTTGTAAATTTACTGTAAAAAGAAATTTTTTTTATGAAAGATGCACAATGTTACCTGATAAATATTGATGAATGATTCAATTATCTGTATATTTTTATTAAGAGAAAAATTATGTTTGTCAAAATACTGCACAAAAGAGCTGATTTTATACAAGTAAGGACAGAAGGAGGAGCTTTATGACAGAGAAAAAATCAATATCACATTTTTTTAAGCCGGGAATAGTTCTTGTACTGGGAATATGGATGCTTTTGGGTATTCAAACCACTGTATATGCAGAAGAATCCGGAGATGATGGAGCAGTCGTGGCTCTGGATGGAACAGAACAAAAACAGACCAAATGATACACGTAAGCCGGCGGCATATATTGTAAAAGCAGCGTTGGACCCGGAAAAGCTGGTTGCAGGTTCATCTGTGTGGTGTTTTTCCGACATTTTTGAAGAATTTTCTGAAATTCAGGAAGAATTTCACGGAGAATTTGGACTGCTGACACACAGTGGGATACCGAAACCTGCCTATTATGCTATGAAAATGCTGGCAGAATTGTGTGATAACAGAATTGTTCTGGATAAAGACGCTTCCGATGGCGAGGTGGGTATAGCAGCATTTGAGGATGTGGACAAGATGCAGATTCTATTGTTCCGTCAAAAGATGAAAAATGAGGTTTTACCGAAAGAACATATTGAGGTTGAGGTTGCACTTGAGCGAAATCCCAAAGAGGTATTTCTGGAACGCATTGATGAGGAACATTGTAATCCGCTTCAGCTATGGGAAGAAATGGGCAGTCCCCAAGAACTGACAAACAAACAGAAAGAGATGCTGCTTGGAGAGACAGCGCTCAAAATGGAGAGAGTATCGTATGAATACACGGAACATCGTCTTACTTTGAAAGCAGAAATGGGTGTAAATGATGTATGGATTTACGCTCTGTTTTTGATTATTTTATATTTTTTCGATAGGCAGAAGGGGGACATCCAAAGCGTTGTTTAAAAAGCTTGCTAAAATGCGAGGCAGCGGTAAAGCCACACAGATATCCAATGTTCTCTAAAGTCAGGTCTGTTTCGTTAAGATATTGGGCGGCTTTGTCAAGACGGATATTCATAAGCAGAGAATTAAAGGTTTTCCCTGTTTTTTCTTTTACGATTCTGCATACGTACTGTTTACTAAAGTGAATTGTGTCTGCTGTGGATGCCAGATCTGCTGTCTGGTAATTTTGTGTTAGATAATTGAGTATTTCTTGATACTTTATATCGCTTCGGCTGACCTTAACTGATGATTTGATTTTTACACTTTGATCACGCAGTATAGTAGCAAATAACAGAGAAAGATAATTCTTCATCACTGTATTGCAATATTTATCCTGATTAATATATTCGGCAAATAGAGCCAGAAAAAGATCCCGAATATTATCGTGGTTGGAGGTATGTATGGCGAGATAAGAGGTATAATCTTCGGAGTCTAATGTTGTCTGTGATATAAAAGTAGTCAGAGTGGTGTCTCCTAGAAAAATGTTCGTGTATTCTGATATAACAAAAGAACGGCGAAGATTTAGGAAGAGACAGAGACTCTCCACGTCGACGGAAATCGCATAATATACCTCAGGAGGTATAATGTAAAAGTCTCCCGCCCGGAGGTGAAACAATTCTGTATCAAATTCTAAAGTACCTTTGCCTTCCATGAGATATATAACTGCGTAATAGTTGCATTTATGCCGTAATGAATTGGGAAAGTTAAATTGTTTTGCTACAGTAAAGTCACATCCGGACAGAATATTGAAGTAATCTGTTATTTCTTCCAGTTCCGTAATATATTTTGGCATTGTTATATTGCCATCCATGGGAGATGGAAAATAAAATCGGGAAAGATTTTGGCTTTTGATGATATAGTTGTCGAAAAATTCAAGATAAGTATCATATTTTAAAAAGTTTTTCTGTGATCTGGAATATTCCATAAAAGAAATTTCAAGATTATTCAGATTCTGCAGTATATGATATACCTGTGTTCCGTCTATGAGCTTCATTCAGATAACCCTCCATCCATATTATTTATAGTATAACCTGTCGAAAAATAAATAACAAGATGTTTCATGAGAGATAAATTAATCCTTCAATATTAACAGGTTTACAGAGAAAGTGTAGGACAGTGATTCTCTCAAACCAGAGGAGGATATAAAATATTTGTAAATGAAGGAGGTTCAGGAAATGAGTGCACAGATGAAAAGATTAAACATTGCCGATGAAAAATTTTCCGGCAAAAAGGCATTTGGTTTCTCACTTGTAAGACTGGGCAATATTCTTGCAGGTCTCATGATTGGAGAAGTAACTTACTTTGCGACAAACAGTCTGGCGTTGACTGCTGCGGCGATTTCTACGGGTGTTGCGATCAAGACGGCGATTGATGCGGTAACAGATTTGATTATGGGGACGATTGTTGACCGGACGCATACGAAATATGGAAAAGCCAGACCATACGTGCTGGCGGGAATCCTGATGTGGATTACCCTAATCGCATGCTTCGCGGTTCCAACAAGCTGGTTTGCAGGAATGGCACCGGAGCGGAGAAACCTTTGGATGGTTGTGTACATAACAGTGTTTAATGCATTACATAGTGCGATATTTTCCACAATTGTAAACATTGCTTATGAGACACATATTAAGCGATCTATTGTTAAGGAAGAAAACCGGATTAAATCTTTGACAGTGATAGGAATCATTTATGCTGTCGGATCTTTGGTACTACAGATGGTGCTTCCCGCAATCATTAACATTTTCCATGGATCCCAGACCGGGTTTGTGCTAATGGCAGTGGTAACAGCAATTTTCGGTATTATCGCGTGTATAGTCTGCTTTTTTCTCTGTCCGGAATATACAGAGGAAGAGCTGGCTGCATTTGGAGGATACGATGTAGAGGAGGCAAACAAGAAGATTCCGATCAGCGAGTTTTTAAAAGATGTTCTGAAGAATAAATACCTAGTGATGTATACTTGTATCAATTTTTTATACATGGTTATTCTGATGAGTTCTTTTACAACAGGACAGTATTATTTTCAGTATGTATTTGGCAATCTTGGGACGTTTTCTATTGTTATGGTAATGTCGGCAATTTTGCTTCCGTTGTATTTCTTTATTCCAAAGATCTGTAAACGTTTTGGTGTAGCAGCAGTGATCCGGACAACGATGATCATTGCAGTAATTGGAGTTTTGATACGTGTTGTTGCGCCGAGTTTATTGCCGACACAGTGTATCGGATATTTGTGCGTAAGTCTTCCGAATATTTTTGTGGCATGTGTTGGTTCCCAGATTAATTTCGAGTGCATGGAGTATGGCCGTTATAAGACGGGGGTTATTGCTGAAGGTATGTATTCGGCATTTGTAAGTTTTGCACAGAAAATGGCGACCAGTTTGAGCAGCCTTATTATCGGAGTGATCCTGTCTGTTAGTGGATTTGACTATTTGACCGCTGCTGTTGTCAATAATGGTTTTACGGATTGGTCAGAACTTTCAGCTTTAGGAATTGAAGGATATGAAAAATATGTAGAGGGAGGAACACATACAGTAGAAGCGGCAATGTCGGGAATCAATTTTGCTTATAACTGGATGCCATTGATTTTCCTTGTAATCTGCATAATTCTGTTTTGTTTCTTCCACCTTGAAAGAGATTTGAAAGAACTGCGTGTCGCAAATGGTCTGAATGAGGACGGAAGTATGAAAAAATAAATAGTATATTAGTAATGATATGAACCGGTTAAAAGCGTCGAGGGTATTTCCGCGGCGCTTTGAATTTAAATATAGGGTATGGAAAGGAAGAAAATTATGAAAATTATAAGCTTTAATCAAAAATGGATTTTTAAAAATGAATTAAAAAATATTCCGGAACAGACAGTTGATCTGCCCCATGATGCAATGCTTACAGAAAAGCGCCTTCCGGAAGGTAAAGCCGGCGCTGCAGGAGCTTATTTCCCCGGCGGAAAATACAGCTATCGAAAAGACCTGTTCGGGGCAGAAGAGTACAGGGACAAATCAGTTTATCTAGAATTTGAGGGCGTTTATATGAAATCATCGGTATATCTTAACGGAGAAAAAATAGGTGGTCATATCTATGGATATACAGGATTTTATGTTGATCTGACAGACAAGCTCCGCATTGGTAGTAATAATGAAATCAGAGTTGTAGCAGATAATACACAGATACCCAATACTCGTTGGTATTCCGGAAGTGGCATTTATCGCAATGTAAATCTGATTACGGGTGATAAACGGCATATTAAGTTAGAAGGAATCAAGGTTGTTACAGAAAGTATAGATCCTGCAGTGATTTCTGTGCAAACAGAGGTGGAAAACGATGAGGGGCTGGACATAAAAGTTGAAGTCTATGAGTATAAGAAAGGATTTGATACGACAGGTAAAGTAAAAAGGCTTGAAGCAGAAGAAATACCAATATGTACAGGGAAAGGAAGGAACTGTCATATTGAGATTCCGGATGCCAGTTTATGGGATGATGAGCATCCGAATCTGTATCAGATTCGTGTGCTCCTGATTGATGATAAGAATCAGATTGTAGATGAGCAGTCTGTAATTACAGGTATCAGAAAGCTTTTGTGGAGTGCAGAAAATGGGATTCAGATCAATGGCAGGATGGTGAAACTACGGGGCGGATGCATTCATCATGATAATGGAATTCTAGGTGCGTGTGCTCCATATGCTGCCGAACTCAGAAAAGCCCAAATTTTGAAGAGAGCGGGATTTAATGCGATTCGTTCCGCTCACAATCCAATAAGCAAAGCGATGCTGGCTGCCTGTGATATGCTGGGTTTATATATCATGGATGAAACATTTGACCAGTGGAAGTGCTCTAAACTTGATTATGATTATGCGCTCTATTTTGAACAAGAATGGGAAAAAGATTGTCATGCCATGATATTAAAGGATCGTAATCACCCGTCAGTAATCATGTACTCAATCGGAAATGAAATCGGAGATACTGGTAAACCTGAAGGGGCGCAGATCAGCAGAATGCTGTCAGAATATTTTCGAACTCTTGACCCAACGCGTCCGACGACAAATGGAATTAATCCTGTAGTTTCAACTATAGGAGGAATTCCGGGTTCGAAAAAAGTATCAGCAAACGATAAGGTTGATCCCTATGAAGAACAACAAAATTCTCAGGCAAAGGCCAGTCTTCTTGCTAATATGATAGTGACAATTGCGCCGGCTGTAGCAAAAATAATAGGTACACCGCGAAAAACTGAAAAGCTTCTAAAACCGTGTTTTGATGAGATAGATATTGTCGGATATAATTATGCGGAGGAATGTTATGTACCGCACCATAAAGTTGCTCCAGATAGGATTATGGTGGGTACAGAAACATACCCTCAGAAATTGGCTGAACGCTGGTCGGGAATCATGGGAAAAAACTATGTGGTCGGTGATTTTATGTGGACAGCTATAGATTATCTTGGCGAAGCAGGAGTGGGAGTACCTTTATACGGAACAAAGTATGGCGGCTTTAACAGACCGTATCCATGTATCAGCAGCGGATGTGGGGTTATCGATCTGTTGGGACATATTGATACAGAAGCTGTTCATGCAGCGATTGCATGGGGAAAGTACGACAAGCCATATATTGCTGTACGACCGGTAAACCATTCCGGAGAAAAATATTTCTTGGGGATGTGGAGAGGTACAGATGCAACTGCCAGTTGGACATTTCCCGGATGTGAGGGCAGAAAAGCGGAGATAGAAGTATATTCTCCAGGAACATATGTTGAACTTTTCCAAGATGGAGAGTCTCTTGGAAAAAAGAGACTGGAGTATGCAAAAGCAAAATATACGATTACATACAAAAAAGGAACGTTAATAGCGGTAAGCTATGATGAAGCTGGAAATAAAACTGATTCCTGTACGTTGGTGTCAGCCGGTGATAACACGAAATTGACACTTAGACCGGATAAAACAGAGATGAAGGCGGACAATGAAGATATGGTTTTTGTGGATGTAAGTCTGACTGATAATATGGGAATTGTAAAAAATCTGGAGGATCAAAACGTTACAGTGCAGGTGACAGGTGCTGCAAAACTTGCAGGTATCGGAAGCGCCAACCCTATAACGGAGGAGTCTTATCTGGGAGATACCGTCTCTACATGGAACGGACGGATGGGAATTTGGATTCGAAGTAATGGGCATAAGGGAATAGCTTATATACAAGTAAAAACAGATACTTTGGAAGATACTTTGAAAATAAAAGTATTTTGACACAGGAAGGTAAAAAAATGGAAATAAAGTATCTTTATCAGGATGAAAAACAGACACCAGAAAACAGAGCCCAAGATTTGATTGCCAGAATGAATCTTGAAGAAAAAATTAATCAATTAAGCGGTGAAATTGTTATGGATCAGATACCGGAGGGAACACTTGGACATGGTATTGGAGAGTTGGTTGTATATGCTTCAAAGGGTTCGATGGAGGAAAACGCTGAATTTATAAATACGATCCAAAAAAAGATTATAAATAATTCTCGTTGGGGGATTCCGGTTATCGTACATGCAGAGGCATTATGCGGAGGGGTTGTTGCAGGAATGACACAATATCCATCTCCAATCGGACTCGGAGCATCTTTTATGCCTGATAATCCAGGAGGAAAATTATCAGTAGATATTCCGAGGAGTACAGGACAAACTCCCGTATATTATTATCAACAAAACGGAAGCCGTAGTGACAGCCCGATGTATGGACTGAATAAACACGGTTACCTAAATGAATCTTGTTGTTCAGTACGTCCGTTTGGATATGGAAAATCATATACGAGTTTTACATATAAGTGTCAGAATATGAATGTAGATGAAGAATTGGGGCTTCCTTTGTTGACTTTTGAGGTAGAAGTGTCGAATATAGGCGAGATGGAAGGGGACGAGACAATACAATTATATGGAATTGATGAGTATGCTTCTATTATCCGGCCTCAAAAAATCCTGCTTGGATTTAAAAGAGTAACGCTTTGTCCGGGCGAGACGAAAAAAATAATTATATCTTTTAGGCTTGACCAGATGGCGTTTCCAGATAAATGCGGAAACTGGATACTTGAAAGGGGACGCTTTATTTTTGAAATAGGTTATAGTAGCAGAGATATAATCGATACCTACGAATATACCTTAGAGTCTTCAATAGATATTGATCATACAAAACGTCCGTTTTTTGCAGAAGCATATGTAATATAGACAGTTAGGTATATGAAGAGGGGAAAAGGAGAACTGAATGTTACGCGCAATTAATTTAAAGACTGAATATTTATATAACCCAATGGGGTTGGATATTGAAAAACCACGGCTGTTTTGGAATGCAGATGGTAAGGGCATGCAGAAAGCATATGAAATAGAATATCTGTTAAACGATACTTTGCCTGTCCGTCTTCCAATAATGAAAAGTGGCAGTATGAGGACAGTATTTACACCTGAGCTCAAAAGTAGGGATAGAGTTTGCTGGAGAATCCGGCTTACAGATGAAAATAGAGAAACTGGTGAATGGAGTGAATGGGCATCATTTGAAATTGGACTTTTAAATGTTGAAGACTGGAAAGCAAAGTGGATCATGGGCGATTATGAACATAGCAGCAAGCCGGAGATACGATATCCTGTAGATTGCTTTAAAAAAGAGTTTACTGTGAAAAGCGCTTTAAAGAGGGGCAGATTGTATATTACAGCATGTGGTTTATATGAAGTTAAAATAAACGGACATAAAGTAGGCAATCGGGTATTTACACCAGGTTCCACCGCTTTTCAGAAGAGAGTGCATTATCAGACCTATGATGTTACTGAGATGATTCAAAGTGAAAACACATTTACGATTGAACTTGCAGATGGTTTTTATTCAAGCAAGACGGGATGCTTCAATAAGGCAAAAGTCTTCGGATACGAGCCTAAGATAATTGCCCAGCTTGAGCTTGTTAATGAAAAAGACGATATAGAAATAGTTGGTACGGATAGAAGTTTTTTGTGGTCAAACGATAGTGAAATACGGTATGCTGATATGAAAGACGGAGAAACTGTAGATTCTCGTATGAGTGCAACTTATACTGGAACAGCCCGGGTGACGGAATATCAGGGGATAATCTGCGCAGATAATAATGTACCGGTGATAGAAAAAGAGCAGTTGATAAATCCAAGAGTGGTTCATTGTCCTGATGGGAATACGGTACTGGATTTTGGACAAAATATTGCTGGATATGTAGAATTTACAGTTACTGGTGCACCTGGACATAAAGTATCTTTGATATGTGGAGAAAAATTGGATGATAATGGTAATTTCACGATAAAAAATATTTTGCTTAGCGGTGATTATGATACTCAACGAATGCAGCGGGAAGAATTTATTTGTGACGGCTCGACCCAGACATATCATCCCAAATTTTCGGTAATGGGATTTCAATATGTAATGCTCCTGGACTGGCCAGAGAAAATAAAACCGGAAAATTTCCGGGCAATTGCTGTATATAGCGATATGCGTGTTACAGGGAAATTTCAATGTTCTGATTCTGGGATATGTCGTATTTTGCAAAATACTATGTGGAGTGTAAAAGGAAATTTTCTTGACGTTCCAACAGATTGTCCAACAAGAGAGAGAGCTGGTTGGACCGGAGATGCCCAACTATTTTTTAATACAGGAAATTATCTGATGGATCAGGCGGCCTTCTTCAGAAAATGGATGAGGGATATGGCAGATTGTCAGAAAAATAACGGTATGATTTATAATATTAATCCATCGAATCCTGGAGCTGGGGCATTTATGGAATGGTTATCTGTGGAAGGCGGAGTTGGCTGGGGCGATGCCTTTTTGATGATTCCATATTTTTACTGGAAAAGATATGGAGATGATATGCTGATTCGACTATATTGGGATCAGATGGTAAAATGCTTTGGATTTTATAAAAAACGAATTGGAAAAAGAAATCTTTTTACATTGTTTAAACCGGGATACGGTAAGTATTCCAAGTATCTGTGCACATGTGGAAGAGATTTTGGTGAGTGGACGGAACCAGACGACTGTGCACCTGGTAAAACATCACTTTTATTTCCGCATACAGAGGAAGGTACAGCTTATATTGCGTTTGATGCAGGGATTATGGCGGAGATGGCGGAGCATCTGGGATACAATGATGCTGAGATGTACAGAAAACTCCATGAAAATGTGAAACAAGCGTATCGGCATTATTTCCTTGGGGATGGTACATTTTCTACAGATAGAATGTGCAAATATGTACGTCCCTGCGCGTTAGGACTTGCGGAAGGAGAAGTAAGAAAAAATCTGCTAAAGAATATTGTGCGGTTAAACAGAGAAAGAAATTATCGGATTGGCACAGGATTTCTCTCCACACCTTTTGTGCTCGGACTCCTCACCGAAGCAGGGACTCCACAAGATGCCTACCATATGCTTACAAACCCTGAGTTTGGCTGGATGCAGCAGATTAAAAAAGGGGCGACAACCGTCTGGGAAAATTGGACAGATGATGCATCATTGAATCATTATTCTAAAGGAGCATGTTGTCAATGGCTGTTTGACTGTGTCTGTGGCATCAGACTGGATGAAAGGGAGAATCATTTTATTATTGAGCCTCATCCGGTATTTCAATTGGAAAATGCAGGTTTTGTTTATGAATCTGTCTATGGAATCGTTGAAAGTGAGTGGAAAAAGCAAGGGGATGACTATGTATATCATATAGTAATTCCATGTAATTGCATGGCTGAAGTAAAACTGCCGGGAGAAAAAGCCAGAAAATTGCCCGCAGGAAGCTATGAATTTGTACAGCCGATAAAAAAGTAGAAGATAATGTATAGAATGAAAGTGGTGATTGAAATAGATTTAATTTCAGAACAGGCTAGCTTCTACCATATATAGAACGATTGTTTTGGCGGAAGTGGTTTGTGGTGTGCATTTCCCTCTAACAGAGTTTTGCTGGGAGGGATTTTTTATGAACTAGAGTATTTTACACAGTGGGCTGCTGATCAAAAGCGCCGATTACTGAGTTTATGGAAAGACTAAAGAAAAGTTTTATCTTTCCCTATGGATTAGTCGAGATGAAAACAGAACATTTCTTGTCTTTCGTATTGATTTGTCAAGAAGTAATATAGATGAATTAAAAAGAAACATATCTTTTTTTCGGCTGGCAAAGCCGGAGACGGGATATGTTTTTTTAGTTGCACAGGCAAGAAGAGCCTGTCAGAAATGCAGAAGTCCACCGGGCGGTATGGAACTTATTGAATTTCAGATCGAACGGAGGATAAATGAATGGATGAGAGACGTCCAAAAAGAAGAAGAGATAAAGATAACCCATATACACTGAGCTGTCGGGACGGTAGATACTACATAACATTTAAGGACGGGCAGTCGGTGAATCAGTGAAGAATTGTTTCAGATATTTGATCTATAAAATGTCAAGTAAAAACATCATTTCCCGTGCATCTGTACGAGATAACGGAATCTGTGAGGTGGGCCAGGTCAACCTAATGTCAACTTAAGACAAGTGTCTGCTTAGGTTAATGAATAACGGTGCTAAATCGAGAAAAGAGGAAGGTAGATTTGAAAAGAAGACGAAGAGTTGACCACATTGGTGCCTGGCACTATAAACACGAAGAAGATATCAAGCGTCTGACTGAGAAGTTCATGCCTCCGAAGGA
>OLRG01003040.1_pt1 | contig 11058 bp, 15 predicted proteins | sample 1672331 | NCBI WGS metagenome assembly OLRG01 (sample SAMEA3136672, study PRJEB25190) | human gut metagenome
ATTGTAACATATATCATTATGTATGAAAAGTGTTTTTTCTTATCTCCTGCCTATGTATTAATTGTAAAATATAAGCGAACAAGGAAATATTGAAGAAAGCAGGAAAGAATGGGTGAAGCGATAGGGCGACTCACAAGTAACATGGCAGTTATGCTGATAAACGTATCAGACAGAGTGAGTGCAGAATAAACAAGACCCATCAAAGCAGTTGAAGAAAGCAGGAACGGCAGGACAAGAAAGCACAGTGTTCGGAACTATTTGAAGAAAACTGAACAGGTTGAGCCAATCAACACTTTACTCCTCAATCAAGAAGCCGTTAAGCGGAAGAATCAACCGAGCGAGAGGACACAGCACTTCAATATTTCAGTAATGAACGTTTCAACAGTCCATACGTCTGGACTGGGAACCAAAAATAAATGTCCAAACGGTGCAATACGATAAATAGGAAAGGATAGGTGAAAAGATGTTTACAGCATGGGTACAGGATTCCAGTGGGAACACTGTGAAAACTTACGAAGATTGTATGAATATTTCCTTTATCAGTTTAGAAACCATGATGGAAAAGTACAGAGATATACTCGAAGCAATTGGCGTTGACAGTGATTACTTCTGCATAGCCGATTCGATGGGAAATCACTTTTACCCACAATATCTCTGTAGTGTAAATATCGGCTAAGGTGGTGCAGGATGGATTTACTTACAATTTTGAAACTGTTCTTATTCCTTGGCTGTGTGTCGTACCTGTTAACTATTGCAGGTACAATCAAACGCCACCTGCCGAAGATAAGCATAGACAGGAAAAAGAAAAAGGGGATTGATATTAATGACAGCAAAGAAAAAGATTGATACACCTGTTGATGGCGAACAGCTTGCCCTTAACACAGGTACAACACCTGAGACAGAAAAGGAAAACAGCGAAGCAGTCACACAGGCTACTGTTATCGAAGATATAGAAAAAGCGGATATTGTAGAGTTTGGCAAGAAAGACTTACGAACTTACAACAGTCTCATGAATGGCATTGAAAAAGGGTTCAACAAAGCAAGCGAAGCATACATAACAATCGGATGCGCATTGTACCAGATACACCACAATGAATACTTCCGTATTGACAACTACAAGAACATTGCAGAGTTTGCGCTTGACAAGTACGAACTGAAAAAAGCCACAACGCACAACTACATCCGAGTGATTGAACGTTTCGGAAATATCGTGGACGGTAAACCGTCCGGCTTAAAGGAAGAATTTAAGTCTTTTAAGTGCTCCCAGTTGGTTGCAATGTTGAACTTCACTCCTGACCAGATTGCAGAGGTGGAACCGGATTGGACAACGAGACAGATTGTCCAGTTTGGTAAAAATCCCCTGCTTACTGCCGACAGTGAAGAGGACGACGAAAATATCATTGACGGTGATGCAGTTGTAACAGAATCCGACAGTTTACCGGATGCGGATGTGATGCCAGTCCCAGAAATCGAGACAGGTCGCACACTTCTGGAAAGCTGTGACAGCTTCGAGGAACTTTTAAAGAATCGTGAAAAGTATGAGAATGCTTTCAACGATATGAGAAAAGACAAGAACTTTCAAAACAAAAAAATCCGCTTCATTTTAGAACTTGCATACGAAGATTAAAAGCAAGGTATATGCGGAAATCACAAGAAAGAAAAGAGGAAAAGAACATGAAATTTTACACAAGAATGACACAGGAAGTCACAGTTATCACTAAAAATGCAACACCTTATGACGTAGATGGAAACAGAGGTATCACCTACAGACTGGTAGTGATGGCTGACAACGACGTTGAAAAGGTTAAAGTTACCGATGAAAAGACCTACAATTTATTCGAGCCGGGTAAAACTTATGTCCTGACAGGTGAGTTTGATGTCCGCAATTCAAAGTGTAGCGAATGGAAAGTTAACGGATTCGCACAGCATAAATAAAACTGGTAGTCAGTCCATACGTATAGACTTTTCGTGTACGTCAGTAATGGCAGTCCATACGTCTGGACTTGATTATATATCAATCCTTGTGGGTGTGGGTTGTCGCCTATCCCCACACCTACGAAAAAAAAGGAAATGAACATGGGCGAAATATTCACAGATACAACACAAGATAATACAGATTATACATTTTCAGATACAACACAAGACACAGGGCAGGAGATACAGACTCCTGCCGATTCCTCCGAAGTGGTAAACCCTCCCGCAGATACAAGTGTTTCGCAAAGTCCAGATGCGACAGTAACACCTGCGCCAACAGAGACAACTGAACCACCTGCATCCGGTGAAGATAAACCACAGGAGAACGACACAGGGGGAAACAGTACAGTTTCCTGCAACTGCAATATCTCAGATGTGCAGTCAATCCTGACAGAGATACAGACAAGTCAGAAAGACTTCGAGGAACTGACAGCGAAGTATCAGGAAGAAACACTGGAAAATGACAAGGTTCTCATTGAACAAAGCAAAAACCTTTTGTCGGTGTCCAGTCTCCTGCTCCTGACAGTCGGTTTTCTATCAGGAATCTTACTGGCGAGAATAGTCTGGCGAAAGTTATAATCGTCGATTGTTCGACAAAGAAGCTAAGCTTGTATCTACAACTTAGCCAATAGCCTGCCCTATGCCGTAAGGCGAGACAAAGAAACTAGGTGTTTTAAATGTTTTTTGACACGATTCTGAAATATCCCGAGGTGATGAGATGGGCGTTATTGCTCTTATGTGCAGTGTGGTGGATAGTCCTGTGGCGGATATTCCGATAACGGAAGCTCCTGCAATCACAGACGGCATAGAAACCACAGTTAACAGTGTAAGCGGTTTGACCGCCGATTTCACAGACAAATTTCTGAACATGGATTTCATTAATGAAATCTTGACACAGTACGCAAAAGTTTTTGCAATGGGATTCGCACTTGCGACTCTCCTGATACTTTTGACTTACGGCGTTTTCAAGGCTTTCAGCCTTGTTCGCATAGATTCATAAATCTTACGAGAGGAGAACAAACGATTATGGGTGAAGCGTTAACTGGTGCTTTTACTACAGCAGTAGGCACAATTAAAACAGACGTAACAACTATGATTTCCACAGCACTTCCGGCAGGACTTGCTATTATGGGAATCGGTCTTGCAGTCAGAATCGGTATCAACTTCTTTAGAAGTATCGCCAATTCCTAAGCAATGCCAGACTGAAACAGCAGGTACAACAGGGTTCATGGCTTGTACGTGTTCCCTGTCCCACCTGTCCAGTCAACAAACCAGTCCATACGTATAGACTGCAAAAGAGTTTTAGTTAAAGTCCCAAAACCAAACTAAGGCGTAATATCCAATACACAACAATCACAGGTTTGTGTTACTTCAAAATATTAACCATCAAAACCAGTCCATACGTATAGACTCTCAAAGAAAATAATCACAATTGAATATAGAAAAATGGGTTATTCTTTCAAGCAGTCATTCCCCCTTGACTGAACTGCTCCCCCTGTTGATACTCTCTTTCTTCTCTCTTTTTCGTACCTATGCAAATACAACAAGACATGAAAGAAAAGTCAAAACACAGGTGTACAAAAAAAGAATGTGCAGGACTTGATAGGCTAAACCCTCTCAAGTCCTTTTTTTCTGTCCGTCCTAAACGGAATTTTCCCCAGATACCGCTCCAGATCCTGTCCGGTATCTCCGGTTTTTTCCGTCCACTACGGACAAAAGCAAGGCGCCCTGCCCGAATTATCTGCCCCGACTCTCCTGTCTCAACCTAAAACACTCCAACAGCCCCCTTTTCCTTGGCTACTGCCGAAGGCTCTGGGAACAGCGTTAAGACAGGGCAAAGGGAACCCATGGGGCTGTGGGTTGCCCTGTCAGCGTCCGTCAGAGATACAGTCCATACGTATAGACTGCTTATAAGCAGGGACAAAGAAGTTCAGCTTGTACCTGCCACAGCCAACAGCCTGCCCTATGCCGTAGGGCGAGACAAACAAATTTAGCTTATCTTCCCTTACCAGTACAGTCCATACGTATAGACTGTACAGCCACACAGGGATAAACAAGCTAAAGTCCCCCTATGGGAATCGGGCAGAGGGGGATTTAGGGGGTGAAGGAATGGTACACAAAGTAATAAATCAATCATAAACCAAACCCAACTCCCACTCTATAAATGAACCATGATAATTAAATAATGATTTTAAGCTCTATCTTGCTAAATTATACGACATATTGTATAATTATATAAAATATACAGTAAAAGGGGGTTGTGTCATGTGGAAAGATATAAAAGAGATATTACTTAATTTATTAAAAAGTTTCTGGTATTTAATACCACTTACTCTTATATTTATTTTGTTATTTATCTTTTCACCTTTACTCGGTGTTGGTACTTTTGTTTCTTTAATCATGGCTTTTATTTTCTTTGCCCCTATAATTCTTATAATAGGTTTTATTATTTCCATGCTACTTTCGCATGATGAAAAGAAAAAAAGAAAATAGAAATACAATATTGATTTTATTTAGAGAGCTTTGGCTCTCTTTTTTATTGTCTGAAAGGATGTGATTGATTGAAAAAGTTTTTATGTGTAATACTCTGTACTATTATCTTTACTATTAATGTTGTTTTTGTTCCGTATACTACACCTGTATATGCCGCAAGTGATGTAGCCGGTGATATTGTTAAGTCTATTGGATTTGACACTATAATGAAATTTTTAAAAACAATTTACTCTGTCGGCTATAATATCGCAACCAATGGTTCTGGTGATGGTTCGGCGGCTTCAAGTTCCCTTGATTCTATTTGGGGTACTGATTCTGTTATTAATGATTGGTTGCAGACAAAGTTATTTCCCTTTATGGATGCAAATAAAAATATAGACCTTACTAAAAAAGATTGTCCTATAACCTACGACAAAGAAAAGCAATTAGTAAATTTCAATCCTACATTTACCAAAGAACTGGGAGAACAGGTACAGAATCAAATTCACGCAATGGATGGATATTATATAATTGAGCCTCTAAACAGGAACTCTCCTAGTGCCATTGCAGAGCATTATTATTTAAAGGCTGATTCTGACGCGTATAAGTTCATAGTTAATGCCTATAATTCTGCTACATTGGTCACTACATGTAATGATTATTTGTGGGGCAATCAAAGCATTTATTATCAAGATTTTTATTTATACCTCCTTTATCAGAGTAACCGCTATTATATAAAATCATATGACCCAGATACTGGCGGGGATGTCACTATTAAATATAGTGAACCAGATAAAGGTGTTCGTCTTTGTCCTAACGACGGACGCCCTTATTTTGATAAGACTAATTTTAATCCTTATTTGTATTATGATTATTATAACAGTTCCAGTTTAGATGCAGTATTATCTTCTATACCACAATATTGCTGGGGGCGTCCTTTTAAATTATTTTATTCTAAACAAGCGTTACTTAATTATATAAACAAGGGCAGAACTTACGCCCCGCAACTTCCCAGTACAACTATTTCCATCCCGATTAAATACATCAACAACACTACAAATTTACCTGATTTAAGTTTCAATCTGGATTCATTAATAGGAAAAGCCGAAGCAGACATACAGGCAGGACTTGACGCACAGTTAAAACTATATCTTGATAAATTAGCAGAAGTCAACATTAACCCAGACAAACCTGTAAACCCAACACCAACGCCAGACGGCGGTTTCACCGATGGCACAACACCCACACCCAAACCAGACTTCGGGGACGGTTCCGACCTGACAGATACAAATGACTGGCTAAAAAAGATATATGAATGGCTACAGTCTTTCGGTGATACTCACTCAAAATTTGAACAGACCATAACCGACTACATAGAAGCAAACGACGGAAAACTTGATCAGATCATAGAAGCAATTAACGCCCTGTCTGATGGCAAGACCGAGGACGAAAAGAACGGCTGTAAATATGACTTTACCGCTCTGTCTGATTTCATGACAAAACTATGGAACGAATCAGACAAAAAGTTTGATAAGATGGTGGAACTCTTAGAAGAAAACAACAAATACCAAAAGAAACTTGTCAATTCTCTAAATGAGATAAAAGCCATCCTTGTAACACAAACAATTATGGACGTTTTTCAAGACCGTTCCCAACAGACTGCTGAAAAAGCAAAAGACAAATTCCCTACTTCCTTACCTTGGGATATTGCCTTAGTAGTAAATGCCATGTCTGCCGAACCGGAAAAACCACAGTTCAACCTGCCAATACAGATAAAATCACTAAACATAAACGAGGAAATCCATGTGGACTTGGCATCAGGCGAATGGGAAAAACTTGCCAAAACCTGCCGCTATCTCCTAAGTATTCTCTTTATCCTTTTAATGATACAGCTTTCAAGAAAACTCTTTTCAAACGGGGGTGATGATTAATGGTAAGTGAATTAACAAAAACAGCCATAGGACTTTTCTTTGATATACTTGACGTTTTGATTTCCCTGTTACCGAATGCCCCATTTGCGGCAATGCTTGCCACTCTCTCCAATGACTCCGGCATTCCGGTTTTAGGCTACGTCAACTATTTCATACCTTTTAAATTCTGTGCCACCTGTATAAACATCTGGTTAGGCTGTGTACTTGCCTACTACATTTACAAGTATCTCAGGCAGGCAATCAACGACTACAGGTCAAAATATAATATTTAACAGTCCATACGTATGGACTGCATAAAGGGGGAAACAACCATGATATATTTCTACTCAGGAAGACCCGGCTCCGGTAAATCCTTACACTGTGCCAAAATGATAGACCAATACCACAGAAAAGGAAAAAACGTTATCTGCAATTTCGAGGTAAACGAAAATTTCTGGAAACGAAAACACTGCAAAAAGAACAAGTTTCTAAATGATTATGGAATCATACAAGAATTAAATAACGAACAGTTAACCATTGATTTCCTCATGGATTTCGCAAACAAGAACCACAAACGAAACAACAGAGGGCAGATAATAGAAAAGCAGACCCTACTCATTATCGACGAATGCCAGACTATGTTTAATTCCCGTTCATGGAATCAAAAAGGGCGTTCCGAGTGGGTCATTTTCTTCACACAGCACAGGAAGTTTGGCTATACAGTTATCCTTGTCAGTCAGCACAAAGACCTCATTGACAAACAGATACGCCACATCTTCCAACACGACTATGAACATAGAAATGTCAAAAACTTCAAACTTATCGGGTGGTTCCTTGCCCTCCTGCTTGGCGGTAACTTCTTTGTTATCCCAGTAAAAAGCATGGACACAGGAAAGAAAGACCATACAGAGTTTATGCTTGCATCAAGGAAATATTATAAACTTTACGACAGTTATAAGATTTTCGATACGAAAACACTCAAACAGCTATAGTGGCGTTTCGCCTGCTGTCTGCGGAGCTTGGGGATTAAGGGGTCCCCAACTAGCGGACGGCAGGAGGGACGGCACGTCACGTTTTGGTGTTGCTTACTTGACAATAGCAACACTTTTCAGTCAGGGGGAAAAGTTAAAATGATTTACAATGTAAAAACGATTGAATACTTAGATTCCGTTCAAGTTCGTACCTATAGAAAAGCGGTACAGACAAAACCCAAAATCACAACTGCAAAGCAAAAAATCAATAACAGAAAAAAAGCAGAGTACGAACGTACCAAAAAACAGATTGACCATTCTATAAAATCATCTGTCAACAGAACCGTCAACCAGATATACGCAATCTCACGGTCTAATAGATGGGAATATTTCATCACATTAACCATAGACCCAAACAAGCTAGACAGTACAGACTTCAACCTTATATCTGAAAAGCTGAACATCTGGACAAACAACCTAAAGAAACGCTATGCCCCAGACCTCAAGTATATCTTAGTGCCTGAACTGCACAAAGACAAGTCAAAGTGGCATTTTCACGGACTGTTTGCCAATATCGGCAGTATGCCACTTACGTTCTCAGGCAAGACCTGCATTGGAAAATTTGTCTATGATTATGTGAAGAAACCTTACGCCACCAAAGTCTATAATATACCGCTTTGGAAATACGGATATTCCACAGCCACAGAGGTAAAAGACACAGCAAAAGCAAGTTCCTACATCACAAAGTACATTACTAAAGATGTTTCAAAAGTCCTTGAAAACCAACACAGGTACTTGGCATCCCAGAATAATGACAGACCTGTGGAACGTGTTTTTAATGTCGATTATGAGACACTTACAAAAATCTACAGTAAGCACTTACCAAATATCAGTTATGTAAGTGACGTAAAAGTAGAAAGTGCAGGACAGGAAATCATCTACATGGAATTTAATAAAGATTCTGTAAGTGATAGTGTCATAGGAAACTTACACTATGAACCATTTGAAACAAAAGTTACACCTGCAAAAATCCCAACAAACGAGGAAATGAAAAAACGTTCACTGGAAAGTGCATCTACGTTTAAGTTACCGGAAAGCAACAAAAAACTCACAGGAAAAGAATACCTTGCAAACCTGCGTAGGTTAAAACAGTTTTTAAAGGATAACCCAGAACAGCAAAAACTTTACAGTGATATGAACATTGATTTCCTGATATTGCAGGCAAAACGTCAGATCATGTTAGAAGAGGAGAAAAAAGAAAATGAACAAATTAGATTATGCCCTGATGGATTTAGGTTTACAAATGAAAATCCTTTTTAGCAAGTTCCTTTATTATTTCATGTTTCGGGACTGCAAACAGTGCAAGGCATTCTGCCCCACCTGCAAACAGTTCACAGAATGCACAGAAGCAGTAAAAAGAACTTACAAAGCAAAGCACGAAAAGAAAAGCGCAAACTAAGAAAATAAATAGAAAGAATCCTGTCAATGATTTCGCAGAAACAACGCCTGTCATTGACAGGATTCTTTCTATTTATTACCATCCCCCAGTTAAAGGGGGAACTACAATGGCGAAAGAATATTTTAAGGAATACGAACGCTATCAACTGGAACTGCTCTTAACCCAGAAAGCATCAGTAAAAGAGATAGCAAAAATCCTAAACCGTTCAAAAACAACCATCTACAGGGAAATAAAACTCGGCACAGTGGAAATGGTAGACACAAACTTGAAACCATACAAGAAATATTGCGCAGACAGGGGACAGCAGGTGCAGGACGAACGTTCTCACAATAAGGGAAAAGAAATCAAACTGGGAAACGACCTTGAATTTGTTAAGTTCTTGGAACAAATGATATTAGAACAAAAATACAGTCCTGTGGCAATCTTGGAACACATCAAAAAGAACAACCTTATTTTCAAAACTGCGGTATGCTTCAAAACAATCTATAATTATATTCACTCTGGTATGTTCTTAAATGTAACTGCCAGTAACTTACCCATGCCACGAAAAAAGAAAGAAAAGGCCACAGAAAAGAAACGACAGGCAAGAAACCACACTCACACATCTATAGAACAAAGACCAAAAGACATATACGACCGTCTTGTTTACGGTCACTGGGAACTTGACACCGTAGAATCTGGAAAAGGTGACAAGACCTGTCTTTTTGTTTTCACTGAACGAATGACAAGGGAAGAACTGATTTTCAAGGCAGACGGCAAAAATCAAGTCTGCCTGATAAAGATACTGGACAGGTTAGAGCGAAACCTTACCGCCCCAGTATTCAGAGAAACTTTTAAAACAATCACCTGCGACAATGGCGTAGAGTTCCTCGACATGGACGCAATGGAAAAGAGTTACTGCAACAAGACTATGAAACGTACAAAAGTCTACTATTGTCACCCTTACAATGCCTGTGAACGTGGTTCAAACGAAAACGCCAACAAGCTGATACGCCGTTGGATTCCAAAAGGTGCGCATATCAGTGAATTTACAGACAAGTACATAAAAGACATAGAAGAATGGATAAATAATTATCCCAGAAAACTTTTCAACTATCTTTCTTCTAAAGAATACAAAATACTGAAAGTGACAATGTAGCAGTCCATACGCATAGACAAAAGCAAAACACACAGTCGCAATTTTTAGGGATACTATCACAGGTATCTCTTTTCCCCATACCCAGAAAAGCGGCTCTGACCTTTGGGGGCGTCATTTAATAAGTGCGCTTTATCTATTATTAAATGGTGCCCCCATTGGAAAGAGCCGCCGCCCCCAATGTTGAACAATTTCCCCAAAAAATCCAACAAGTTTTTGTGCAAAAGGTAAAAATGCAATTATTTTCCGCTTACCTATTGCAATTTACATATCTCCTGCCTATGCAAACCGTAAGAAAATAAACATTTCCGGCACCTTTTCTCTTCAGGCATCCGGCCATTGCATCGATCGTACTTCCTGTTGTATACACATCATCTATCACCAGGATATTCTTTCCCCTGACATCCCCGGTCACGCAGAACGCTTTTTCCAGGTTTTTTCTTCTCTGCAAAGCATTCAGTTTTTTCTGCGACTTTGTCTTTAAAACTTTCTGCACAATATTGACATCTGTGGAAATCCCGGTATAATGACCGAGTTTCTCCGCCAGATATGCAGCCTGATTAAAACCTCTCTGCCGCTCCTTCGACCTGTGTACCGGAACCGGCACGATCAGATCCGGCTTCCATTCCCGCAATTCTTTCTGTGCATATCGATACATTGCTCTGGCGTAAAAATCACCGTATTCTCTGCATCCATAGTACTTATATCTGGTAACAGATCTTCTCATTATGCCATCATAGACAAAAATACCTCTTCCCTGTTCATACATATGCCTGTGTTTCTGACAGTCTCTGCAGTATTCCCCTGTTTCTATGGGTTTTCCACATTTATAACATCTGGGATGACCAATCGGACGAAGTTTTTTCTCGCATTCCGGACAGATCATCCTTCGCTGATCTGCCAGTATTTTCTGACAGACCGGACAGCATCTCGGGTAAAAAATATCAGCAACCATGTTCAGAAACCGTTTCATTTCCATTTCCTTCCACTATTTTACTCTTTGTTTTGCTATCCTCTGTATTTCTGTTTTTTTCATATTATCGGAATAAATTTTTTCTCTGTTATTATTCAGTCATCAGATCACAGTCTGCAATATCATTCTTCACCATCTGTATTATTATCCCCTGTAGTCTCACT
>OLRG01003041.1_pt1 | contig 11058 bp, 7 predicted proteins | sample 1672331 | NCBI WGS metagenome assembly OLRG01 (sample SAMEA3136672, study PRJEB25190) | human gut metagenome
CACAGCGACGGCAGCTTCATTGATGCCAAGGGAAAGAACGTACTGGTCGTCGGTGGCGGCGACACCGGCAATGACTGTGTGGGCACCGCCATCCGGCAGGGCTGCAAGCACGTTGTCCAGTTTGAGATGATGGGAAAGCCCCCGCTGAAGCGCCTGCCCTCCAATCCGTGGCCCCAGTGGCCCAATGTCCTGAAAACCGATTACGGTCAGGAGGAGGCCATTTATCTTCAGGGGGAGGATCCCAGAATCTACAACACCACCGTGGAGGAGTTCCAAAAGGACGAAAGCGGAAAGCTCACCGGCGTTACCGCTGTGAATCTCAGCTGGGAGGGCGGCAAAATGACGAAGCTGGACACCTACCAGATGGATGTGGACATGGTGCTCATTGCTGCGGGCTTCCTTGGCTGCCAGAGCTATGTGGCCGACGCCTTTGGAGTCGCACAGACTCCAAGAACCTGCGTGGCAACGGAAAACGGCGGTCATAAGACCTCCGTGGAGAAGGTGTTCACCGCCGGAGACATGCGCCGGGGCCAGAGCCTTGTGGTCTGGGGCATTCGTGAGGGGAGAGAGGCCGCCCGGGAGGTAGACGAGTATCTCATGGGCTACTCCAATCTTGATCCCGTAGAATAACGGCGGATCCCGCCGCAGAAAAACACATACCGCCTGCATAGCATGACGCTGTGCAGGCGGTAATTTTTATGAAATTCAGGACTCAAAGATGATCGTCCAGCGCTCTTCGGCACATGGCCCGGTATTCCTCCTGCACCGGCTCCGGCCCGAGGATCTTGACTCGGCCCCCGAAGCTGAAGACCCAGGAAAAGAACACCGGAGATACCGCCACCTCTGCCGACAGGGTAAACAGGTTGCTCCCCTGCGGCACCAGCATGGCGCCGCTGCCGAATCGGTCTACCGCATTGTTGATCAGCTCCATGGGAAACAGCAGCTTTACCATGGTTTCCCTGCCGCCGAACATGCCAAACACCTGACGGGAATATTCCGCTATATTGAGATCCTTATACTGCTCCGGGCAGAGCCGGGGCGTGCCGGTGAGCTGAATGGAGGCCATCCGATCCACCCGGTAGTGGGTCTTGCCCCGGTCCGCAGTATGTGCGATGAGATAGTAGTTCTCGCTGTCCCAGCAGAGGCCGTAGGGGGATGCCCGGTACTCCTTCTTCCGGGGGATGCGTCCGCCGCCGAGCTGATAGTCGAGATACCGGAAGGTGATCTCGCTGTCCTGATCGATGGCCTGATACAGGGCGTCCACATTATAATATATGCTCTCATTTTCCGCCTTGCTGCGGCCCACCAGATGTACCTGCCGCCGGAGCTCTCCGGCATGATAGCGGCTGGTCAGTGTCCCCAGCTTTCCAATGAGCTCATAGGATTTCTTTTCGGTGATGCACCGGGAACATTGGACGGCATCTGCCAGCAGCTTTAATTCCGCCAGCTGGAACTCCCGGGATGCCAGATAGCAGCCGCTGTGGCTTTTTACAATGTCCATGCCCTCTTCCATGAGGATGGAGATATCCCGGTAGATGCTCTTTTTTTCCGCCGTGATCCCCCGCTGCAAAAGCTTTTGCTCCAGCTCCTGGGCGGTAAGCCGGTGGGTATCATCGGTCTCTTGGGTCAAAATCTCCTGCAATGCCAGAAGCCGTTGACGGGTTCCCTCTGTTTTCGGCATAATAGGGCCTCCTTTGCTGACCGGTAACGCCGGACTTTTCTGTAAGTGTATCACACTTTTGCGCCGAGACAAAGCACTTTTGCGGGTTTCCCGTTGGATTTTCTTGCTTTTCCCCGAATAATCTGGTATATTGTGTGATGGAATGCGCTTCGCATTCTTCGCATTGATTCCGTTTCTACCATGGAGGGGCACATGAAGATTCTGGTGGTATCCGATATCGAGAGCAAGTTTATCTGGGATCATTTCGATCCGGAGCGGTTCCGTGATGTCAAAATGATCATTTCCTGCGGGGATCTCTCTGCCAGATACCTTTCCTTCCTTGTGACCATGATCCCATGTCCGCTGTTCTATGTGCCCGGCAATCACGACAAAAAATATGAACAGCAGCCGCCGGAGGGATGCGTGAATATCGACGGACGGATCGTTGAATACAAGGGTGTCCGCATTATGGGCCTTGGCGGATGCAAGAGTCCGCACCCCTGCCTGTACGAGTATTCGGACGAGCAGATGTGGCGGAAGGTTCGCAAGCTGGAGTCCCAGATCCGCCGATGTAAGGGCATTGACCTGTTTGTGACCCATGCTCCCGCCATTGGCCTTGGAGACGGGCCGGATCTGTTCCACGAGGGCTTCCAGTCCTTCCGGTATATTGACGATATCTATAAGCCCGCCATTCACTTCTACGGCCACCGGCATCTGGGTGAAAACCCCATGGACCGCCGTGCCATCTATCCCTATAACGAATCCGTTATGATCAACGCCTGCGGCTATAAGCTGGTGGACTATGACCCCGGCGTTCCCATGGATCTGCCGCCCGGCACTCATTCCGTGGTGGACATGCCCACGCCACAGCCACCAAGGCGCTTTCCCTTCAGCGGGTTTATTCCCAAATAAGCTTTTCTGCCCTGAATGCCGCCGCACTTCAGGGCGGATGCCATGTTTGGAAGCTTTTTGTTATCATAACGCAGGATTCTGTTCATTTCTACGGTTTCTTTCGATATTTTACCCGCCCTTTAGAAACATTACACAAAGTTTACTTTTCCTCTTTCAGTTTTCTGCGGTATCTGATATGATATGGCTGAGGGGATGCGAATGAAAATCTATATTGTGGAGGATGATCCCGAAATCCGTGAGCTGGAGAGCTATGCCCTGAAATCCTCCGGCTATGCAACAATGGAATTTGCAGAGGGATCGTCCTTTTTTGAGGCAATTCGCCGTGAAAAGCCTGCACTGGTGCTGCTGGATGTTATGCTGCCGGGGCAGGACGGCCTTTCTATTTTGAAGCAGCTGCGCAGTCAGGCCGACACCATGGCGCTGCCTGTGATCCTTGTCACCGCCCGTTCCACGGAGCTGGACACCGTCCGGGGCCTGGATCTGGGGGCGGATGACTATATTGCCAAGCCCTTTGGGATCATGGAACTGGTGAGCCGTGTCCGGGCAAGGACCCGGCACATCCGGGAAGAGGCGGATCGCTTTGTCTGTGGGGATATCGTGCTGAACGAGTCCAGCCGCTCCGTCACCGTAGGGGGCGTCCCCTGTGAGCTGACCTATAAGGAATATGAGCTTTTAAGCCTTCTGATCCAAAACGCTGGCCGGGTACTGACCCGGGAGCAGATTATGGACCGGATCTGGGGCTATGACTATGGCGGCTCCAGCCGTACTCTGGATATGCACATCAAGACGCTCCGGCAAAAGCTGGGGGAGTCCGGCAGCCGGATCCATACCGTCCGAAACGTAGGATATCGGATGGACGCATAGCAACAAGGGAGAAAGGGAAGGATCGCAATTATGTCTCTGTTTGAGTTATTTTCTCTGCTGGGCGGTGTTGGCCTGTTTCTCTATGGCATGACCATCATGTCAACGGGCCTGAAAAACGCCTGCGGGGAAAACCTCCGTGTGATTTTGGAGCACGCCACAAAAAATAAAGTGATCTCCGTGGTGGTGGGCATCGCCATTACCATGCTGATTCAAAGCTCCTCGGCCACCGATGTCATGGTCATCGGCTTTGTAAACTCCGGCCTTATGTCTCTGACCCAGGCCATCGGCGTCATTATGGGCGCCAACATCGGCACCACCATTACCGCACAGATCACAGCCTTTAACCTCAGCGCCTACGCTCCCATGATTCTGTTTGTAGGTGCCGTCATGTACCTGTTCGTCAAGAAGGACATGGTAAAATACGTTGGCTCCGTGATCATGGGCTTCGGCATGCTCTTTGAGGGCATCGCCCTGATGAAAGCCGCCATCGCCCCGCTGGCCGAAACGGAAGCCTTTATCAATATGATCTCCGCATTGGAAAACCCCTTCCTGATCGTACTGTTTGGCGTTCTGTTCACGGCACTACTCCAAAGCTCTTCCTCCGCCACGGTCATTTTTCAGGCTTTTGCCGTGCAGGGGATCATCACCTATGAGTCCTCGGTATTCTTAGTCATCGGTGCCGCCATTGGCTCCGTAACCCCCAATATTCTGGCCTCTCTCACCATGAGCCGCAACGGCAAGCGCACGGCGCTGCTGAACCTGATGTTCAACCTGATCCGTGCGGCGATCCTCATGACACTGATTCTGATTTTCCCGCAGATTCTGACCGTAATCAAGAGCCTGTCCCCGGACAATGTGGCCCGTCAGATTGCAAATACCCATACCATCTTTGCCATCTTTGCGGTGCTGGTGATGCTGCCCTTCTCGGACTATATCGTAAAGCTCACCCAAACGCTCCTGCCTCTGAAGCCTGAGGAATCCCGTTCCGGGGAGGAGCGGAAGCTCATGTATATGACCCAGACCGGCGCCATTCCCTCCGCCGTTGCACTGTCGCAAGCCCAGCGTGAGATTGCTCGCATGGGTGAGATCGCCAGCCGGAACCTGAAAACTGCTATAAAATGCTTCTTTGAGCAGGATGATTCTCTGGCAGAGCTGGTGGAGGAGACGGAAGATACCGTCAACTATCTGGATCGTGCCATTATTGCCAAGCTGGTAGAGCTTCGCACTTTGGAAATGACCCCCAGAGATCTCAGCCGTGTCTACCACATGACGCTGGTAGTGGCTGACATAGAGCGCCTCTCCGACCACGCTGAGAACATCATAGAATATGAAGCACAGGTTCACAGCGGAAAGGCCACCCTGTCCAGGGACGCAATGGACGAACTGAGGAACCTTGCGGATCTCTCCCTGCAATCCGTGGATCTATGTCTTTCCATCTTTGCCGGTGACGACTATGATCGGCTGCAGGAAGCTGAGGACTTGGAGGATCTGGTGGATGATACGCAGGAGACCATCATTGGCAACCATGTAAAGCGCCTGATGAACGCCACCTGCGACCCCATGGGCGGAGTTGTATTTACCGATATGGCCACGGATCTGGAGCGCTGCTCTGACCACGCCATCAATATTGCAACGGCCCTCAGCGACCATCCCTCGTAACGCTTCGCTTTGAAATGCTCCAAACAGAAAACCGTTTGGAGCATTTTTTCTGCCGTGTCCGCTTTGCCTGCATGAAGCGCAGCAGCCGACCGTTTTCACTGCTCCTGCATGATGCAATAGTATCGTCGGCATCCTGCGGTTGATTTTGGAAAACGGCCAAAAATATGCTTGCACATCATAATGTTCTGTCGCAAAATGATTGTAATCGGTAGTTTCATTTATTCAGTGATAGGCTGGCAGGGAGGGGGAGGCATGCTTTACCTTCCTGATCTCCACCGGAGATCTTTGCTTCACTGCCAACTGGAAAGAAAATGAGAAGCCCCCCATCCGGTTCACTGACGTAAATGCGGATGACTGGTTCTATGATTCCGTCTACTGGGCTGTGGAGACCGATATCACCACAGGCACCACGGACACCACCTTCTCGCCCGCTGATGCCTGCACCCGGGCACAGGGCGTAACCTTCCTATACCGGTTCTTCCACACAGAACGCAATTGCCAGCGGCTCCGGTGATCACATTTCACCGGAGCCGCATTTTATCTTTTTCTTAATTTGGCATGCAACTTCTTGCATTTTCACTGCGTCTATTATAGAATAAGCGTAGCTACAGATATTCTATCAGGAATTACCTGTGAAGGAAGAAAGAGGGAGACATTATGAAGCGTATTTCGCCGCTGGTCAGTTTTTCAGCGGGGCTGTTGATCGTATGCATGATTCTGGTGGCCGGTGCATTTCAGCTGGGAAAATCCCGGCGAGATACCGGTTCCTCCGCCGCTGCACCTGCGGCTTCCGTTTCCACGCTGGAAGCATCTGCGAATGACAGCGCTGTGGAAACCTCGCCGGATCCGGTTATCACCCTCAGCGGTGATGCGGAAATGACCATGAACTCCGAGGATCACTTTATCGACCCCGGCTGTACCGCTGTGGATGCCCAGGGCAACGACCTCACTGCCTCCGTCACTACAGAGAGTGATGTGGATCAAAACACCCCCGGCAACTATAGCGTTACCTACTCCGTCACCGACGGAAATGGCCGCACCGCCACCGCCACCCGGAACGTCCATGTGGTGCAGCGTCCGGCGGATCCCACCGAAAAGGTCATTTATCTGACCTTTGACGACGGCCCCAGCCAGTACACCCAGAAGCTGCTGGACGTACTGGACAAGTACGATATCAAGGTCACATTCTTTGTGACCAACGCCGCCCCGGATTATCAGGATATGATCGCCAAGGAATACGAGGCGGGTCACTCCATCGCCATCCACACCTATACCCATGACTACGACACGGTATACGCCAGCGAGGAGGCCTATTTTGACGACCTGAACAAGATGCAGGATGTCATTGTTCAGCAAACCGGCGTAAAAACGCACATGCTTCGTTTCCCCGGCGGCAGCTCCAACACTGTATCCAACATATGCCCGGGGCTTATGACCCGGCTCACCGAGGAAGTACAAAACATGGGCTTCCAGTACTATGACTGGAATGTGTCCAGCGGCGATGCGGGCCTTACCACCGATACCAGCGTTGTCTATGAAAACGTTATTTCCGGCATTCAGGACTGTGATGCCGCTGTAGTCTTGCAGCATGACAGCAAGGGCTACAGCGTGGACGCCGTGGAGGACATCATCAAATGGGGGCTGGAAAACGGCTACACCTTCCTGCCCCTGCACCTCAACAGCCCCGCCGCTCATCATCCTGTCAACAACTGATTTTTTCAACTCCCGGAGCATCGGATCGCTCCGGGAGTTTCTTGTAATTTCCTTAATTTTTTGTGCAACTTCTTGCTTATTTCCTGCGTCTATACTAGAATGGAAGTATAAATTGCCGAGAAATGCCGCAATCTGCGGCGGCAGGAAAGGACAATATCATGCATAACAAAAAACCGCTGGTCATCAGCGTTTGTATCCTTTTGATCCTGTGTCTGGCACTGGCAGCCATCGTGCTGCTGGGCGGCTGGAAGATCAAGATCACACTCCATGGGGATTCCCCCATGACTCTCAGCTACGGAACAAAGTGGGAGGATCCCGGCGCCACCGCCGTGCTCACCTGCCGTTTTGGCGGCAACCTGAAGGTCGGCCTTTCTACCGATGACAGTGCCGTTGACGCAAATAAGCTCGGTAGCTATCCTGTGACCTACTCTTCCAAATTTCTATGGCTTACCGGCGAAAAACAGCGCACGGTCAACGTTATGGACGACGTTCCCCCGGAGCTCCACCTGATTGAGGATCCGGATTCCTACACTCGCCCGGGACAGCCTTATGTGGAAGAGGGCTATGCCGCCATCGACAACTATGACGGCGACATCACTGATCAGGTGCAGCGGGAGGAGAAGGACGGCAAGGTGATCTACACCGTCACCGATTCCTCCGGCAACACCGCCACCTGTGAGCGCACCATTGTTTATGATGACCGTGAAGCCCCGGTGATCACGCTGGAGGGAGATAATCCCCTGAACGTGGAAAAGGGTCAGGAGATTCCGGAGCCGGGCTACACCGCAGAGGACGATGTTGACGGCGATGTGACCGAAGCCGTTGCCATCACCGATGAGGATGGAAAGCGCATCTATACCGTCACCGATGCCCATGGAAACGTTGGCAAGGCTGAGCGTGAGATCGTCTATGTGGACACCACGCCCCCGGAGATTACCCTCACCGGCTTTGCCGAAATGACCATCCAGTCTGGCGACAGCTTTACCGATCCTGGCGCAGCAGCCCAGGATCTTGGCGACGGTGATCTCACCGCCTCCATCACCACCGAGGGCACCGTGGACCCGGAGACCCCCGGGGACTATACCATCACCTATTCCGCCACGGACTCCGCCGGAAACACCGGCACAGCAACGCGTCTGGTGCATGTCAAAAAGCCCGCAGAGGATCCCGGCGATAAGGTAGTATACCTGACCTTTGACGATGGCCCCGGTGCCTATACCCAGCAGCTGCTGGATGTGCTGGACAAATACAATGTCAAGGCCACGTTCTTTGTGACCAATGCCTCTCCCAAGTATCAGGATATGATTGCCAAGGAATATGCCGCCGGGCACTCCATCGGCATCCATACATACTCCCACGACTATAATAAAATATACGCCAGTGAGGAAGCCTATTTTGAGGATCTGGAGGCCATGCAGGACGTGATCGTAAAGCAGACCGGCGAAACCACCAATATCATCAGGTTCCCCGGCGGCAGCTCCAACACCGTATCGGACATCACCCCGGGACTCATGACCACCCTGACACAGGAAGTGCAGAACCGTGGCTACCAGTATTTTGACTGGAACGTTGCCAGCGGTGACGCAGGAGAGACCACCGAAACCGAAACCGTCGTGTCCAACGTCATCTCCGGGATAAAACAGCACAAGGTATCCATCGTGCTTCAGCACGATATCAAGTCCTTTAGTGTGGACGCTGTGGAGGAGATCATTCAGTGGGGTCTGGAAAACGGCTACAGCTTCCTGCCCCTCCACTATAACAGTCCCGCCGCCCATCATCACATCAACAACTGACGGAGGAATGCCACATGAATCAAAAGCTTAGTTACCGGCTCTTTCTCAATGACGGCTGGATGTTTTCCCCGGTGTATTCCGAGGAAATGCGCCATCTCCCCATGACCGGAAAGGAGGGGACAGCAGTTCGACTGCCCCATACCGTTGCGGAAACACCCTATCACTATTTTGATGAATCCATCTACCAAATGGTTTCCTGCTATCAGCGAATGATCCCTGCAGAGCCCACATGGGCAGGGAAGTCCCTGCGGCTGACCTTTGAGGCCGCAGGCCACAGTGCAGAGGTATACTTGAACGGTGTGCTGCTGAAGGAGCATCACTGCGGCTACACGGCCTTTACCGTTGACCTGACTGGAAAGCTGACGGAGGAGGAAAACCTGCTGACGGTGCGTCTGGACAGTCGGGAGAGCCTGAATATCCCGCCCTTTGGTCATGTTATCGACTATATGACCTATGGCGGCCTTTATCGGGAGGCATATCTGGACATTCAGTCTCCATGCCACATCCGTGACGTATTCCCCAAGGTGCATTTGACGGAAGACGGTGTGCGGCTGGACTGCGAGATCTATGTGTCGCCCGCCTGCAAAAATCAGGACTGCCATACCCGTCAGAGCCTCCACCGGCTGGACGGCTCTCTGGTGGCACAGCTGCCCGAGGACAAGCGAAGCTATCTGCTCCACAACGTGGCCCTCTGGTCTCCCGATGCCCCCAATCTCTATATTCTGCGCACAGAGCTGGCCATTGGAGAGACCGTAACCGATGTCCGGGAGGATCGCATCGGCTTCCGTAACATTGATTTTCGGGCAGACGGTCTCTATGTAAACGGCCAGCGTACAGAGCTCCGTGGCCTTGACCGGCATCAGAGCTATCCCTATGTGGGCTACGCCATGCCGGAATCCATGCAGAAATGGGATGCTGACCTGATCAAAAACGAGCTGGGCCTCAACGCCGTGCGCACCTCCCATTACCCCCAGTCCCACCACTTCCTTGACCGCTGCGATGAGCTGGGCATTCTGGTCTTCACGGAAATCCCCGGCTGGCAGTACATCGGTGACGAGGCGTGGAAGGCACAGGCTGTAGAAAATACCCGGGAGATGGTACAGCAGTATCGGAATCACCCTTCCATCTTCCTGTGGGGCGTCCGCATCAATGAGTCCCAGGACGATGATGCCCTCTATGCCCGCACCGGCGAAGCGGCCCACAGTCTTGATTCCACCCGTCCCACCAGCGGCGTCCGGTATCTCAAAAACAGCAGTCTGCTGGAGGACATCTATGCCTTCAACGACTTTACCCATGACGGCATCCAGCCCGGCTGTCAGTCAAAATCTCAGGTGACCCCGGACATGGATAAGGGGTATCTGATCTCCGAATACGGCGGACATATGTTCCCCACCAAGCCCTTTGACGACGAAGCCCATCGGCAGGCCCATATGCGCCGGCACGCCGCCGTCATGGACGCCTACTATGCCCAGCCCGACATTGCCGGAGGCTTTGGCTGGTGCATGTTCGACTACAACACCCATCAGGACTTCGGCAGCGGAGACCGGATCTGCTACCACGGGGTCATGGATATGTTCCGAAACCGGAAGCTCTGCGGACTACTCTATGCCGCCCAGCAGGACGAAGTCCCGGTGCTGGAGATCTCTTCCGCCATGGAAATCGGCGATCATCCTGCGGGAGTACTGGGGCCGGTCTACGCCGTCACTAATGCCGATGCGGTACGGATGTATAAAAATGACCGGTTCATTGCCGAGTTCCCGGCCACCTCCACACCCTATCCCCATATGCCCCACGGGCCCATCCTCATAGATGACTTTGTGGGAGACTGCATACTGGAGGACGGTCAGCTGAGCTCAGAGGCTGCGGCAGACGCAAAAATCATTTTGAACGCAGCCTGCAAATACGGCATTCAGTCCCTTCCCGATGAAATACTTGCGCTCCAGCAGCAGCTGCAGGAGAACTGCGGCGTTACCATGGAGTCCCTCACGAGTCTGTACTTCCGATATATCGGCAGCTGGGGCGGGAACGTGATCCGCTACCGGTTTGAGGCAATAAAGTCCGGACAGATAGTGGCTGTGGTCACAAAGCAGCCCATGAAAGCCCTGTACCTGTCCGCCGTTGCTTCCCACTACGCCCTCTGCGAGAACCACACCTATGATGTGGCAGCAGTACGCATTACCGCCCGCAGTGACAGCGGCAATCTGCTCCCGTATTATCAGGAGCCGGTCACCTTGACCGTCACCGGGGATATCGCACTCATAGGCCCCTCCGTCATCAGCCTCAAGGGCGGCATGGGCGGAACCTATGTAAAGACTCTTGGCCGGGCAGGGCAGGGGACGCTGACCATTTCTGCCCCGGGTGCGGTGCCCATCATCAGGAAATTTACCGTGTCGACTCCGGGCAAGCCGCTTCCCCAGCCCGAAGACGAAACTGAATAACCCTGCATAGCCCGCAAGG
>OLRG01003048.1_pt1 | contig 11036 bp, 9 predicted proteins | sample 1672331 | NCBI WGS metagenome assembly OLRG01 (sample SAMEA3136672, study PRJEB25190) | human gut metagenome
GCTGCCGGAGCGGTGCTTAAGCCGCAAGGCGGGAATTGTGCGGTGTTGCCTTAACGTTTCAGCCGCACCCATCAAATCTTTGCGCCAAAGGCTTTTTTTACGGCGGCAGGCAGGCGGCCGTCCCGCAGCAGGATCTCTTCCACCGTGCCGCGCACAGCGCCCTCGCCGCCTTTTTGGCGGCAGATGAAATCCGCCCGCCCCAGCACAGGGCCGGCAGCATCGGCCGGGCAGGCCACAAAGCCGCACAGAGCCATGGCGGTCAAATCGTTCAGGTCATCGCCGCAATAGGCAACATCCTGCTTGGTCAGGCTGTGCTCAGCCATAAACCTGCTCAAAAAGGCGGCTTTGTCGTGTACGTTCTGGAACAGATAGTCAATGTGCAGGTCCTGGGCACGGCGGCGCACGGCTTCACATTCGCGCCCGGTGCAGATCATAACCTGCATCCCTGCCGCGCGGGCCAGCACGATCCCGGCCCCATCTTTGATGGCAAACTTTTTCAGCTCGTTGCCGGTGGAATCATAGTACACGCCGCCGTCTGTCATGGTGCCGTCTACATCCAGAACCAAAAGTCGAATCATGGGCAAACCTCGTTATTTTGCGTATTCGCTTGGGGTGATAAAGGTCACATCCAGCCCGCAGGCTTTGATGGCACCTGCCATGGCGGTGTTGAACGCAGCTCCGCGCCCGGTGTGAGCGTGCAGCAGGCTGTCGGCATAGGCGGGGGTACCGGGCTTGTAGCCATCGGCACCGGCCAGCAGCACGGCCTTGGCACCGCACAGCCGCAGCAGCCGCAGCAGCATCAGTACACTGTTGCTGCCAAGGGATGCATTCTGCACATCCGGGGCAGCCAGCCGGTCATAATTGACCGCCAGCGCCCCCTGCGGCAGCGGCCGCAGGTTGGAGGTGAGCACAACAGGGCAGGGCAGGGCAGCAAGGTCCAGCTTTTCAAACCGCTTGCTGTTGGTAAAAAATGCATAATCCGGCTGGCAGAATTCCGGGCAGAAATTGGCCGAAACAATGCAGTCCGCCTTGGCGGCGGCCACAGCATTGCGCCCGGTTTCCTCCGCCAGGCTGGCACCGGGGGCCAGCACCAGCACGGTCTTGCCGCCAAACGCGGTACGCAGGGTATCCAGCGCGGCGGTGTCGTCAATGGCGCGGTTCTGGTATTCGCGGTACAGGCGGTCGGCATAGTCTTTATCGTATGCGGTGGCCTTGCTGCGGTCAAAACCGGCCAGAATATGGTTAATGTCCCGGTTGGTCAAATCGCCTTTGTCCAGATAATGCTCGGCGTAATCGCGGTGCAGGTTGTACCGTGCGCTCAGGAAGTAAGCCGGGGTGTAACCCCAGGCTGTCTCGCCTTTCAGCGGGGCGATATGGTCCTGGATGGCGTCCATCATCTCGTCAATGTCATAATGGCAGCCAAGGGTCTCGTTCATATAGTCGGCAATCAGCTCAATGGGCAGGTTGCCAGGAATGCGCCCCATGCCCATCAGGCTGCCGTCCACAGTGGTATCGCGGCCCAGGTGCTTGTCCAGAAATTCCTGCGCCAGGCAGAAAGAGAGCGCCATGTTCTCATGCAGGTGCAGCCCCACGCGGATATCCGGGGCCAGGTTGTGGTCCACCAGGCTGACGATGCGCTCTAAGTCACGCCGCCGCATGCTGCCGAAGGTATCCACAATGGAGAACTGGTACGGGTGAATCTCGTTTACCTGGTCTAAAATCCACAGCAAGTCTTTGTCGGCATAGCCCATAATGTTGATGGGGTTGATGGACAGCTTGTACCCGCGGGCCTTGACTTCGCGGGCAAAATCCATGCCTTCGCGGATATCGTAATCGTGGGCGGTAATGCGCAGCATCTCAATGCCGTGCCCCTCATAAGGGGACAGCTTGGCAATATCATAATTGGAGCGCATGGCCATGCCGCTGTACATGGTGCTGCCGGTGTGGGCAGGCAGCAGTCTGTTCAGCTCTTCAATGGTGTTGCAGACGGTCACATCGGGGTTGTAGCCATCCACATTGCGCAGAAAGCCCACTTCCACAATGTCAGTCCCGGCACGGGTCAGCGAGGCGATAATATCTTTGGCTGCAGCAAAGCCCCAGTTCCAGCTGTTCACATAGCCGCCGTCACGCAGGGTGCAGTCCAACAGTTTAATATCGGGCATTTATTCTTTTCCTTTCAGGATTTCGCTCACAAGGGCAAGGTCCTTGGGGGTGTCAACGCTCACAGTCTTGTATGGGCTGACGATGGCATGTACCTTGTGGCCGTTTTCCACAAAGCGCATCATATCGTTCTCTTCGGCTTTTTCCAGAATGGACTTCGGTGTTTCGTGGTAGAACGCCAGCGCCCGGCGGGAGTACAGCTGGATGCCGGTCACCTTCTCGTATTCAAAATCCAGCGTGCCTTTGGGGTAGGGAATGGGGCTGCGGGAGATCATCAAAATTTCCCGTGCGGCGTTGGTCACGACCTTCTGGTTGGAAAAATCGATCACATCCGCGGGGTGCTCCATCCGGTTGGTCAGCACGGCGACATAATACGGGTCCTCCGGCAGGGTATCCGGCAGAATCAAATCAAACGCCTTTACGTTGATCAGCGGCTCGTCACCCATGATCTGCAGATACAGGTCGGCTTCTACCTTGGTGGAAACCTCCCAGATGCGCCCGGTGGGGGTGTCATGGTCGGGGCTGGTCATGCAGTATTCCATGCCGTAGGTGCGGCAGGCTTCGGCAATGCGCTCATCGTCGGTGGCGATAAACACATCATCGAGCTTTTTGCACTTTTTGGCTTCCTGGTACACCCACCAGATCATGGGCTTGCCCAAAATATCCGCCAGCGGCTTGCCCGGCATCCGCGTGCTGGCATAACGGGCGGGAATAACGCCGATAAGTTTCATAGTAAGCAACCTCCTAAAAGAAGCATTGGCTCCCCTTTGAGGGGAGCTGTCCGCGCAGCGGACTGAGGGGTGGTTCCCCAAGAAAGAGTTATAGGGCAATACCGCATAATTCTAAGTGCCGATACGGCGAGCGAGGTGCGGCAGATGCCAAGCCAAAAGCGCAGATAATACTGGATGTATTATCGAGCATTTTGGCAACGCAGATGCCGTGCCGCAGCTGCCGGAGCGGTGCTTAAGCCGCAAGGCGGGAATTGTGCGGTGTTGCCATAGATTGTTATGAAAATCTATTTGGATATCCGCATCAGAATCGTACGCTCAATTTCGGCTGCAACACCCTCCAAATTGAGAAGAACGTCCCGGTTGGAAAACCGCAGAACAAAAATACCAAACGCCTGCAAATAAGCAGTTCGGGTAGCATCCTGCTGCTGCCCCTGCGGTTCGTAATGCTGCGAACCGTCAATTTCAACTGCCAACTGAGCAGAAGCACAATAAAAATCAAGGATATAGGGCCCAACGCTCTTTTGGCGTGTGAATTTGTAGGGGCAGGGACGCAGATATTCATACCATAATTTGCGCTCCGCATCGGTCATATTTTTGCGCAGAGAACGAACATAGGCAAGATTGTTGGAATTATGCGGCAGGCGCATAGAATGGTACGTCCCCTTCCGGCTTATCATTTAGGCGGCAGTAAGGGAGCCACCCCTCCGACCTCGCTTGCGCTCGGCCACCTCCCCTCAAAGGGGAGGCATTACCCCTGCACCAACTTTTCTGCCTCTTCCAGCCCCACAAACACCTTTTCTTCCGCGGCGGTAAAGCCGCGCAGAACCCAGCTTTGCACGGTGACGGCGCGCTGGAATTTGAAGGGCAAGCAGAAATTGAGAACCTCGCTTGGCATGGTGCGGGGCAGGATAACAGCAGTAGGGAACAGCTTGGAATAATCCGTGGTATCCCGCGGGTGGGTTTTGATAAACAGCGGTTCTGTGCAGTATTTCTTGGCAACAGCCGCAAACATGGCGTCCTGGGTGGGCTGATCCATCAGGCCGTCCAGCACAAAGCTGCGGGGCAAAAGCAGGCAGGCACCCTGCACATGCTCCGGCAGGGGAACGGCCAAAAACACCCGGCGGATGATGGCTTTTTCTTCCTCCGTCAGGCTTTCCAGCAACTGCGCTTTGGATACCGTTACCAGCTTGTCTACGCCAAAAATGCTGCACCGCGCGGCGTCTTCGCTTTCCACCGTGCGGCAGCAGGGGCTGTCGCCCCAGTAGCGGTAGGGGCCGCGGGGGTTGGCACGCTGCTCGTCCAGCAGGTGCTGGTCAGGGTCCAACGTGCCGCCAAAGGTATCTTCGCACAGGGTATAAACCCGGCGCTCCCGCTGCAGGTAGCGCCCCAAGGCGCTCCAGTCATTGCTGATGTACACATGCCCCCTGGGCAGCGTAAAATACGGCTTGCGGAACGGGTGGCGCAGGCGGTAAAAGTCGCTTTCGCTGTTCTGTGCGTCCAGCTTTTCCTCGTCCACGATCAAAACAGCGTCCCACAGATCCGGCGCGGCGTCCAGCAATTTAGCGCGCAGGGTTTCGGCTTCCGGCACACAGGTGCTCAGCACAAGGGTGGACTTGCCGGGGCGGCTGCGCAGCGCGCGCACCAGCGCGATTAACACATGATACAGCGTGTGGCAGATGAAAATATCACCCATCGTATCCATTCTCCAACACTTTGACCGGCGGGAAGTGGATGCGGCCCCAGCCCGGTGCCCATTCCGGCATGGTCAAATCGCCGGAGGTTACCTCAAACGCAAACTCGGTCACTGGCTTGTCCAGGCAGACAGCCTGGGTCAGCACGCCGTCAAACACATCCACATAGAAGAAATACTGGCCTTCGCCCAGCAGGCTGGGGTCAAACTCAAACTCGGTGGTATACAGCTTGCCGGGCACGGCGGCGCCCAGGCTGACCGGGTGGGTAATGCCCACGGGGGTCGAATCCCGGAAATGCAGGTTCAGCTTTAAGTGTACCCCGGCAAACGGCTCCGAAACACGCCAGGTAATGCGCACCCGAATTTTTTCGGTGTCCGCAAACACACTGGATTCCTTGCCCACAAAGTCCAGCGTTTCCAGCCGCATCCGCTTGCCTGCGCTGGCGTTCATGCGGGAAACATCCAGCAGGTCATAGTGGACCACGTTCACATCGGTGGTTTCCATATACACGGCAATGGCCTGTTCTACATCGCCGTCAAAGATCACGCGGCCCTGGTCCAGCACCACGCAGCGGGTGCACAGTTGGCGGATGGTGCTCATGTTGTGGCTGACGTACAGGACGGTGCGGCCCTCCTGCCCGGCAACATCGCTCATTTTGCCCAGGCATTTCTGCTGGAACTTCATATCGCCCACGGCCAGCACTTCGTCCATTACCATGATCTCGCTGTCCAGGTGGGCGGCAACGGAAAACGCCAGCTTGACGAACATGCCGCTGGAATACCGCTTGACGGGGGTATCAATAAAATCGCCGCATTCCGAAAATTCAATGATCTGGTCAATCTTGGAATCGACCTCGGCGCGGGTCATGCCCAGAATAGCGCCGTTCATGTAGATGTTCTCGCGGCCGGTCATCTCGTTGTTAAAGCCGGTGCCCACTTCCAGCATGGAAGCCACCCGCCCGCGCAGCCGGATCTCGCCCTCGGTGGGGGCGGTAATGCGGGACAAAATTTTGAGCAGGGTGGATTTGCCTGCGCCGTTGCGGCCGATAATGCCCAGCGCTTCACCTTTGTACACGGTCAGATCCACACCGTTCAGCGCCATAAAGGTTTTGCCAAACAGGCGGGCGTCCGTGCCAATCACGGTGTTGGGATCCTCTTTGCCGCGCACACGGGCCCACCAGCTTTGCAGGTCATGCGTCAAAGTGCCGCCGCCGATCTGGCCCAGTTTGTATTGCTTTTTCAAGCCCGATACCTGAATGACGGGTACGCGCTGGTTTTGTGCATGTGTCTGGTTTTCCATCTGCGCCCCTCCTTACACGGTATCCATAAAGGTTTTTTCAATGCGGCTGAACAGCACCACGCCCAGCACAAGGGCGGCTGCGGTAACAATCAGGCTGTAGATCAGGCTGCCCACTTCCACGGTGCCGGTGCCAAGGGTGCCTATGCGGAACACCTCGATCGGTGCAGTCATCGGGTTCAAGCGCATCAGCATCTGCAGCCGGGGGGATTCCTCCAAGCTGGAAAGGGGATAGACCACAGGGGAAATGTACATCCACAGCTGCACGCCAAAGCTCACAGCAATGGCAAGGTCACGGTACTTGGTGGTCAGGGCGGAAACGATAATGCCCACGCCCAGGCCCAGCAGCATGACTTCCAGTACCACCAGCGGCACGGCAAACGCCCAGGCCGTCAGGTGTACACCGGACCCGGTCACGGCAAAGTAGACCCAGAACAGAATGTACATGACAAACTGGATAAAGAAGTTGATCAGGCTGGTCAATACCTGGCTGATGGGGGTGGTAAGCCGTGGGAAATACACCTTGCCGAACACCTGGCTGTTGGCCACAAAGGTGTTGGCCGTGCCGTTGATGCAGGAGGCAAAAAAGGTCCACACCGTATTGCCTGCCATGTAGAACAAAAAGCTCGGCGTACCGTCCGTAGAAAGCCCGGCAATGCCGCCGAACACCACGTTGAACAGCACCGTGGTGATAAGCGGATTCAGGATGATCCACAGCGGCCCCAGGATGGTCTGCTTGTACATGACGGTAAAGTTGCGCTTGACGAACATGACGATCAGGTCACGGTAGCGCCACAGCTCTTCCAGGTCCACATCAAACCAGCCGGTGCGCGGCCGAATGATGGTGGTCCATTGCGTGTTATCCCCGGCAGGGGTCTGGTTGCGTTGCTCTGCCATAAAAAGCCCTTTCAAAAATAGATATTTCAGGGGAATCCCCGATACATACTTATAGACAATTCATTGTACCATAATCCGCGGTAAAAAACAATGTTTGCACTGTGGCAGAAAGCGCTGCCAAAACAAAAACCGCCCTGCAGGCCCGGAACAGGGGATGCAGAACGGTTCAAAAAGTTTATTTTGCGGTCAGCCTGCGCCAGCCGGTGCGCAGCAATGTCCAGCAGCCAAGCAGCAGCAGGGAAAGCAGGATGTCCCACCCGATGCGGCAGGGCAGCGTGAACAGAAGGCGGTCTTTTTGCCAGATGGCACTGGTAAACACATCCATATGGTGCACAAAGAACAGCCACAGGCTGTGCCGCCCCAAAAAGCTGAGCGCCGGCCGCAAAGCGTTATTGGCGTTCAGTTCACGGCACAGATGGCAGAAGATCCAGATGCCGCATACACTGATGGAAGCGCACAAAATGTAATTGGAGTATGTGCGGGAAGCAAGTTCAATATAAATGCCCTGCTGGCAGCACCATGCCCAGGGGATCAGCATGGCAAGGAAAAGCGGGACCCGGTAACGATCCAACAGTGCCTGATGATGGCGGAACAGCTGCCCCAATGTGAGGTACATGACAACGACCATTGCAACATCCAGACATTGGGGAAGATACTGTACCTGCCCGATGTATGCCCCGAACAGCATGACAATGAAACTGACGGCAAAATCCCCTTTGGGGAACAAAAGCCCCAGCAGCTCCCAGATCAGCTTGCCCCAGAACAGTGCAAACAAAAACCATGGCATGCCGCAGCTGGGAATGCCGTCGGCAGGGTTACCGCTGGCCCAGAACAGGGTGATGGCATTGTAGCGGGCAATATCCCACAGGTTGGTCAGGCTTCTGTCATCAGAAAGGAAAAAGTTCAGCAAAACGTTGAACACCTGCACCACACCCAGCACGGGAACGATCAGTGCAACAAAGTCCTTCCTGACCCGGCGGGCAAAACCCTGCCAGGTATCCGGGCGGCGGGCCGTATAGCCGGTCAGAAAGAAAAAGGCCGGCATGTGGAACGAAAAAATGAAATTGCGCATCAGGTTGCCGTAGGGCAGGGTGTGCCCCACAATCACCAGAATCATGCACAGACCTTTGGCGGTATCAATCCAGTCAATGCGCTGGCGCACGGCAGGGTGCGGAGCGGCGGATTGTTGAACAGCAGTCATACGGCGGTCTCCTTCGGTCTGGACATCACTGCTGCTTGGGCGGGTTCTTTTTCTGTTTGTCATTGCAGTGTTCCTGGCAGCTGGCGCAGTTGCCGGTGCAGCCGCCGTGCCAGCCCTTTTCGCTGTTGGCAATAAAACCGATGGCAACGCCGAGCAGAACAAAAATAATAACCAGAACAAGGATACTTTGAAGTGACATGGAAAAAACCTCCCTATGGGTTAAGCGAAAACAAAGTGACAGGTGAATACGCTGCCCTTATGCCAACCCCAGCAAAACCCCTACACAGTGCACGGCAAACGCCACAACCCAGGCAATGCCGCACTGCATCAGTACCACACCCAATGCAGCCCGGCCACCGCCCAGTTCCCGCTTGACAGCGGCAATGGCTGCAACACAGGGGGTATACAACAGCGTAAAGATCAGGAAAACCAGCGCAGTAAACGGGGTGAACAGCATGTTCAGCGCGCCGGTATCGCCGCCCAGCAGGACGGTCAGGGTGGAAACAACGCTTTCCTTGGCGGTAAAGCTGGTGATCAACGCAGTGGAAATGCGCCAGTCGCCAAAGCCAAGGGGCTTGAAGATGGGGGTAATCAGGCTGCCAACCAAAGCCAGAAGGCTGGAATCCGGGGTGGCAGCAACATTCAGGCGGGTGTCGAACGTCTGTAGGAACCAGATCACGACGGTTGCAACAAAGATAATTGTAAAGGCACGCTGAATAAAATCACGGGCCTTTTCCCAAATCAGCTGGCCGACGCTTTTGGGCGAAGGCAGGCGGTAGTTGGGCAGCTCCATCACAAAGGGTACCGGTTCACCGCGGAAACAGGTCTGCTTGAGGATCAGCGAATACAGTATACCACACAGAATGCCGAAAAGATAGAGGAAAATCATGACCGGTGCACGCCATACCCGCGGGAAAAACGCGGCGGTGAACAGCGCATAAATGGGCAGCTTGGCGGAACAGCTCATGAACGGGGTCAGCAAAATCGTCATGCGGCGGTCACGCTCACTGGAAAGGGTGCGGGTTGCCATAATGGCGGGAACCGAGCAGCCGAAGCCCACCAGCATGGGCACAAAGCTGCGGCCCGAAAGCCCAATGCGGCGCAGCAGTTTGTCCATAACAAAGGCCACGCGGGCCATATAACCGGTATCTTCCAGGATGGACAAAAAGAAGAACAGGATAACGATCGTGGGCAAAAAGCTCAGCACGCTGCCCACACCGGCAAAAATGCCATCGATCACAAGGCTGTGCACCACCGGGTTGATCTGATACGCCGTCAGGGCGCGGTCCACAACGCCGGTAAACCAGTCGATGCCAAGGGTCATCCAGTCCGAAAGGGTGGAGCCCACTACGCCAAAGGTCAGCCAGAAAACAAGCGCCATAATGCCCGCAAAACAGGGCAAGGCAGTGTATTTGCCGGTCAGGATCTTATCAATGGCAACGCTGCGCTTATGCTCCAGGCTTTCGCCCGGCTTCACCACCGTGGCGGAGCATAGCTTTTCAATAAAGGTAAAGCGCATGTCCGCAAGGGCGGCTTCGCGGTCCAGCCCGGTCACGGTTTCCATTTCAGCAATGGCGTGGCCCAGTATATCTGTTTCGTTGGGGTTCAGCTGCAGGGCTTTTTCAATCAGGGTGTCTCCCTCCACCAGCTTGGTGGCGGCAAAGCGCAGCGGCAGCCCGGCGGCAGCGGCATGGTCCTCAATCAAATGTCCGACAGAATGGATGCAGCGATGCACCGCGCCCCTGGGGTCTGCTGGGTCACTGCCCGCCGTGCAGAAGTCGATGCGGCCCGGCAGCTCCCGGTAGCGCGCCACATGGATGGCATGTTCGATCAGCTCGTCAATGCCCTCATTTTTGGCGGCAGAAATGGGAACAACCGGAATGCCCAGCGTTTCTTCCAGCTGGTTTACCATGATGGTGCCGCCGTTGGCGCGCACTTCGTCCATCATGTTCAGCGCCAGCACCATGGGGGTATCCAGCTCCATCAGCTGCATGGTCAGGTACAGGTTGCGCTCAATGTTGGAAGCATCCACAATGTTGATAATGCCGGACGGGTGCTCGCTCAGGATAAAATCCCGCGTGACAATCTCCTCGTTGGAGTAAGGGGACAGGGAATAAATGCCCGGCAGGTCCGTTACGGTGGCTTCCTTGTGGTTGCGGATCACGCCGTCCTTGCGGTCCACCGTAACGCCGGGAAAGTTGCCCACATGCTGGTTGGAGCCGGTCAGCTGGTTGAACAGCGTGGTTTTGCCGCAGTTCTGATTGCCGGCCAGGGCAAAGGTCAGCGGTGCACCGGCGGCAATGGGGGCGCCGGCTTTGCGCTCGTGGTAGCTGGCGGCTTTGTCCAGCTCGCCAACGCCGGGGTGGGCTACCACCTTGTGGCGCTCTTCGCTGGGGGCGGCGCGGTCCGTTGCATGCACGCTGTCAATTTCAATTTTCTGCGCATCGGCCAGGCGCAGGGTCAGCTCATAACCACGCAGCTCCACTTCAATGGGGTCCCCCATGGGGGCCGTTTTGCGCAGCGTTACCTCGGTGCCGGGGGTCAGCCCCATATCCAGCAGGTGGTGGCGCAGCTCGCCCTCACCGCCTACCACGCGGATGATTGCATCCTGCCCAATGTGCAGGTCACCTAATGTCAGCATATTGATTCCTCTTTTTTGTACGGCAAGGTAATGCAAGCCGGTTTATTTCGACTGAAAGGCATGAATTTCGCTCATGAACGCGTAAAGTTTACCACGTTTAACTTACGGCGTCAATATATCAGGAAAAACTGTGAAATGCAGGCTTGAAAAATGCACAATTTCTGGTGGGGCGGGCAGCCATCTTGCCGCAAAATGCTGAATCCAATATTTATGCATTGACTTTGAATATTTATGTATTATACTAGAATTTATCCTGATGCAGCTTCGGAAAGAGGGAAAGTTCCGCCGCTGCGCTAGGGTGTATCTGAAAAGTCGAAAGTATCGTCTATTTCTACAAACGCAGCCGGATTTTGCGTTAAAAAGCCTTGGGCAATACCGCATAATTCTAAGTGCCGATACGGCGAGCGAGGTGCGGCAGA
>OLRG01003053.1_pt1 | contig 11020 bp, 10 predicted proteins | sample 1672331 | NCBI WGS metagenome assembly OLRG01 (sample SAMEA3136672, study PRJEB25190) | human gut metagenome
ACCTCCATTTTTCAAAACGCCTACCGCATGGCTAATGCTCGGTTTGCTAAAGCCCATGTGCCGGGCAAGATCAACGGAGCGAACCATGCCCTGTTTCCTTTGAAGAACCAACACGGCCTCTAAGTAATCCTCGCCTGACGCATATAGTTTCATTGCCTCCTCCTTCCCACGGCTATTTTAGTTTCCATCCAATCGCTTTCTTGCGAATACCAATGAAATCTGCATAAATACCAGGCTGCCTTATCAAATCCTCATGTTTGCCTGTCTGAACAATGTGACCACCAGACAACACGAAAATTTGATCTGCGTTTCTGACTGTTTTTAGCCGATGAGCTATCATAATAACCGTTTTATTCTTTGTCAGTTCTGCAATAGCACCCATCAGAAGATTTTCATTTTCTGGATCGACGCTTGATGTAGCTTCGTCTAAAATGATGATAGGAGCGTCTTTCAGGATTGCTCTGGCAATCGAAATCCGTTGCTTTTCACCGCCGGACAATGTAGCGCCTCCCTCTCCAATTACGGTGCCATAACCATCTGGCAGGCTCATAATAAACTCATGGCAGCAAGCCTTTTGAGCTGCTTTTACAACTTCTTCATGGGAAGCCGCTGGATTGCCGAATTTGATATTATTTTCTATGGTATCAGCGAAAAGATATACCTTTTGGAATACTTCGCTAATATTGGTAAGCAGACTGTCCAGTGTGTAATCCCGCACATCTACACCGCCGATTGTAATTTTTCCTCCGTCAACATCCCAAAACCGGGCGATCAGGTTACAAAGCGTACTTTTTCCGGCACCGGACGGACCGACGATAGCCGTTACGGTTCTTTCGGGTATAGTCAGGCTCACATGATCCAGAACCTGGTGTTCGCCATAAGAAAAAGAAACATCATCAAAAACAATATTGTAATTTTCAGGCTTTACGGGTTTACCATGTTCGTCCATGACGGGAGTTTTGTCAATTTCGTTTACTTTGTCAATCGAAACATCCAGTAACCGCAGGAGTGCGGAAGTATTTCCGGCTGACTGAAGCTGACTAAAGAGCATAAATGATGCTACTGTCATAAGCAGGCAAATGGAAAGCGCCATCGTTCCATTCAGGTAAAAGTACAACCCCTCCACTATAACAAGAATACTTGTTCCGTAGAGAATGATTTGTTGCAGCATATTGTAAGGGACGAATGTACGCTCTAATTTCAGATTTTTATCCTTGCTGTCCAGAATTGCCTGTCTCATTTTGCTATTGGAATTTTGACCGAGATTAAAGGATTTTACAATCAGCATCCCTTGAACGTATTCCAGCACATTAGAAACGAGGGCCTCCTGGGCCTGCTGTCTTTGTGGCGAAACCGTTTCCGATTTTTTCTGTAACCGGCCGATGCACCATGTAAAAAGCAGAATCCCGCACAAAATCGTCAGTCCGATCCGCCAGTCGATACAGAGCATAACAATAGTAATAATCGCTGCATGGATATAGCCGCCTAATATGTTGGTTAGCACCATGGACGCATTATTTTCAGTATCGCCCATAGTCGTAGTGACGACAGAAGTCAAATTCCCCAAATTGTGATCGTTGAAATACCCCATCGGCATATATTTCATGCGATCTCCAATATGAATCCGTTTCTCCGCGCACATAAAATATCCAATTTGCACCTTGCCGAAATCTGAAATGTAGCTGCAATAAATTTTAAGCAGCATACTTGCCAGGGTGATTCCAAATATCATCCAGATCATAGACGTAGTAAAACCGTCTGTTAAACCCGAAAAAACCATGGCTAATGCTCCAAAGGACATCATATCAAAAAGGGAGTGCAGGACAGAAAAAAGGATAGCTTTTTTCATTGTCCCCTGCATTTTCCCTGAAAACTGATAAATCTTGCTTAATGTCTTTATCATCTTCGCACCTCCTACGCCACATCTTTTGTGTCCATGTGCGCTTTCCACATTTCCTGATAGAGCGTACAGGAAGTCAATAAGTTTTCATGTGTTCCTTCGTCAATAATCTGCCCATCTTTTATGACAACAATTTTATCTGCATCGGTAATCGTAGAAAGACGGTGCGCAATCATCAGAACGGTTTTCCCGGCAATCACTTTTGCCATTGCCTCTTGAATTAAGGCTTCATTCTCGGCGTCAATGTAAGCGGTTGCCTCGTCAAGAATAACAATCGGCGCATTTTTCAGTACAGCGCGGGCAATCGCAATTCTCTGGCGCTCACCGCCCGACAAGTGACCTCCTGCACCTCCGACAACTGTATGGAATCCATTTTCCAGATTCAGAATGAAATCATAGCAGCCACAATCTCTGGCAGCCTGATATACTTCTTCATCCGTTGCGGATGGTTTTCCCATACGGATATTTTCTAAAACAGTTTCGTCAAAAAGATAGTTGTCCTGTGAAATATAAGCGATGTTATCCATAAGCTGTGACAACGGAATTTTGCGAATATCTGTTCCGTCTAACTTGACAGTTCCGTTTGTTACATCCCAAAATCCCGCAATCAGCTTCGTAATGGTAGACTTGCCGCCGCCACTGGGACCGACAAAAGCGGTAATGCTGTTTTCTGGAATAGAAAGGTTGATATTTTTTAGCAACGGCTTTTCGCTTTCATACGAAAAGCTGACGTTTTCTAACACAATATTGGAAGAATGAATAGACACCGGCGTTTCCGGGCGATCCAGTTCTTTTTCATCCAATACGGCGCACAATTCCCCGACTACTGATTTCATTTGAGAAATGCTGTCCGTAAAGTTCATGGCATTTAAAATTGGTGTGATAATACCCAATGACAGCACGATACAGGTAACAAATGCCGGAACGCTCAGGCTCCCGTTCCGGTACAGGACACAGCCAATAGGAAGAACACACACTAACACACTGGGCCAGATTGTAACAAGCATGGATTTGTAAAGCTGCACGCTTTTCATCCAGTTCACAGCATAGGCCGCATTATCTTCAACGGCATCTGAATATTTCTGGTAAGAATTAGCAGACTGATTAAACGCCTTAATGACTTCTATTCCGCCGATATACTCAACCACAGTGCTGGTCATTTTACGCACGCGCATAATAAGACCCTGGAATTTTTCTTCATATCCATTTGCCATTCCCTTATAGCACAACATACCAATCGGCAGGGTAATCAATGCAGCCAGCGCCATTCTCCAATCCAAAAACAGTAGGTAAATCAGAATACAAATCGGAATACAGAGATTCGCTGTCAGCTCCGGTACTAAATGCGCAAGGGTCGTTTCCATTCCCTCCACACGATCTACCAAGACATTTTTTAATTCTCCCGATGGGGTGTTAATCATATAGCCCATCGGAACCCTGGTAAGTTTATCTGCTAGTTTCAGGCGGATCTCCGCCAGAGTTGCGAAAGTGGCCGTATGGGAAACTAAAGTAGAGAAATTTGCAAAGCATACTTTCCCAAGGAAACCAATTCCCGCAATCAGACACCACTCCATATAGACGGACACAGATGTCTCTCCATCCATCAAGAGAATCACAATTTTTGAAACTGCAAAAAACGGCAGCAATCCGGCGGCAACACCCAGGATTGCCAAAATCACTGAAAGAACATATTCACCCTTATATGGAGCGGCAAGTTCCATCAGTCTGGACATGGGATTATCTTTCTTGTCCATTTCACATACGCTCCTTTTCATAAAAATAGAGGTTGGTTAAACACTTCTAACCAACCTCTATTATATCTATTCGGCTATTTTCTGCCACTCTGATAGGGCGTTAAACCCTCCATTTAGACATTGGATTATATTTATTCCGCAGGCTGTACGTTATCGATCTCAAAGAACTGTGGCACGCTGGAGAAAGTATATCCGGCGATTTTGGAGGAATTATATACAACCAGATCCTTAGAATAGGAGATCGGAAGGTCAATCACATTGTCGTTGGAAACATTCAGTGCAGTAGCAATCGCACTCTGAACCACTTCGGGATCAGCAGAGGTGGAGAACGCATTTACCGCATCCGAATAGCTCTGGAAATCCTCAAGTGCCTGCAAGGAAATAGCATGAGGATCAGCACCGAGGGATTCCTGCAGGAACTTGTGCGGTTCAGTATAAGACCCTTCTGTATTCCATGTTGTAATGTCATAATTTCCTGCAACGCCTTCGGTCCACCAGGTCATCTGATCCTGGCCGGTAGTGGTTACGTCAATACCAACCTCTGCAAGCTGGGTCTTAATTGCAAGAGCCATGTCCTGTGCAAGAGAAAGATCAGTCCAATAGGTGTAATTCAGGGAAAGCTGCTGTCCATCTTTTTCACGGATACCAGTGCTTTCATTCATCACCCATCCAGCTTCATCCAGAAGTGCATTTGCTTTATCCAGATCATAGCTCCATGTGCTGTTATAAGTAATGTCTGTGTAGGGCGCTCCGGGTGCAAACAGGCTGGTGGCCGGAGTTTCGTATCCATAGGTCAGGCCCTTGGTGATTTCTTCCTTATTGACAGCGTATGCAACCGCCTGGCGAACCTTAAGATCGCTCAAAATTTCGCTGGACGCATTCAGAACCAGGTTCCGGGTCAGGGTATTTCCATCATTGATTGCGCCCTCGATCCCATCCAGAGAAAGAGCCTGATTATAGTCATCATAGCTGAGAAGGTCAGCACCGTAAATCAGGTCAACCTCACCAGTCTGTAATGCCTGAAGTCTGGAAGATGCCTCCGGGATATACTTTATGACAACTTCATCATAGTAAGGAGCTTCGCCCCAATAGTTTTCATTTCTGACAAAACGGGTGCAGTCACCGGAAATCATTTCTTCGCGGATGTATGGACCAGTGCCGACAACATCTGTGAATGTCTGGAAGTTTTCAGCTTCAAACACATTCGGGGACATCATACCAGCAACATTCTGGAAGCAGAAGTCATTGATATAAGAGAAGCAAGGGGCAGCATAATGAACAGCCACCGTGTACTCGTCAACAACCTCTACGCTTTCAATGTTGTAAATGCCCTTGATACCGCTAAAATTAGGGTTGGAACGGTCAAAGTCCAGAATTTCCTTTACGCTTTCCGCATTAAAAGCGGCTCCATCTGTAAAAGCAACATCCTGACGGAGCTTAAAGGTAAGGACAGTATTTGTCTCATCCCATCCCCATTCCTCGGCCAGTTCGGGAACAATTTCCCCGTCCTCATAGGCGACTAAAGTCTCATAGACCAGGCCACAGGCAATATTGTTTTCCTTGTTCATGGTCAGTGTCGTAAGGCTGTCCAATTCCTTAGCCGTGACGATCGTCAGTACCTTCGCTTCGTTTTCACCGCCAGTCTGCGTCTGATCGGAGGTATCATTCTGACCACAGCCGACCATAGACAGAAGCATACTCACGCCCAATGCAGCGGCGAGAAGTTTCTTGTAAATCTGTTTCATGTTATCCTTGTCCTTTCTGGTTTGATAATTGATCTATTAGATAGCCTTGCTCGGCGATCCGTCCCTCCCGCATGATGATAATCCGATTTGCAATACGCATTGCGTCCTTTCTGCTATGCGTAATGAAAATGCAGGAGCTGCCGGATAGCTTCACAAAGTTCTCTACTAAAGTAAGTACGGCATCCGCCGAAATCAGGTCAAGCCCGCTGGTCACTTCATCCATGATTAAGTAATCTGGTTCCACGGCAATCGCCCGAAGCAAAGAGAGACGCCTCTGTTCGCCGCCCGAAAGCTGACGGACAGGAGTTTCCAAAAGCCTATAATCCATGTGTACGGCATCCATCAAATCTAAAATATGTTTTTTTCTCTCAGCTCTTTTCTTATCAGTTAAGTTCACCAGTGCTTCTTCCACATTTGCGTATGCGGACCTGGCAGGATTTAAAGTGCCGGAAGAATCCTGAAAGACCGCCTGTATTTTTTTACGATGCTGTTTCCATGTTCGATAATTCCAACAGGTTATATCTTCACCATCCAGTAATATTTTGCCAGAAGTTGGTTTCTCAATGCCGATCAGAAGTCTTGCCAGCGTGCTTTTTCCCGATCCGCTTTCTCCCTCAATAGCAAGACTTTCACCTTTACAAAGGTGGAGGTTGATGTCCGAAAGCGCATTAAAATCTCCCTGATTCGCATTATGATATACCTGATTTACATTCTGGATTACAATTTCTCCCATTTCCATTCACCCCGACTTTCCCTATGGCTCAACGCGGAAAATTGTTTCATCCAGTCTGTCTGCGGACTTGACAAGAGTTTATCCATCGTTCCATGCTCAATAATTTTTCCGGCTCCCAGAACATAAACGTTCTGACATAAGTTTTTAAGTGCGGCCACATCATGGGATACAAATAATATGCCTTTGTCCTTCATTTGCTCCTGCATGATGAGAAGCAACAAATCCCTGTTTTCTTCATCCAATGCAGCGGTTGGTTCATCGGCTAAAACATAATCCGGCGACATTCCCAATAAGATTGCCGCAGCTACTCGTTGTAGCATTCCGCCTGATAGTTCAGACGGATACGCACCCAAAATCCGATCCGTGTCTTTTAGATTTACGGAAACCAGTTTCTCTTTCGCCAGGTCAGTTGCTTCACTTGTATTCAAATGCAAACGATTGACAAAGGTTTCCCGCATCTGATAACCGATTTTTAATCGGCTGTCAAAAGCCGTCATAGGGTTCTGGGGGATAAATCCAAGCTTCTTCCCACAAAGCTCACGATGTGACTTGCGGGAAAGATGTGATAAATCTATATCGTCCAACAAAATTTTCCCGGCATCAATATGACAGCTTGTGTGAAGCATTCCCAAAATGCTCCGCAGCAAAGTTGTTTTTCCAGAGCCGCTTTTACCTGTAAGTCCAATCACATGGCCTGCAGGAATTTCCATAGATATGTCTTTCAGAAGGTAGCGGCCTGACCGTTCCTTGACATCTAACTGTTCAATTTTTAACATCACTCTGCCTCCTTCGTTGTCAACTGCCTGCCAATGACGTTAAAGCAGAGTGTCGATAAAATTACCGCCCCTATTGGATAGAGAATCATGGTCGGGTGAAGAACCAAAGCACCCCTTGCGTCTAAAATCATACTTCCCCAATCTACTACATTATCACCAAGCCCTAATCCAATAAAGGAAAATCCGGTAATAGCCAGAATCATATCCGCACAGGAAAGGCACAGAAAGCGAATCATTTCGGCAATCAAATTCGGGAAAATATGAATCAGCATGATTCTGAGCTTTGAAGCGCCGGAAGCGATTGCACACATGACATAGGCTTTTTCCATTTCCATGTCGGTACGGGTACGAACCAGTTTTATGTATCTCAAAATGTAAGACACAGTGAGCGCGACAAGAGTAGTTTTCGCTCCGCTGCCCCAGGCTCCAATAAACACAATTAAATACGCAATCGGGGGGATGGCTGTAACAGCGTTAATCAGGCCATCAATAAGTGCATTTTCTTTCATAACGGCCCGGCTTGTCACCATTCCGATAACAGTGCCAAGCAGAAAAACAATAAGAGAGCCTCCTAATACAATCCCCAGCGTTGTCCAGCCACCATAAAGAATCCGTGACAGAATGCAGCGCCCTAAAGCATCCGTACCAAACGGATATTCTGCGCTGGGATCAGCATATCTCTCCAACAAGTTTGATTTCATTGGATCGTTGGGTGCAAATAAAAATCCGGCAAAAAAGAAAATAATCACAAGGGTTGGAATGAAAATCGCACACCATTTCCGAAAACGCTTCGTTTTCATTTACGCCACCCCCTTTTTACGCCCGATTGCCCACTGCACCAAGTCAGCGGCAATGTTGCAAAGAGCAATCGCCAGCGCCAGAAAAAACACCTCGGCGTGTATCATGGGAGTATCGCGATCAAGCACATGGTTTACAATCAGATAACCAAATCCCGGAATTGAAAAAATGGATTCAATCACCGTTGCGTTAGCCAGTGCCAAACCAATGCTTTGTAAAAAGTTTGGAACTAAACCCATCGCTGCCCGCGGAAAAAAATGGCACAGCAAAAGCCTTTTTTCCGAAAGCCCACGGCAACGGGCATAAAATGCGTAATCCTCGTTGCTTTCATGCTCCAGAGCATCCATCAGAAGCGGCGTATAGAAAGAAGCCCCGAATACGCCAATGCAGATTGCCGGAGATATGTAGCTGAGTAGGGTTGTATTTCCTGCCACAGAAATTAAGGACTTTTGAACAGCAAAATAATCCAGATAAACGGTTGCCAAATAGAAAGAGGGTATGGACACACCCAAAATGCACAAAAGCCTGACTGCCTTTTTCGGAAGTTTCCAGGGAAGTAAAAAGGCAATACAACTAACGATTACAATGAAAACAACCTGAAAGATAGATGCCAGAGCTACAATTCCAAGCGTTTTCGGAAAGGCTGTGGCAATATCCGTCCAAACATCATGTCCATTTGCCAAAGAAACGCCTAAATCAAAATGCAGTAAGTCCCATACCCAACGGCCATACTGGACAAGCAATGGTTTATCAAACCCCAACTGAATCCGAATCTTTTCAATCTGTTCCGCTGTGGGGTTTCCGATCATCCTCTTTGCATAAGCTGTGGCTGGATCAACGGATGACAGTCTCATCAGCAAGAAAGACAGTAGAGTTACAAACAATAAAGTAAATATCAGCTCAACCAGTTTCCGTAGGATATATTTTCTCATATCCCGTTTCATAATACCGACTCCTTCGCGGGTTAGAACAATCTAACCTCTATTCAAAAAAAAGAGCGTCTGCACGACGCTCTTAAATCATCTGCTAGTACAGATGATAGTATATTGTATCTGGTATTTTGCCGCCACTCTAAAAAGACCAAACATCCTCTATTTGGACAACTTTTTTCGGAACTCGGAAGGCAGTTCTCCAAATTCCTTTTTGAATACTTCGGAAAATTTACTTGGATTATCGTATCCCATTTTAGCCGCAATTTCTGTTATGCTGTCAGAAGTATCCCGAAGCAAGATCGTGGCAGCCTGCATACGATAGGATTTCATATAAGCATAAATAGAACACCCATAAACGCCCTTGAAGCAAACCTTCATTGAGGTAAGAGGAATTTCAAATTTTTCTGATAACTCCTGCAAAGTATAATGGTTGCGAAGATCAGCTGTCATATATTCCTGCATTTTCTTTATTGTTTGTACTTGATTTCTTGCAAAATATCTTCGTTCTTCCTGGTAATCCTGAAGCGAAACCTGATTCAGAAACATCAGCAATTCCAGCACTTTCACTTTCAAATAGTAAGCAATCATCCGAGGCTCCACCCGATAAAGTTCCGAAAAAATATGTTCGATTTCGCTTTGGGTTCTTAATACAACGCAGGTGTCATTTTTGCAAAATTTATCTGCAATCGAAAAGACATCTATATTCAGCCCACCAATCACACTTTCTATCCGCTTCATAGTTTGATCTGCCGTAGGCAGATCAATGGTAATAGAAATGCCGTGATAATGCGACAACGGAAAGTAAGTTGATGTAGTTTCGTTTGTCAGGCGGTTAATTGCAAGATCGCCAGCACCGACATACTGATAATCTCCATTAGCAAATTCGCATTCAAAACGTCCCTCCCGGCAATGATTGATTTCAAGTACATCAGAGTGCGGAAGCTTGTTTTGATTCTGTCCATCGCTCATGTGAAAATCATTATAGAATAATTCAATACCCGGAAGAATTTCATAACGAGTGATAACACCCTCTCCAGTTACGTTTTTCATTCTGTAAATGGAGCAGCCATCTTCGCTGACAATTTTTTGAATTTCCGGATCAAAAAAGTCTGTAAATTGCTGTTCGCTCATTTGTATTTCCTCCCTGGTTAGCATAAGCAAACCACGGTTAGTATAGCATATTTTCATGGCCGCAGTCCATGGATGTTTTTTGAATTTTGAAGTATGCGTGTTGATTCTCTATCCTTAATCCTTGCCTGAAAGCATCCGATGAAGCCGCATAGTTTCCATACGGTGGAGCCGGATTTTTTCTTTTATCTTCGCAATCTGCTCCGCATGATCTTCCACAAAAACCTTATCGTGCAGGCAGAAGATAAATTGAAACTTTGAACACCCGTCATGTATGGAGACAAAAATATCTTCCGCCGCTGCGACAATCCTCGAAAACGCAGCCAGTCCTTCTGGATTTGAGCTGCCTAACGTAAGCCCTTCTCCTATGTAAACAAGCTGACCGATCAAGGTATCTTCCTTGATGTTCAATTCCACACGGCCTCCCTGAGTCTTTGCAATCACGCACAAGGCCGGATAAAATTCCTGCTCCAGTCGTTTCCAGCGTTCTTCATTCTTTACCCTGGTATATTGGGATTCCTGGGCATTGACCAATTCCATGGACAGCCGAAACCGCTGCCACTCCCGTTCGCTTGGGGACGTCTGGGGTTCCGCCAGCAGCTCCTTCATTTCTTCATTGTATTCCGCTATAAAATCTACCTCTTTGTGCATCCCTATTTCTCCTATTTTGTTTGTGAAAATGGATTAGTTACCTGACAGCATTTCTATTTCCCTACATAAAACGCTGTCAGAAATATTTTACAACAGAATATCAGACCAGTACAGCTGCAGGGACTAATTTTTTACCGCACCACCATATAATAATTAGTACAGTGACAGGGAATGGTGGTGATGCGGATGCAGCTAAATGAGGCCGTGAGTAAACGGTTGACAGAACTTCTTTCGGAAAGGCACATGACACAGTACCAGCTTTTTATGAAAAGCGGCGTACCGAAATCAACGATAGGGAATGTCATCAACTGTTCGTATGAATCCGTGAAGCTGCGGATCATCCATGAGATGTGCCAAGGATTAGGCATTACGTTGTGTGATTTCTTCCAGTCTCCATTGTTCGATGACTACCATCTGGACCCGTGAACTCCGATACGACCGTTGGGGATGTGTCGGAGTTTTTGTTTGTGGAAATGATAGCAAGCAATGCCTGTGTTAATACACACAGGCCCGCAGAGAAGAAAATCCCTCCGTGATTTTCCTCTCCGCTTGCTTGTTGAGGGCAGCGCCCCCAAGCCCCTTTGAACACAGAATTTCATTCTG
>OLRG01003062.1_pt1 | contig 10998 bp, 8 predicted proteins | sample 1672331 | NCBI WGS metagenome assembly OLRG01 (sample SAMEA3136672, study PRJEB25190) | human gut metagenome
TGGTGCAAATGCAGAACATCAAATATATCTCGATGAAAGCGGTATTAATACAAACTTCACAAGACACTATGCACATGCAGTACATGGGAAACGTGCCATTGATATTGGTATCGCTAACGCTGGTGATGGTAAACTCATTCCCGTTGATGGTTTTAAAGGTGTCCATGCCCAACTTGATGCCCGAGAAGAATTCCGACATGGATTCCTGGACGGAAATTTCCTTTTCTATCGTTTCCCTGGATTTCTGCGAATCCTCGTAATTCTTTCTGGCTCGGAGAGAAAATCATATGTTTCCGCAGGCAAGGTCTGGATATGCCGATATCGGCCGGGAACTTATTCCGCTGTCCCTCTGACGCAGGTCAAAAAGCGGAAAACCGCAGCATACGCACGGGTGTCCACCGATCATGAAGATCAGGCATCGAGCTATGAGGCACAGGTAGATTACTACACGAACTACATAAAAAGCCGTGACGATTGGAAATTTGCCGGCATATATGCGGATGAGGGTATTTCAGGCTGCAATACAAAAAGCGTGACGGCTTTAACAGCATGGTGTCGGACGCGCTGGACGGACGCATCGATTTAATCGTAACAAAGAGCGTTTCCAGATTTGCCCGCAACACGGTTGACAGTCTTACGACAATCCGAAAGCTGAAGGAACACGGCACGGAGGTCTATTTTGAAAAAGAAAATATCTGGACATTTGACGGCAAAGCTCGAAATTACACAAGATGCTATTGCACGCAAAAAGGCGCAGCGGCAGATGATGGAAAATTTTATGGAAACGCTGCAGTCCCTGCCGGAGCAGGTCGAGATCCTTGTTTTTGAAAGGTTAGGAAAAATAAAAAGGTATCTGTAAAAATAAAATTGTATCAAAGACAGCGAGAAGATAGAACCTTTCCTCTGACCAGAAAACTGCGAAATGTAGTTATCAGTGAATATCTGGGGGGTATTTGCTGCAAAGCAGCAAATACAGACACCTGCCTCCGGGATTACTTTTTCCCGGAAGCAGGTGTTTTTTGGAATTGTGAATCATACATATTTCGGAATTCTGTGGGAGTGCACAGGTTTAATTGTTTGAACATCCGTAAAAAGGCGGACAGGCTGGAAAAGCCTGATTGTATTGCCACTTCGGTAACAGCAAGCTCCGGATCCAGCAAAAGAGATTTTGCGTATTCAATTCTTTTCTGGTTCAGAAATTTGTAGAAGGAGGAATTAGTATATTGTTTAAAAAGGCGGGCAAAGTGATATTTGCTGAATCCTGCCAGACTGGCAACCTCCTCCAGAGTAAGGTTTTCAGAAAAGTGGTTGCTGATATAGTCGGTGATAAACAGAAATTTCTCCATATATTCTTTCTGATGGTGAATATCACGGTCTCCGTCCTGCTGATGAAAAGCTTTGTGATTTCTGCCAATATCCACAAGGATTTCCAGGAATTTTGCAATGATGGAAATTTCGGAATAGGTGGTAAAATTCATATATTCATCCTTAATTTCTAACATAAGACTGTGGATGTGTTCATAGACCTGTGGATATTCTTCCTTGGTGATCAGAATGGCGGGACTGAGGAGTGGAGTGATCAGATCTAGTTCTTTTAGCTTGATGTGGCTCAGGTCGGGCTGAAAAATAATCCTTTCTCCTGTTGCCGGAGCAAAGAGCTCGTGGAGCATACAGGGACATATAACAAGAATTTCTCCTTCTTTGATATGATAATCGTTATAACCGCAGACTACCCGGTAGTCATTGATAACAGGCATGATCACTTCGAAAGAAGGGTGCCAGTGAGGAGGATAGTTTTCGGCTTCATCATTGTAATAAAGACATATCTGGGTATCTGCTTTGTAATCAACGGTTTCATGAATTCCCTGTAAATTATGGATCATATGGACTCCTTTCACACCTAATTATTGCTTTTGATAGCAAATGTTGCTTTTTAATGTTTGTGTATATAATGTATCAAAAACATGTGTAAATGGCAATATATAACATTGGAAAAATTGAAATAATAAAAACATATGTCAAAATATATAAAAAAGAATATAAAAATCTATTAAAATTGACATATTGAAGAAAATAGTAGTAGATAAATAGCAAGAATTGATAGCAACATGACAAGAATTATGGAGCCAATCACAGGACATTCTGATATAGTAGAACCATCAAGAAACGAGGTAATGAATCAAAAGGAGGATTAAAAAAATGAACAAGAAGAGATTACTTTCAGTATTACTTTCAGCAGCTATGGTAGCGGGAACCATGGCAGTAGCAGTGCCTGCATATGCAGATGACACAGAGGAAATCACATGGATGTTCTGGGATGATCTGGAAGCTACAGAGGATCTGGTTTCCAAAGGATATAAAAACATTATTGATCGTTTCAATACAGAATACGAAGGGAAATACCATGTAACACCGATCACAACAAACCTGGAAGAATATGACGGAAAATTAAATGCTCTGATCGCAGCAGGACAGACACCGGATGTATATATCTGCAACCCGGGACCGAACATGGATGTATATGTAAATGCAGGAGCAGCAGCAGACCTGACAGACATTCTTGAAAATCAGGAAAAAGACTGGTATGCAACATTTACAGATGGAATCTTTGACAGACTGACTTATGATGGAAAGATCATGGCAGTTCCAACAAACTTCGCAGCAGCCTGTGTATACTATAATACAGAGCTTTTTGAGAAGGCCGGAGTAGAAGTTCCGACTACCTATGATGAACTGATCGATGTATGTAAGAAACTGCAGGATGCTGGTATTACACCAATCTCCTGTTCCGCAGGAACTGCATGGTGCCTGTCAATGATTGCAGGTTATCTTTGTGACCGTTCAGGTGTAGATCTTCAGGCAATCGCAGATCATACAGCAAACTGGACAGACGATAACTGTATTGCAGCAGGTGAGAAATTAAAAGAGTTATCTCAGTATTTCCAGGAAACAGCAGCTGGTGACTCCAATGATCAGGCTACAGCAAACTTCTACAATGGAGATGCAGCAATGCTGGTACAGGGATCATGGGCTATCGCTCAGATCAATGGTAATAATTCTGATTTCCAGAGCAAATGCGGTGTATTCCAGTTCCCTGGAATCGACGGAGCAAATGATCCGAACCGTATGATCGTTAAAACAGACAACTTACTGATGAGTTCTACAACAGAGCATCAGGATGCAGCAATCGCACTGATGAAGATGTTTACAGATGAAGAAGCACAGAAATATACAGCAGAAGTAGCAGGAAAATTCCCGATTATCAAAGATCTTGACATTGACTATGACAAAGCTCCTGCACAGCTGAAATATGTTCAGGATATCATGGACAAAGCAACTGGTACTTTTGGATTCTACAATGAATCTCTGGCATCTGTAGAAGCCGGTGACTGCTTCGACAATGCAATGGTTGATATATTCCTTGGAAACCAGACTCCGGAAGAAGCCTTCCAGACAGTACAGGATTTCTATGAAGAAAACGTCTGGGAATAATTGTGGATAGATAGTACAGAATTTACATGGCTGCTGCGGAAGAAAAAAGTTCCGCAGCAGTTTTTAAATGGAGGCAATTATGGATAAAATTTTACGTAATAAGAAGGCTATTTTCATATTTATCGCACCGGCACTGATCATGTTTGTCCTGGTACTGGTTATCCCTATGGTGCAGATGGTTTATTATTCTTTATGCGATTATGCGGCATTGACACCGCCCAAATTTACCGGACTTGCAAACTATAAAAAGCTATTTTTTAAAGATTCTACATTTAAAATTGCGTTAAAAAACTCTATTTTCTTTATGATCTTTTCTGCTATCACTCAGCAGGTGATCGGCCTTGGTTTTGCAGTTATGCTTACCAATATTAAGAAAGGCAGAAACCTTTTCAAAAATATTTATTATCTTCCATCCGTTCTTTCCTCAGCAGCCTTAGGTCTTTTATGGGCATTTATGTTTAACCCAAAGATCGGTATCAATAATCTGCTGGCACAGTTCGGAATCAAAGGCCCTCTTTGGCTGATGGATTCCAAAGGTTTTATTGTACTTCCCATGTGGGTGATTGCGTTTGTTGCCTTATGGCAGTATGTTGGACAGAATATGATGCTTTATATGGCTCAGATCACAGGAATTTCTAGAGACATATATGAAGCTTCTTATATAGATGGCGCATCAAAGACACAGTCATTCCGTTATATTACACTTCCACTGATCAAACCAATGATGGTAACTTCACTTTCATTGAACTGTATCGGTTCTCTTAAATTCTTTGATCTTGTGTATAACATGACTCAGGGTGGACCGAACCACAGAACCGAGGTGCTTGCGACAGAACTTTATGCAGAAGGTTTTAACTATTTTAAATATGGTTATGCCAGTGCGATTTCTGTAGTCTTACTGGTTATGTGTCTGATTGTAACATTATTGGTCAAAAAAGTAATTAAAGTTGAAACTTACGAGGGCTAGGAGGTAACAGAGATGCAGACAAAAAAATCAAGAAAACCGGTAAAGCCTGTTACAGTAATTCTTTATATATTTCTTATTGCACTTGCTGTGATTTATGTGGCTCCGCTGTTATGGATGTTAAGTGTTTCATTCAAAGATAATGCAGGCGTAATGGCAGCTCCATTTGCCCTGCCGGAAGTATTTCACTGGGAAAATTACCAGCAGGCATGGACAATGGGTAAGCTTGGAACTGCACTTGTAAACTCAGTACTGGTCTGTGGGATCACACTTGTAGTCAGTCTGTTTTTTGGAGCAATGGCAGCATTTGCCATTGCAAGAATGCGTTGGAAATTATCAGAAGCAGCACACACATTTTTCCTGATCGGAATGATGGTTCCGGTACATTGTATCCTGATTCCGCTGTTCGTACGTTTTGCAGGGCTGGGATTGACTAACTCAAGAGTAGGTCTGATGATCCCGTATATTACGTTTTCCCTTCCGATGACTATTTTCCTTCTGACAGGATTTTTCAAATCTATGCCTGGAGAGTTGTTTGAGGCAGCAGCCATTGACGGATGTGGAATTTACGGATGTTTTTTCAGAATCGCACTTCCACTTTGCAGAACAGGATTCTTTGTTTCCGGTCTTATGACATTTGTTGGTAACTGGAATGAACTGTTGCTGGCTATGGTATTTATCTCAGACCCGGTAAAGAAAACACTGCCTGTAACACTTACATATTTCGTAGGACCATATGCTACCAACTATGTACAGATGTTCGCGGCGATCATTATCGCAATCGCACCTACCGTTATTGTATACTGCCTGTTCAGTAATCAAATCGTAGAAGGTCTGACTACAGGTGCTGTAAAAGGATGATGTATGAAAGGAATGTGTAAAAGGAGGCTTGTATGAACAGAGACGAGGCAAGAAAGAAAGCGCAGGAACTGGTATCCAAAATGACATTGGAAGAAAAAGCCAGTCAGTTAAAATATGATGCGCCGGCTATAAAGAGACTTGGTGTCCCGGCTTATAATTGGTGGAATGAAGGACTTCACGGGGTAGCCAGGGCAGGACAGGCAACTGTATTTCCGCAGGCAATTGGCATGGCTGCTACATTTGACAGAGATTGCGTAGCTGAGATGGCAGATATTGTAGCAACAGAAGGACGTGCAAAATACAATGCATATTCCAGTGAAGAAGACAGAGATATCTATAAAGGACTGACATTCTGGTCTCCCAACGTAAATATTTTCCGTGATCCGAGATGGGGCAGAGGCCATGAAACTTACGGGGAAGATCCGTATCTGACCAAAGAGCTTGGAGTAGCTTTTGTAAAAGCTCTTCAGGGTAATGGAGAAACTATGAAAGCTGCGGCATGTGCAAAGCATTTTGCAGTGCATTCCGGACCGGAAGCGATCAGACATGAGTTTGATGCAAAGGCATCTGCAAAAGATATGGAGGAAACTTATCTGCCTGCATTTGAAAGCCTGGTAGAGGAGGCTGATGTAGAGGCAGTTATGGGAGCATATAACCGCACAAATGGAGAACCCTGCTGTGGAAGCCCTGCTCTGCAGAAAAAACTGAGAGATGACTGGAAGTTCCAGGGACATTTTGTATCAGACTGCTGGGCGATCAGAGATTTCCATGAACATCATATGGTGACTAATACGGCTTATGAGTCAGCAGCACTTGCCATTAATAATGGCTGCGATCTGAACTGTGGAAATACATATCTTCATATTATGAAAGCATATGAAAAGGGGCTTGTCACAGAGGAAAGAATTACGGAATCAGCAGTAAGACTTTTTACTACCAGATATCTTCTTGGGTTATTTGATGGCAGTGAATATGATGATATTTCCTATATGGAAGTAGAATCAGCAGAACATCTGGCAGCAGCAGAGAAAGCAGCAGCGAAGAGTTTTGTACTTTTGAAGAATAATGGAATTCTTCCATTAAAAAAAGAGAATATCAAAACAATCGGAATTGTGGGACCTAATGCAGACAGCAGAAAGGCTTTGATTGGAAACTATCATGGAACTGCATCCAGATATATTACGATCCAGGAGGGAATCCAGGATTATGTAGGTGAGGATGTGAGAATTCTTAGTTCTGTAGGAAGCGAGTTGTTTAGAGACAGAACAGAACCTCTGGCATTCAGCAGAGATCGTCTTGCGGAAGCTAAGATCGTTGCAGAAAACAGTGATGTGGTGATTCTTTGTGTAGGTCTGGATGAGACACTGGAAGGTGAAGAAGGAGATACCGGAAACAGCTATGCATCCGGAGACAAAGAGAGCCTGAAGCTGCCTCAGTCCCAGATTGATTTAATGGAAGCAATGGCTGGTTCCGGAAAACCGGTGGTTCTCTGTCTGATGGCAGGAAGTGATATTGATATGAGCTATGCAGCAGAGAAATTTGATGCAGTTATGGTTCTGTGGTATCCGGGAAGTCAGGGCGGAAAAGCGGCAGCAAAAATTCTGTTTGGGGAAAACTCCCCATCCGGCAAACTTCCGGTTACCTTTTACGAGAGCCTTGAAGAACTTCCGGAATTTACAGATTATTCCATGAAAGGCAGAACTTATCGTTATATGGAAGGAAAAGCACAGTTCCCCTTTGGATATGGACTTACCTACAGCAATGTAAAAGTAGAAAATGCAGAGGTAAGACAGTGCGGAGGGAAGATAACAGTAGAGGCAGAAGTATATAATAAGGGTAATGCAGATACTGAGGAAGTTGTCCAGATTTATGTAAAAAATCTTGACAGTAAAAATGCAATTCCAAATCCTGCACTGGGAGGATTCCAGAGAATTTTTATAAAAGCAGGAGAACGCAGAAAAGTTATGGTTCCTGTCTGGGAAAAGGCATTTACAGTGGTAGATGAAAATGGAGAACGCGTAGAGGATGGCAGGAAATATGAGATTTTTGCAGGCTGCAGCCAGCCAGATGAAAGAAGTATAGAGCTTACCGGAACAGAACCTGTAAAGATAATCTGGGAGAAAGAAGACTGAGCTTATGAAATTTGAATTGTTTTATCCGCAGTGGAAAGACCGGGCAGTTACATTCAGCTATGATGATGGCCAGATTTTTGATAGAAGACTGGTTGATATTTTTAATAAATATAATCTGAAAGCAACATTTCATCTGAACTCAGGGACTTTGGATACAGAAGGATTTATAAAAACACAAGAACTGAAAAGCTTATATCAGGGACATGAAATTGCCTGCCATGGTGTTGCACATGAGTATCCCACACATCTTTCGCAGGAAAGGCTAGTTCAGGAATTTTATCAGGACAGATGCAGTCTGGAGAGAGAAACGGGAAGGATTATCAGGGGATGCTCTTATGCATTTGGAGAATATGACGAAAGGGTCATCAATACTCTGAAGAATCTTGGGTTTGCATACAGCAGGACCGTGGAGTCTACAGGAAATTTCCGCATTCCGGAGGATTTTATGAGGTGGACTCCGTCCTGTCATCACAATGATGCATTCAGGGGAATTGCAGAAAAGTTTTTGCACAAACCGGATTATCAGAAGCTTCCTCTTCTCTATGTATGGGGACACAGCTTTGAGTTTGACCGGGAACAGACATGGGAGCAAATGGAAAGCTTCTGCAGAAAGATTTCAGACCATGAGAATGTGTGGTATACCACTAATATAGATTATGTGAATTATATGAATGCAGCCAGAAACCTGATATTCAATGCAGAATGTACCTATGTAGAAAATTTATCAAAAATAAAAATATATTGTAAAATAAATGGAGAGTGCCAGATCTTATAATCTGGCATTCACTGATATAGGGTTTGCTGAAAAGCATATAAGAGAGTTTACAGACTTCATATTTGATTTACGGGAGGAAATGATCAATGATAACTTGTAAAAATCCGATTTTAAGTGGCTTTTATCCGGATCCGTCCATATGCAGGGTAGGAGAGTGGTTTTATCTGGTTACATCTACTTTTGCATATTTTCCGGGAATTCCTGTATTTCGCAGCAAAAATCTGGCACAATGGGAGCAGATCGGCAATATATTGACACGGGAGAGCCAGCTGCCCTTACAGGGCTGTGAACATAATGAGGGGATTTATGCTCCTACACTTCGGTGGCATGAGGGAACTTTTTATCTGATCACTACCAATGTATCTGGCGGTGGAAATTTTATAGTAACTGCAAAAAATCCCCAGGGTCCATGGTCAGAACCTCATTTTTTGGAAAATGCCAGGGGAATCGACCCTAGCTTATTCTTTGATGAGGATGGAACCTGTTATTATATCGGGCAGAGAGAAAATTCCCGTGGCGGCAGGTACAATGGTGATTGCGAAATATGGATACAGAAGCTGGATTTACAGACTTTCAGGCTAGAAGGGGAGGCACATCCTGTTTTATATGGATTCCAGAGAAATGCAATCTGGCCGGAGGGTCCTCATCTTTATAAAAGAAATGGTTATTACTATATTTTTCATGCAGAAGGTGGAACAGCGGAGCATCACAGTGAAATGGTGGCCAGGAGTAAAAACATTTTTGGTCCCTATGAATATGCAGGGACAAATCCGATCCTGACGCACAGACATTTGGGAAAAAATGCGGAGATTACCTGTGTAGGACATTGCGATCTGACTGAGGATGAACAGGGAAACTGGTTTATGGTTGTTCTGGGCTGCAGACCTGTGGACGGAAAGACATTTCTGGGAAGAGAGACTTTTCTGGCAAAGGTAGAGTGGGAGGATGACTGGCCGGTGGTAAACCCGGGAGTAGGAATGCTGGAAAAGGGAATCTGTCTGCCTGGTGAGAAGGATAACTCTATGCCCGGAGAACTGAATGAGGTCAGAAATTACAGTTTCAAAAATATGACAGATGAAAAGCTTCCACCGGATTTTATGATGCTCAGAAATCCACAGCCGAATGCTTATACAATAGATGAACAGGAAGAATGTTTAAAACTTCCTGCAAAAGCTGTGGCAATTGGGGATAATGGGAGTCCTTCGTATGTTGCGGTGAGACAAAAGCACCATAGATTTCAGGCAGAGACGGAGTTTTTGTTAAAAGCAGGAGAAAAAGGTGACAGAGCCGGAATTGCCTATCTTCAGAATTCTCAGAATTATCTTCTGGCAGAATATGGAGAAGTGGGGGCAGACGGCTATATCTATGTCACAGTATGTATCAATGGAACAGAGAAGATACTTGCAGAAAAGAAAACAGAGAAAAGAGGTATGCAGACCCTGAGATTGCGCGTAGACCAAAGCCTGGCACAGGTATGGCTGATTCGGCCTGAGACGGAAGAAAAATCACAATGTATAATCAGGGAGGTGGATATCAGCCATATGTGTACAGAAGCGGCAGGCGGTTTTACCGGCTGTACAGTGGGAATGTATGTACACTCTGAACAGAAACAGAGTACAGGCTGTGCGCAGTTTTGCAGATTTACGGTAAAGTAACAATCATTCTGATGATTCCGGCAATTGGTTGTTCTGCCTTTGCGTTTGTGTTAAGATCCCATCTTTGACAGTTGTAAGGTGGCAAAACGGCTACAAACCCAGTAAATATGGGTGTTGTGGTCGTTTTTCTTTTATTATACTACACTATTACAAACAAGCACATATAAAAACGTAAAATTTGACATAAAAAATGCAGGTTTTATAAGGCCTGCAGGGTGATTTTTAATTATTCAACTGTCAAACTCCCGCCTCTGAACATGTACGAATGAAGGAATTCCTGGGAAAATTCCATCAGGGGCTTGCTTAAAATCTTTGGATGTTATATAATCCCCTTGTATGTGGAAAAGACTGAGGCATCAGTCTGCCCTGAAATATAGGAAATTTATCCACATTATGTCTGTAGTCCGGTATTTGCCGCATACAGACAGGCTGCAAAGTGAATTATAAATATTTACTTAGAAACAGGAGAAAAAAGAATGAGTACAGACAGATATACAAGCCCTTTGTCTGAGCGTTACGCCAGCAGGGAAATGCAGTACATTTTTTCACAGGATATGAAATTCCGCACCTGGAGAAAACTCTGGATCGCTCTGGCAGAGACTGAGAAAGAGCTTGGACTGAACATTACCCAGGAACAGATTGATGAACTGAAGGCTCATGCAGATGATATCAACTATGATGTTGCCAGAGCACGTGAGAAAGAAGTGCGTCATGATGTTATGTCCCATGTATATGCTTACGGTGTGCAGTGTCCGAAAGCAAAGGGAATTATCCATCTGGGAGCCACATCCTGTTATGTAGGAGATAATACAGATATCATCGTTATGACAGAAGCACTGAAGCTGGTTCAGAAGAAGCTGGTGAACGTTATTGCAGAGCTTTCCAAGTTCGCTGAGAAATACAAAGATCAGCCGACTCTTGCCTTCACCCATTTCCAGCCAGCACAGCCTACTACAGTAGGTAAGCGTGCCACACTGTGGACACAGGAATTCATGATGGATCTTGAGGATCTTGAATATGTACTTAGCACCATCAAGCTTCTTGGATCCAAGGGAACCACAGGTACACAGGCAAGCTTCCTGGAGCTGTTTGACGGAGATCAGGAGACCATCGACAAGA
>OLRG01003063.1_pt1 | contig 10997 bp, 11 predicted proteins | sample 1672331 | NCBI WGS metagenome assembly OLRG01 (sample SAMEA3136672, study PRJEB25190) | human gut metagenome
CGCGTCGCTTCTACAGCTCGCGAATCACGCGGTCGGCCAAATGCGCGGCAACGGCTTCTTCGGCTTCGAAATACGTGTCGCGGGCAGTGAGCTCGAACACGCGCTCGAGCGGCATGCCGGTATGCTCGGCGATGACCTGCGCGGTTATATCGCGAATGCGCATCAAATCGTCGGCGCGCGCCTTCACCGAAAGGGCGCTTCCGCCCACGCCTGCGCCGCCGATGAGCGGGTCGTGAATCATCACGCGGCCGTGGGGCAGGATCTGGCGCTCGTCTCCGGCAATGAAAATGAGCGCGCCCATGCTCGCTGCCATGCCCAGGCAGACGGTATGGACGGGACAGGACACGGCCTGCATCGTGTCGTAGAGGGCAAGGCCGCTCTGGACCTCGCCGCCGGGACTGTTGACGTAGAGCGTGATGGAGGCCTTGGCATCCTGTCGCTGCAGGTAGATGAGACCGCGGATGATCCCGGCACACGACTCGGCGTCGACAGCGCCCGTGAGCTCGAGCTCGCGGTTGGCGAGCATCTCGTCGCGGATGTCGAAGCGGTTGATGCCCTCGGCGCTCTCGCGCAGGATCTGTGGGGTGTAGTAGAACTCGGTAGCCATGACGGTTCCTTTCGTTGGCTGGGACGAATGGGTATGCGGCATGAGGTCGACGGCGCACGATGCCTATGCGGCATCGCGGTATGCGTCATCGGCTCGCGCCATCTATGCGATTGGGTTCCTTAGGTTGTAGGGACGCGCCAACTCCAGATGCCGACTTGCACCGTCGGGGCACGCCCAGCTCCCTCAACTCCATGCGCCGACTTGCGCCCTCGGGAGGGAGATAATGTGACTGCACTGTAGCACGCCACCAGCGCGGTGTGCAACGAAAATTTGCCCACAATCGGACATTAAACCAACCAATGGGACAATACCCCCGTAGGTTATTGTCCCAACTTGGAGAAGACCATGACGGAGTTTAGGCCCCTGCGCAGGAAGAGTCGCGCCATCTCGGACGACGAGGCCCGCGAGCTGCTGCTCAATGAGAAGCGCGGCGTGCTCGCCGTAAACGGCGACAACGGCTACCCCTTTGCCATCCCGCTCGATTACCTCTATGAACCGACCGAGAACCGCATCTACTTTCACGGCGCGAGGCAAGGCCACAAGGTCGATGCGCTCACCAAGAGCGACAAGGTCTGCTTCACCGTCTTTGGCGGCGACTTCCACAAGGATGGCGAGTGGGCGCCCTACGTGCGCAGCACGGTTGTCTTTGGCCGCTGCCGCCTCGAGAGCGACCCCACCCTCACGCTCGAGAAGATCCGCGCCCTCGCGCTGAGGTACTACCCCAGCGCGGAGGAGGTCGAGGCCGAGATTGCGCGCGACATCAGGGGCGCGCAGCTCTACGTCATCGAGATCGAGCACCTCACCGGCAAGCAGATCAAGGAGAAGTAGCAAAACGCCGCCTCGTCCAAATTACGCATCCAGAAGCCTTGGAATGCGTAAAACGGACGAGGCGGCGAATCAATCAGGCTACGAGCGCCCGGATGCAATGCAAGCGCACAGGCCTAGTGCCTCATGCGGCTCGAGATGACGCGGCACGGACCGGTCACGGTGTAGGCACCGGCGCTCGCGGGAACAAGACATGACTCCGTGAAGCCCAGGTGAATGCTGCCCTCGGCAGAGGTCACGTCACACTCGCCCGCGGCGCACGTGAGCACACGGTACTCGTCACCCGTCACGTCGTCCCAGCTCTCGGGAACGTCCATGATGTCGATGACGAACAGGTCGTCGTCGGCGGTACCGCGAACGGTGCGGGCAGGCGCCGTCGGGTCGAACTTGCCCAGGTGGATGGGGTCGGGCTTAGGCGCCACGTCGAGCACGTCGAAGCCCTTCTCGACGTGGAGCTCGCGGCCGCGGCCCCAGTCGCACAGGCGATAGGTCGTAAAGCCGAGCGTGCCGATCTCCACGGCAAAGATTCCGGCGCCATAGGCGTGCAGCGTGCCCGACGGCACGACGATGAAATCCCCCTCGGTCACGGGTACGCGGCGGCCGTACTTGTCGCCGATCGTGTCGTCTGCCGCGGCGGCGCGCAGGGCGTCCACGTCATCTGTGAGCGAGCCGGCGATGAGCGTGGAGCCCGGGTCTGCCTCGAAGACGTACCAGGCCTCGGCCTTCTCGTGGTCATCCTCGTGCTCGCGGGCGTAGGCCTCGTTGGGGTGCACCTGGACCGAGACCGTCTCGCGCGCGTCGAGCATGAGCGTCTGCGTCACGCCGTCATCGTCCGAGGTGCCGATGACCTCCTCGTGATGGTCTCGGATAAGCTCGTCGAGCGGGGTGCCGTCGTAGGGACCACCCTTGACCGACGTCACCATGCCGCGATGCGCGGAGACGTCGAAGCCCTCGCCGTAGAGCTCGTTGCCCGCAAGGCCACGCGTCTTGTTGATGCGGTCGCCCGACCAGATGGGTGCGATGTAGTTGGTGTTAAAGAGAAGCGGCCCCATGAGTGCCTCCTGTGCTTGGGTTTGGCGACGCTCTGCGCGCCTGGGCTCCGTCAGTATAAGTCCATACATACAAAGTAATTATCTCAATGCATATGTAACATATCGATACCTCGGCGAGCGGCACGGGACATAGAAGAGCGAGGGGGTTCGTCCATACGAACCCTGCGACGAGCTGGCCCACGACGAGGCTCTTCCAGACGTTTCCCACGTCGACCTTCGTGATCGTCGCGGCGGCATGGGCGCTTGTCGGCAACGCCAGACAGAGCGCCATCGCGGCAGCAACGCAGGCGAACGCGACACGCAGTCGCCCCGCCCAACTTATCCGATAACCCATGCGAGACTTCCTTCCCAAGAGATGAATCGACATCATCACCTTGGGACACCTCATGGCCCCACGCCAGGTTCGTATGTGCGCACCCATGCCCTGAGCAGCAAAAACATGCGCGCGGTATAATCGCTGCCCAAACCGCGAGACCAGGAGGCAGCCATGTTCAGGCCCATGCGACGCACAAAGAGGGCCATCAGCGACGAGAACGCCAAGCGCCTGCTCGAGCAGGGCCGTCGCGCGGTGCTGGCCGTCAACGGAGACGACGGCTACCCCTTTGCCTTCCCCATCAACTACCGCTTTGACGCAGGCGCGAACAAGATCTTCTTCCACGGCGCCAAGGCCGGACAGAAGGTAGACGCCCTGCGCCGCAGCGACAAGGTCTGCCTCACCGTCATGGGCAACGAGCACTACGAGCAGGGCGAGTGGGCACCCTACGTGCAGAGCACCGTCGTCTTTGGCCGCTGCCACCTTGTCGATGACGCCGCGGCGACCGAGGCCGAGGTTCGCCGCCTTGCGCTCAAGTACTACCCGAGCGCCGAGGAGGCCGAGGAGGAATTGAACAAGTACCTCGCCGCCGTCCAGCTCTACGAGATAGAGATCGAGCACCTCACGGGCAAGCAGATCCAGGAGAAGTAGCCGCCACGGGCACGCGAGAACGGGGAACGGGCACCCGCTCACGCGCACCCGCGGCTCGCGCGCCGCCGAACATCACGTAGACGATGCCCACCCAGCCGCAGAGGGCGGCCAGCCACTGAAGCGGTCCAGCAATAGCGGTCAGCCCCGAGACGAACATGCCCGTTATCGAGGCGTACCATCGAGACGTTTTGACGAGAGGAGACCGCATGGAGCTCAATAAGCAGCAGCTCAGACGCGTGCGCGACCGTCACCATCGCCGCCACGGCATCAAGCCGGCGGCCGCTCGCGTCGCGCGCGACGCCCGGCGGTTCCTCGCGCGCTCGTTCAACGTTCGAGAGGGCCGCGCGCCCTACCACGTCATACGCAAGCGCTTCGTGAGCGGCGCTCAGCTCAACGGCACACACCTGTGCATCCTCATCGTGGCCATGACCATCGCATGCATCGGCCTCGACACGAACTCCGACATCGCCATCGTGGGAGCCATGCTCATCTGCCCGCTCATGGGCTCGGTGCTGGCCGTGGCATACGGCGTCGCCACGCTCGACCGCCGCCTCACCGAGCAGGCGCTCGCCGGACTGCTCCTCCAGATGGCCTTCTGCCTCGCGACCTCGACGATCTACTTCCGCCTCTCCCCCATCGCCTCCACGACAGCGGCCATCACGGACAACTCCACGCCCACCGTCTGGAATCTCGCAATCGCGCTCGCCGGCGGCTTCGCAGGCGGCCTCGGCAACACGCGCGACCAGGAGCCGGCCACGCTTATCTCGGGCGTCGCGGTGGCAACGGCGCTCATGCCACCGCTGTGCGCCGCGGGCTACGGCATTGCCGCGGCAAGCCCGCCGCTGTTCCTCTCGGCGCTCTATGAGTTTGGCATCAACGTCGTGTTCATCGCACTCGCCGCAGAGGGCGTGCTGCTTGCGCTGCGCGTGCCGCTCAAGCGCGACCTCAACGACGATGGCATCGTCACGGACGAGGAGAGCCGCCTCGCCGACGAGCTCTCGCGCAAGGTGCGCAGGCGCGTCATTGCGGGGACCATCGTCTTTGCGATTCCCTGCATGCTGTTCACGGCGGGCTCGATCGGCTCCGCCTCGCAAGGCGTGCAGGACGGTTACGGCGTTGTCCAGACGACGCGCGAGCTTGCGGCCGTGCTGCCGGGGCTTGAGGACTACTCGGTTGGCTCGGAGGTCTCCGCGAACATGACGGGTGGCGCCACGGATGGCGGCGCGGGGTCTGCCACGCGCGAGGTCGTCGCGCGCGTGGCCACGCAGCGCGAGCTCAGCGACGCCGAGAAGGAGACGGCCCGCAGACTCATTCGCCTCAACGTGCCTGAGCTCACCCGCGTGGAGTTCTCCTCGGCGTCATAGCACGCCGGAGCCAGGCCCCTCAGGCGCGGCCCCTACGAATCCAACGGCTACAGCCGCTCGACACCCACCACGCGAAGCGCGTCGCCGTCGACGCAGAACGACACGTCAAGGCCGGCGTAGGCCAGGTGATAGACGCGCTCGGGCTCATGCTTGCTGCCGGCGCGGCGCGGGTCCTGTCGCAGCACCTCGACGAGGCCATCTGCCTTCTCGGCGGGCACCAGCGCGAGAAGCGCCTCCGGAAAGTCCACCGCAAGCTCGTGCCAGGGCGCACGCTCGATCCAGCCGCCCGTGGCATCCGTATGGCAGTCCGCGAACGGGATGTAGGGCTTGATGTCGAGGATGGGCGTGCCATCGCGAAGGTCGGCGCCCAGCACGTGGATCACGGGGCCGTCCTCGCGAAGCTCAACGCGCTCGAGGCGCACGCACGTGAGGCCAATCGGGTTTGGCCTGAACGGGCTGCGCGTCGCAAACACGCCCACGCGCTCGACCCCGCCCAGGCGAGGAGGGCGCACCGTGGGCCGCCAGCCGCGGCTCGCGACACCCGCGGTGGCACCCGCGGAGTCTGCCGCTACGTCTGACGCCGCACCACCGGCCAGGCCATTCTCGAACTGCCAGATGAGCCACAGGTGCGAGAACTCCTCAAGTCCGGCGACGGCCGCGGCACTCGCGAACTCGGGCTCAAAGCGAATCTCGCCGTGCAGGTGCGGCGCGAGCGACCCGTTGCGCGGGATGCCGAACTTCTGCGGCAGGTCCGTGCGGATACGCGCGATGGGCCCCATCGGCTACTCGCCGTCCTTCGGCAGCAGGTTGCTGTAGTACTCCGTGCGCCCGGCAAGGACGTCGTTGTAGAAGCCCTGCTTCCGGTCGATGTAGTCGATGCTCGCCTGCACCTCGGCCAGGCGCTCCACGAGCTTCTCGCGCTTCTCGGCCAAGAAGGCCTTGCGCGCGGGGATGGAGCTCTCGCCCTCGAGGCACATGTCCAGGTACTCGCGCATCTCCCCGATGGACAGGCCGCAGCGCTTGAGGCATCCCAGGCCGCGCAGCCACTCCACGTCTCGCTCGTCAAAGACGCGGCGGTTGTTCTTGTCGCGCTTGACGTTGGGGACGAGTCCCTGGTTGCAGTAGAACTTCAGCGTCTGGTAGGTCATGCCCAGCTCGCGGCAGGCCTGCATCATCGTGTACGTCATGTGGAGAAGCCCTTCCCTCCCCTTCTTGCGTCTTTACCGATAGCAACTATCGGTTGTTATAACCGCATTGTCAAGCAACCGACAGCGGGAAGGCAAGCATGCCTCGCTTGGAACAGGGGACGTAGCAGCGTTCCACCTGCGCCCGCGCCTCGCTCACGCGCGCAGCAGCCAGGCAATGCCACGAGCGGTACGCGCATCTGGCTCGCAGAAGTGGTTGCCGGGGTTGAGCTCGAGCGTCGTCTCCACCCCGCGCTCGCGAAGCAGCGCCTCGAAACCACGCGTTGCGTCAAGCACCCCGCGCATCATGCGGTTGGGCGTCTTATGCTCCTTCTTGCCCAGGGAGAGGTAGGCGACATCGGGGCTCGCCGCCAGGGGTCGCCCTGTGCACCAATCGAGAAGCCCGGGGAACCACAGCGAGCCCGAGACGCTCGCCACGCGCGAGAAGGCCGGCGTCTCCCACAGCGACCACAGCGCAAAGAGCCCCGCAAGCGAGTACCCCGCGATGCCGCGCCAGGCCACGGGCCAGGGCAATCCATCCTCTACCTGCGGAATCGCCTCGCTAAGGAGCTTCTCGAGATGCTCGCGCGCGCCTCCCGCAAACGGCTCGTTGCTGCGCGTCGTGGCCTCGCACCCCCAGGGGCTGAGGTCGCGGCTCCAGTCCAGGCCGCCCACCGCCACGAGCGCGAACGGCGGGCATCCAGCCTCCCGGCACGCCTCCCACACCGGCGCGCCATCCCCCTGGAACACGTTGAGGTAGACAACCGGGAGCGGACCCTCCGCCCGCTCAGGCTTCCACACGCTCACATTCATGGCCACTCCCCGTTCCGCTCGTCCTTTCGCTGTACGAGAACCCCTTCAACGACTTCGACCTTGGCAAGGGCGACCAGCCACGGGCGCAGATCAGCGTCGTGGACGGGTAGGCGCTCGCGAACTACGGAGACCTCATCGCCCTGGGCATGTGAGTGGTGGAACAGGGGCAGTCCCCTGTTCCACTCACGCCCCCGCCAGGCGCTCGTCCTCAAAGACGCGGGCGGCGGCGGTCCTGTACTCATCGAGTCTCTTGGCCTTGCGCACGTGACGCCACACCGCCACGGGATTGGCGAAGGAGCCCTTGGCGTAGGACCACCACTCCTTCATGCGAAACACCGCGTTGCCGCCCATCTCCGCAGCGTAGGCCTCCAGCAACCCGTCATGGAACGCGCGCAGCTCGTCCAGGGAAAGCGGCGCTCCCGCGCGCAGCTCGCGAGGCAGCGCGGGATTGGTCAGCACGCCACGGCCCAGCATCACGTGGCGCGTCTCGGGCCAGGCCGCAAGGAGCGCGTCGTAGTCCGCCGGCGCAAAGACGTCGCCGTTGTATGCCACGGGAAACGGCGCCCGCTCGAGCGTCTTTCCGTAGAGCTTGCGGCGCGGCGAGCCGTCGTACTGGTCTGCCCGCACGCGTGGATGCACGATGAGCTCGGCCAACGGCAGGCCGCAGTAGATGTCGAGCAGGCGCTCGTACTCCTCGTCACGCTCGAGCCCCAGGCGCGTCTTGACCGAGACGGGCAGCGGCGAGCGCTCGCACACGTCTGCGAGGAACGCCTCGAGCTCCTCGGGCCGCGCGAGAAAGCCGGCTCCCTTGCCCTTGGCGACCACGGTGCCAGACGGGCAGCCCAGGTTCAGGTTGACCTCGGCATATCCCATGCCCGCAAGCAGCCCCGCAGCCCACACGAACTCGTCGGCGTCCTTCGTCAGCAGCTGCGGGACCACGTCAAGGCCCTCGTTGGCCACGGGGTCGAGCTCGCGGGCGGCCTTGCCCTTGAACGCGCAGCCCACACGCGGCGGAGCGATGAACGGCGTGTAGTAGCGGTCGAGCGCACCAAAGCAGTCCGCGTGGACGCGACGGAACACGTGGCCCGTTATCCCCTCCATCGGGGCAAGGGACAAGATCATCGGCTTTCCTCTCGACGTGGAATGGGAGACGGTCCCCGCTCCACGTTACTCCCGGATGGCCGCCGCAACGATCAGGGATGTGGCGCCAGCAGCAATCAGCGCGAGAAGCGCACCAGGGTCAAACGCGTCGGAGGTCTGAGGGAGCTGTGCGCCTTCCGAGCTCGCTCCGTCCGCCTTGCCGGCAGGATTGGCGCCAGCCGTCGCTCCGCCGTCGCCGGGCTGTGCGGGCGTCGGCTTTCTCGTGAACTTCCAGGCGCCCGAGAAGTGCACGTTGCCCTCGTCGTCGGCGTTGTCCATGCTCGCCTCGGCGGTAGTGCGGTCATAACCCACGAAGGTCCACGTGCCGTCAGCCGTCTCCACGCTCGTCTGCGGCGGGGTGAGCGCGCTAATCTCGCTGCCGCGCGGATATAGTGAACGAGACGCCATATCCACCCGAACAGGCTCGAAGGCAGGCCCCATGACCCCAACGCAAAAGAAGATAGTCGTTACGCTCGGGTTTTGCGGGCTCGTCTCCGCCGCAGACAACTGGTTTGTCTCTCCTGCGCTCCCGGCGATCGCCCAGACGCTCGCCATCGCCCCGGCAGCCGCAACGATCATCCTCACCGCATACCTCACGCCCTACGGGCTGCTGCAACCCGTATGTGGCGCCATTGGCGATGCCGTTGGACGCGTGCGTCTCCTTTGCATCATCGTCGCGGGCCTTGCCGTAAGCACCGTGCTTTGCGCCGCAGCGCCCACGCTCGTGGCACTCGTCGTGGCGCGAATCGTCACTGGCTGCTTCGCCGCGGGAATCATCAGCGTAAATCAGTCTCTCGTGGGTAGCGTCGTGAGCGAGGAGGACCGACAGGGCGCCGTAGGTCTGCTCATGGGCGTCACGTTTACCGGCCAGGGTCTTTCGGCGGGCCTCGGCGGGCTCATCTGCGACCTTGTGGGGTGGCGCGTGGCATTTATCTGCTTTGGCGCACTCGGCGCAGCTGCCTGGCTCGGCGTCAGGCGCCTGAGGTACCTCGACGAGATGGACGGCGTGGGCACCGTCGACGCGGCAGGCGCCGGCGTAAGCGCCATCGACGCCGCAGACGCGGGCGCGGTCGGCTCAGCCGAACGTGAGCCCTTTAGGCCCGCAGCGTTTCTCCGCCACGCGGCGCAGATCCTCTTTGGACCCGGACGCACCATCTATTTCGTCGCCTTCACGACCGGCATCATCTTTCTCGGGGTGTACGGATTCATGGGAACCTTCCTGGCCGAGAGGTGCGGTCTCTCCTCCACCCAGGCGGGCCTGCTCATGATGTTCTACGGCCTCGCCTGCCTCGCCGGCGGCAGCATTTCCGGACGCATCGGCGTGGCTCGGGGCCAGCGGGGCGTTATCGCCGTGGGCGAGACCTCGGGCGTCATCGCAACGGCCCTGCTAACGGCGTCGACAATCACGGGCTCGTGGATGCCCGCGCTCCCCGCCGCGGCGTGCCTCGGCCTGGGCTACATACTGGTACAGCCCACGCTCGTCTCGTTCTCCATGGATATCGACCCCTCGCACACGGGTCTCTGCACCGGGCTCATCGGCCTGGGAGTGTTCGCGGGAGGCGGCATTGGCAGCAGCCTCGGCGGCCTTGCCATTACCGGCGGCGGCTACCTTGCGCTCTGGACAATCGCCGGCGTGGCGCTTGTCGCCCAGGCGATCGCCGGCGCGAGATTCCTGCCGCGGAAATAAGGCGAGGCACCAGCGACGGAGCAGCGCGAACGGCGAGGCGTCGCGATCGGTGCCAGCCCCTTCGGCCCGCGGCCGAGTTCGAACGCTTGTTCGATGGATTTCGTGTCGGAAGGGGCAGCCGACTCGCCGGGCTATGTTAAGTTGCTAATCTAAACCGAATTACCCGGCCCCAAACACACGAAGACGCAGCGGCGGGCGCATCGCGCCGCGGCGCTGGGGCCACAACCAATACGCACGCCCGATGAGACCCGGGCGCTGGCAGGGGAGCATCGAGAGAGCGAGCATGGCAAAGAGCACCGCAAACTATGGCAACGACAGCATCCGTCAGCTCAAGGACGAGGAGCGCGTCCGCCTGCGTCCCGCCGTCATCTTTGGCTCTGACGGCCTCGACGGCTGCGCGCACGCCGCCTTCGAGATCCTCTCCAACTCGGTCGACGAGGCTCGTCAGGGCTTTGGCAAGCTGATCACCCTCACCGCCTTCGCCGACAAGTCCATCCAGGTTGAGGACAACGGCCGCGGCTGCCCGCTGGACTGGAACCCCTCCGAGAAGCGCTTCAACTGGGAGCTCGTCTTCTGCGAGCTCTATGCCGGCGGCAAGTACGACAACAACCAGGGCGGCGACTACGACTTCTCGCTGGGCACCAATGGCCTGGGCTCGTGCGCCACCCAGTACGCCTCGGAGTACATGGATGTCACCGTCTGGCGCGACGGCAACAAGTACTCGCTGCACTTCAAGAAGGGCAAGGTTGTAGGCTCCAAGAAGAAGGCCCTTGAGGTCGAGCCCACCAGTGAGCAGCACACCGGCACCACCATCAGGTGGCGCCCGGACCTCGAGGTCTTCACCTCCATCGACATCCCCCACGAGTGGTACCGCGAGACCATGCGCCGACAGGCCGTGGTCAACGCCAACATCACGTTCCGCCTGCGCATCGAGGCCGAGGACGGCACCTTCACCGAGGAAGACTTCTGCTACCCCAAGGGCATCGAGGACTACGTGCTCGAGAAGGTCGGCGCCAACTACCTCACCGAGCCCTTCTTCATCGAGGCGGACCGCCGCGGCCGCGACCGTGACGACCTGCCAGACTACAACGTCAAGATCACGGCGTGCCTGTGCTTCTCCCGCACCTTCCAGATGCAGGAGTACTACCACAACTCCTCGTGGCTTGAGAACGGCGGCTCGCCCGAGAAGGCGGCCCGCAGCGCCCTGACCAGCGCCCTCGACGCCTACATCAAGAGCCAGGGCAAGTACAACAAGAACGAGAGCTCAATCAAGTGGCAGGACGTCCAGGATTGCCTGGTGCTGGTGACCAACTGCTTCTCCACCCAGACCTCCTATGAGAACCAGACCAAGAAGGCCATCA
>OLRG01003066.1_pt1 | contig 10981 bp, 9 predicted proteins | sample 1672331 | NCBI WGS metagenome assembly OLRG01 (sample SAMEA3136672, study PRJEB25190) | human gut metagenome
TCAACTGTTTTAACTTTTTAAATTCCTCCGGTGTAACATCCCGGTACTTTCCTGATTCGAGATCCCCCAGTTCAATATTCATGATCCGTACACGTACCAGTTTCTGTACACGGTACCCAAAATATTCACACATGCGTCGGATCTGTCGGTTTAATCCCTGTGTCAGAATGATCCGGAACTGTTTTTTTCCTGTCCGTTCTACCCTGCATTTGCGCGTTGTCGTGCCAAGTTCCACAAGCGGAACACCGTTTGCCATACCATGCAGAAATGCATCCGTCACCGGACGGTTCACGGTAACAAGATATTCTTTTTCATGCATATTTCCCGACCGCATAATTTTGTTGACAATCTCACCGTTATTCGTCAACAGCAACAGTCCTTCCGACTCTTTATCCAGACGCCCGACCGGATAGATCCGTTTCGGATAATGCAGGAAATCAATCACATTATTTTTTTCCCTTTTTTCCGCCGTGCAGACAATACCCGCCGGCTTATTAAGCGCGATCAGTATCATTTCTTTTTCTTTTTGTACCGGTCTTCCACAGAAACAGACCTCCTGTCCATCCGATACCTGATCCCCCATCCGCGCGGTTTTTCCGCCGATGGTTACATTTCCTGCTTCAATCTGGCGATCTGCTTCTCTTCTGGAGCATACCCCTGCTTCACTTAAAAATTTATTAATTCTGACTTCCACGTTTCTTCCCTGTCTGACAAAAATCGCGGAGACCTCACAGCCTCCGCTTCTTTATGATGTCTTTATTATTTTACCGTTTTTAATAAATCGCTCTTGATGTATCCGGTTTTTGCCTGGAACTTCACCTTCGTCCATTCTCCCTTGGTGCCAAGTTTCTTTAATTTTACGCCCGCATCCACTTTTCCAAGAAGTTCTCCATCTGTACTGGCGGTTTTACGCACATTGCAGATATCCTTCGTTTTTACGGTTCCCTTGCCGGAACCTGACTTGGAAGATACTTCCTTTACAAATTCGCTCTTTACATATCCGGTTTCTCCCTGGAATTTTACCTTGGTCCAGTCACCTTCCGTTCCAAGTTTCTTCAGTTCCACACCAATATCCACTTTTCCGAGGAGCTCACCATCCGTACTCGGGCTCTTTCTGACATTACAGATATCTTTTGTCTTGACCGTACCGGTAGATTTCTTGGAATCGCTCTTTTGGGTATCTTCCTTCTTTTCCGTAGACTCCGTTGTCTGGGTTTCCTCGGTCTTTTGAGTTTCTTCCTGTTTCTTTGTCTCTGTGGTCTGGGTTTCCTGCGTCTGGCTTTCCGTCTCTGTCGTCTGAGTTTCGGTATTGCTTACAATCGTTTCTCTCCATTTTGCCATGGCATTTCGAAGTGTTCCACCCACCATATTGGCAAGTTTTTCATCACTCTTTACAGCTTCGTTATAGCTTGTCTGCACCTCTTTCTGCAGAGCAACCACTTCATCACTCTTCTCATATGCCAGAATCAGGGAATACAGATTTGCATCCAGATCCTGATCCAGGAAATTGAAATTGTATGCAGAGTATATGTTATTGATGATCAGATTTCCCTTTCCATCTCTCTCCACATAGAAGAAATCCATTCCCGGTGCCGGAGTATCCACACCTTTGAATTTCAGATCATAGCATACAGATACCAGATAAGAATCATCGGTTGCCCCCTTTGTGGAATAACAGGTGATGTTCTGATAATCCTCATAATACTCAGAAAACGTCGTGATATAACTCTTTTCATTGTCACTGAGCGGCTGTGCAATCATCTCCAGCGAATCCGTATCTCCACCGGCATATGCCGCATAATAATTTTCCATCAGTGTCACAAGTTCCGCATCTGCATCTTTCTGCAGCTTACCAATTTCCTGATATTCTGTAGTCTGTGTCACTCCCTGTGTACCGTTTTGTGTCTCTTTCTGATCTTTCTGCGGACCGGTACACTTTACCAGAATCACAACAAGAATCACAAATAAAACAGCTGCGCAAAAATATCGTCTATATTTCAAAAAAAAGTCTGTAAACTTTTTTAATTTTTCATTCTGCATATGAACCCTCCATAAAAATGCATCTTTCCATTTATGATACCACACCTCATACTATTCGTCCAGTAAAAAAGCGGTGCATGACGCACCGCTTTTCCTGTCGTTCCATGGGTAAGTTGTTTCCTTGCCACATAGCATAAACTGCACCCGGCGGGAATCGAACCCGCATCTCAGGAGTCGGAGTCCTGCGTTCTATCCATTATACTACGGCTGCATAGCACTCTTATTTCACAAGTGCCTTTTTACTATATCACACTTCAAATTTAGAGTCAATCCACACTTTGATGTAAAATATGAAGTATTTCTTCCAGCTGCTTTACCGGAAGCTGCCCCGGTGCGCTCGCCTGCCCGCCTGCGCCAAATGTCACACACGATCCGAAAAACTCTCCGGCCACGCGGGAAATCCCCCCTTTTACACCCATGGACATGGTAATCAGCGGATGATCCGGATGGTTTTCATGAAAGCGGTTGGTCTCCTCCAGCAAATGCAATACATCCCACATATTCTGCGGCATAACTGCCAGTTTCACGACATCTGCGCCACTCTCACGGATCTGTTCCAACAGCATGCGGATCACCTCCGGGTCCGGCGTCTGTTCAAAATCATGATGGGAAGCAATCACATATACTCCCATCTCCTGCAACCTCGCTATTTCTTTCTGCGGATTTTTTGCTTCAAAATATTCCACATCAATAAAATCCACGACATCTGATTCTGCCGCCACCTGATGAATATCATAAATATCCGCCGCGGAAAGTGCTTTGCACCCTCCCTGATTTTTAGAACGGAAGGTATACACCAGAATACTTTCCTTTATGATATGTTTCATTTCGTTTAATATTTCGCGGATCGCATTCGGACTTTCCACGTTTTCAAACGCATCCACACGCCACTCAATCATTTCCGTGTGTGCTTCTTCCAGCCTTCTGGTTTCTCTTAAAATTTCTTCTTTCGAAGACTCCATGACCGGCACACACACGAGCGGTTTCCCTTTTCCTATAATCTTTCCTTTTATACAAAGCAGATTTTCCATCTCTGCACCTCCTGCTGTGTTGTAATTCTCTGTTATTATATTCTAAAAGCCCGAAAGAAACAACCGATTCCTGTTATTTGACATTTTTCCCGTTTTCCATTAAGATAGTCACGGTATGTGATATCCGAACTTAAGAGATAGGAGAAAAAAATGAGTTTTGAATTTTTAAACCAATTACCGACTCCGGCAGACATTAAGCGCGATTATCCGCTTTCCCCGGAGCTTCGTGAATTAAAAAAACACAGAGACCTCATGATCTCTGATGTAATTACAGGTAAAGATTCACGTGTCCTCGTAATCATCGGACCGTGTTCTGCAGATAACGAAGATTCTGTATGTGATTATGTGAGCCGTCTGACCAAAATCCAGGAAGATGTCAAGGATCAGGTCATCTTAGTTCCGCGTATTTACACCAACAAACCACGTACAACCGGCGAAGGCTACAAAGGGATTGCTTCCCAGCCAGATCCGGAAAAAGCTCCGGATATGATCGAGGGTCTGATCGCCATGCGTAAAATGCACATCCGTGCAATCGAAGAAAGCGGTCTTACCTGTGCCGATGAAATGCTTTACCCGGAAAACTGGGGATATGTCGAGGATCTTCTCTCCTACGTTGCCATCGGAGCACGTTCGGTAGAAGATCAGCAGCATCGTCTGACGGTCAGTGGTTTTGATGTCGCTTCCGGAATGAAAAATCCTACCAGTGGTGATTTTTCTGTTATGCTCAATTCTGTATACGCGGCACAGCATCCGCATCATTTCGTTTATCGCGGATACGAGGTGGAGACAACCGGAAATCCTCTGACTCACGTGGTTCTTCGCGGTGCAGTCAGCAAGCACGGCAATACCACCCAGAATTATCACTATGAAGATCTGATCCGTCTTCATGAGATGTACGAAAAAATGGATGTCATCCATCCGGCAGCCATCATTGATACCAACCATTCCAACTCCGGAAAGAAGTTTAAGGAACAGATCCGTATCGCAAAAGAAGTGATGCATAACCGCCAGCTTTCTTCCGATATCCGTTCTCTGGTAAAGGGTCTGATGATTGAAAGTTACATCGAAGAGGGAAATCAGTCTATCGGAGATCATATTTACGGAAAATCCATTACCGATCCTTGTCTCGGATGGGAAGATTCCAAACAGCTGATCTATGACATTGCGGAGATGAACGCAAAATAAACAGTTTTTGTCTGAAAACAAAAATGGAGTGTAAAAAGTGTTCCTTTTGCACTCCATCTTTTTATAATTTTTTTATAATTTTTCTACAACAAAACGTAACAGCCGGATTCCAACAGATGCCTCCAATACACATCCAAGAAGTACCAGTACCGCAACTCCCATCCCCCATGCCAGCCGCAGCAGCCATGGATTTTTCCGGTTATAAAACCTGTGCGGTTCTACCAGCAGTAAAAGCGCAAGCGCTGCAAGATACAAAATTCCATGTGGCAGCCACGATACCAGAAAAAAAACAATTCCAAGAATCCCCATATTCATCACACAGGCAGCAAAAAATACCCCGCCGGTAAAATAAATCAGGCAGCGCAATAATAATGGCAGAATTGCTTTTAAAGCAGTAAGGGAAAGGATTGCAATAATCACAAACACTTTTCCCCTTTCCCATAAAATATTTGCCAGAAGCGGCAAATACCCGGTATCCGATGCCGCAAATGCTTTCATATGATACGCATTTAAAAATCCATAAGTCGTAAAATATTCATATCCAAACAGACAGGTACATAAAATTCCCGCCAGGCCAAAACAGATTCCAATCGCCAGTTCCTTTTTCATAAAAATTCCTAAAACTCTTTTCTTTTCAGCCTATGCCCTGTCCGTTTTCTTTATTCCATTTTTATAAATCCAGATGTTTTCCCATTCCGCCTTTTTTTGCTGCCGCATATGCCATAATTGCAGCAATGGTTTTTCCATCCTGAATTTTCCCTTCATAGATCATATCGCACAACTCTTCCAGTGTGTAAATTTCCACATCAATGGATTCCGCTTCATCCAGATGCCGGGTTCCCACTTCCAGATCGGTAGCTACAAAAATATCAACCGCCTCATCACAAAATGCCACCGTCGTACGCAGGGATAATAAATGTTTCACATTCGTGCTGCGGTATCCCGTTTCCTCTTCCATCTCCCGTGCCGCACAATACGCCGTATCTTCCGTCTTACTGTCCCGACAGCCGGCCGGAATTTCAAGTGTTTCTCTCTCCAGCGCATTGCGGTACTGACGCACCATCACAATTCTTCCATCCTTCATAACCGGAAGAATGGCGGCTGCGCCCATACGATGGGATACAAAATCCCACTCTGCTTTGTTTCCATCCGGAAGTTCCATCGTATCTTTGTAGATATCCAGAATTGCTCCCTTGTATACCAGTTCTCTCTTCAATCGTTTTACATGCTCTACCATATTTCAAACCTCTCTTTCCTGTCCGGACATCATCCCCGGATATTTTTCATCGTTCACAGTTTCTTCAAATTTGTAACATATCCATTTCACACTTTTCCGGTATAGTGAAATCATCAAAAGGAACCAAAACCTTTCGATCATTTTTTTTCATAATCTGGCCAGTGCAGCCGTGCTGTACTGGTCCCTCCTTTTTATTCTATACGTCCCGTGAAATCCCAATGTATTTATTTTACAACACATTATGATATAAAAAAGGCTTAATCCCGCTTTCCGCGGTCTTAAGCCTTTTTAAGTTCATTTTCACAATTACTTAGCGTAGTCAACAACACGCGATTCCCTGATCACATTTACCTTGATCTGACCCGGATATTCCAACTCAGTCTCAATCTGTTTTGAAATATCTCTGGCTAAAAGAACCATATCCGCATCGCTGATCTGCTCAGGAACAACTAAGATACGAACCTCTCTACCTGCCTGAACTGCAAAAGATTTTTCTACACCCTTATAGCTATTTGTAATATCCTCAAGCTGCTGTAAGCGGTTTGAGTATGTTTCCAAAGTTTCTTTTCTCGCACCCGGACGTGCAGCGCTGATGGTATCGGCTGCCTGCACCAGACATGCAATCAGACTCTCCGGCTCCACATCACCGTGATGTGCTTCCACTGCATTGATGACAAGAGGTGATTCCTTGTACTTTCTACACAGTTCCACACCCAGCTGGATATGAGAACCTTCCATATCATGATCTACAGCCTTACCAATATCATGTAATAATCCCGCACGCTTCGCCATACGGACATCCTCACCGATTTCTGCGGCGAGTAAACCTGTCAATTGTGCGACCTCAATCGAATGCTTCAATGCATTCTGTCCATAACTAGTACGATACTTCATCTTGCCCAAAAGCCGGACAAGCTCCGGATGAATGCCGTGGATGCCGACTTCTAGTACAGCAGCCTCGCCTTCTTCACGAATCATTGTCTCTACTTCTTTTTGCGCTTTTTCAACCATTTCCTCGATACGTGCCGGATGAATTCGTCCATCCACGATCAACTTTTCAAGTGCAATTCTTGCAACTTCTCTTCGAATCGGATCAAAGCTGGAAAGGATAACTGCTTCCGGCGTATCATCAATGATCAGATCTACTCCTGTCATCGTTTCAAGTGTACGAATATTTCGTCCTTCTCTACCGATGATACGGCCTTTCATCTCATCATTCGGAAGCTGTACAACAGAGATTGTGGTTTCAGCAACGTGATCCGCAGCACATTTCTGAATTGCAGTAACTACATAGTCCTTTGCCTTCTTGTTGACTTCTTCCTTCGCCTGCGCTTCCATTTCCTTGATCATCTTCGCAGTGTCAATCTTCACATCGTCTTCCACGGTCTTTAAGAGGTATTCTTTTGCCTGTTCAGAGGTTAATCCTGAAATTCTTTCCAGTTCCTGTACGCGCTGTTCGTTGAGCTTTGCTATCTCAACTTTCTGCTTCTTCAAATCTTCTTCTTTGGCACGGAAACTTGCCTCACGCTTTTCAATCGATTCGAGTTTCTTGTCCAGATTTTCTTCCTTCTGCACAATACGACGCTCGTTACGCTGAATTTCATTTCTACGCTCTTTGATCTCCTTGTCAATCTCATTCTTGGAACGAATGGTTTCTTCTTTGATCTCAAGCATAGCTTCGCGCTTCTTGTCTTCGGCATTTTTCACAGCCTCGTCGATGATGCCTCTGGCCTGCTCTTCTGCATTTCCAATCTTGGTATTTGCTACCTTCTTGTGATATTCAGTCGAGATAAACCATACAGCAACCGCAGTAATTATAAGTGTGATAACAACAGCAATAATTACTTGTGGCACAGGAGCACCTCCTTTATTAATTTTTCATTGTACATATAACAAAAAGAAATATTAGTCTTCCATGTCATACTTCTACAACATTATAATTTTATCCTTTTTGCTTAATTATGTCAAGCAATACGTGCTTTCATTGTTTACTTTTCATAGCACGCAGCACATCATTGCTCCGAAAGCCCCTGCGCATCAGATACTGGTAAACACGTGTAAATTCTTTTGGGTCGGAATTTTGTGCGTCAAACTTTTTCTTTTCCAGCAGACGTATGATCTGCTCCTGTTCGTCCCCCTCATAACATTCCTCAAGGGCACGATCAATCAATTCTCCGGGAATTCCCTTTCCATACAGTTTTACTTTCAGCTGATAGCGGCTCATACGATCCTGACGATAATTGATATAGGTACATGCATAGCGGTAATCATCGACATAATGAAAAGATTTCACATATTCCAGTGCAAGATCAATACACGCCTGCGGATATCCGCCCTGTTTCAGTTTCTCCCGCAGCTGCTGCTCTGTACGGTCCATCTGTTCCAGCAGATGCATGGTTCTTCTTTTTGCACGCTTTCCCACCACTTCATAAATCAGCTGATGTTCCTCTTCATCCGAAAGTGTGCTTCCTTCCCGCATCCGAAACTGTTTTGCCTCTCCCCGGTAAAGAACAAGCTCCGTTCCATTATCCAGATGGAAACGAAGCCTGCCCTTTCCCAGAGTCGTACACTCTGTCACTGTAACCATATCTTATTCTTTCTTGCTTTCCTCATCTGCAGATGACGGAGTCTCTTCTTCGCTTTCCGGAGCCTCATCCTCCTGTGCAAAATAATGTTCACGCACCATTTCTTCAATCATCTTACAGAATTCCGGATTTTCACGCAGATACGTCTTTGCATTTTCACGTCCCTGTCCGATCTTGTCTCCTTCATAAGCATACCATGCACCGGATTTGCTGATAATTCCGACATTTGCTGCCAGATCCAGAATATCTCCCTCTTTGGAAATCCCCTTTCCGAACATGATATCAAACTCTGCTTCACGGAATGGAGGTGCTACTTTGTTTTTTACGACTTTGACACGGGTATGGTTACCAATGACTTCTCCTGCCTGCTTGAGCTGTTCTACACGGCGCACGTCCAGACGAACAGAAGAATAAAACTTAAGTGCACGGCCACCGGTCGTCGTCTCCGGATTTCCAAACATAACACCAACTTTTTCACGGAGCTGGTTGATAAAGATTACAATACAGTTTGACTTGCTGATCACACCAGTCAGCTTACGAAGCGCCTGACTCATCAGACGTGCCTGCAGGCCCACATGGGAATCTCCCATATCTCCGTCAATTTCCGCCTTTGGCACAAGAGCTGCTACCGAATCGACAATTACAATATCGACGGCTCCGGAACGCACCATGGTCTCGGTGATCTCGAGCGCCTGCTCTCCGCAGTCCGGCTGGGAAATATAGAGATTGTCAATATCAACACCGATATTCTTTGCATAGACAGGATCAAGCGCATGCTCTGCGTCAATGAATCCGGCAATTCCGCCCTGCTTCTGCACCTCTGCCACACAGTGCAGTGCAACGGTAGTCTTACCACTGGACTCCGGTCCGTAAATCTCAATGATACGTCCTTTCGGAAGTCCTCCGAGTCCCAATGCAATATCCAGACTGAGGGATCCTGTAGGAACCGTTTCCACGTTCATATTTGCGGAATTGTCCCCCAGCTTCATCACAGATCCTTTGCCATACTGTCTCTCGATCTGTGCGATTGCCGCATCCAGTGCTTTTAATTTATCGTCCTTTGCCATAATATTCTCCTTCTTATCGAACTTATGTTCGTATCTATGTTCTAATAGTAGTATATTTTGTTTGTATTGTCAATGCAAAATTTTAAATGGGGAAATAAAAAAAGACAGTCGCCCTGCAACTGCCTTTTATTATACGTTGTATCCTACTACGCGTCAAGAAGTGTTTTCAGGTAATCCTCAATCGCATCCTGCGTCTGTAACCCTACCATCTTCTTCTGAAACATTCCATCTTTCATGAATACCAGCGTAGGAATACTCACAATCTGGTAATTTAATGCAAGCTGTGGCTGCTCGTCCACATTTACTTTGCATACTTTCACCTGATCTCCCATTGATTCTGCAACTGCATCCACAACCGGTGACTGCATCTGACAAGGGCCGCACCAGGATGCCCAGAAATCAATCACGACCGGCACCTTTGCACCGACTACTTCTGCTTCAAAGTTTTCTTTTGTAATTGTTACAACTCCCATGACTTGTCCTCCTTTGATTAATTCTTACTGAACTCGGATAATACGAGTCCTTCGTTTCGGTCAAGTGTCATGCCGACACTCCATGCATTTACAAATAAAAGAAGCGGATTTCCCTTCATATCAATCACTTTCTTCATATCTGAAGTACCAGTCAGCGCGTCCACATCCACTTCATCCTTGTTCTCGATCCAGCGGATATGTTCATATGGAAGATTCTCCAGACGGATCTCCACATTATACTCGTTTTCCAGACGGAACCGGAGTACATCAAACTGCAGCACACCAACTACTCCTACTATGATTTCCTCCATACCGCCTTTGTATTCCTGGAAAATCTGGATGGCACCTTCCTGTGCAATCTGTGTTACTCCTTTTACAAACTGCTTGCGCTTCATGGAGTCGATCAGACGTACACGTGCAAAATGTTCCGGCGCAAATGTCGGGATTCCCTCAAACTGAAACTTGTCCTTTGCCGTCGTGAGGGTGTCCCCGATAGAGAAAATGCCGGGATCAAAGATACCAATAATATCTCCCGCATATGCTTCTTCTACCATTTTACGCTCGTCTGCCATCATCTGCTGCGGCTGGGAAAGCTTGATCTGTTTGTTTCCCTGCACATGGAATACTTCCATGCCCGCCGTAAACTTACCGGAACAGATACGCATAAACGCAATACGGTCCCGGTGATTTTTATTCATATTTGCCTGAATCTTAAAGACAAACGCAGAAAAATCTTCCTGAAACGGATCAATCATTCCGATGTCTGATTTCCGGGCCATTGGCGCATAAGTCATCTTCAGGAAATGCTGCAGAAAAGTTTCCACACCAAAATTGGTCAGGGCAGAACCGAAAAATACCGGGGAAAGTTCTCCCTTTGTCACAAGTTCCATATCAAATTCCGCACTGGCACCGTCAAGAAGTTCGATTTCGTCATCCAAAATTGATTTTTTCTCCTCACCAATCTCGTCGATCAGTGCCGGATCATCGATATCAATAATCTTTTCGGAACCTTCTTTTGTTCCCTTTAATGTATCGGCAAATGTCATAACTTTTCTGGTATGACGGTCATATACACCTTTGAATTCTTTTCCGGAACCGATCGGCCAGTTGACCGGATACGTTGCGATTCCCAGTTCATTTTCAATATCATCAAGAAGCTCAAACGTATCATTTGCATCACGGTCCATCTTATTGATAAATGTAAAAATCGGAATATGGCGCATTACGCATACCTTAAACAGCTTACGTGTCTGCGCCTCTACTCCTTTGCTTGCATCAATCACCATGACTGCGGAATCCGCCGCCATAAGTGTACGGTAAGTATCCTCCGAGAAATCCTGATGTCCCGGTGTATCCAGAATAT
>OLRG01003071.1_pt1 | contig 10965 bp, 4 predicted proteins | sample 1672331 | NCBI WGS metagenome assembly OLRG01 (sample SAMEA3136672, study PRJEB25190) | human gut metagenome
CCACCCTGGTCACCGACTCCAAGGGTCAGCTGACTTCCCAGATCACCGTGCAGGACAAGGTTGTTGGTAAGACCGACGACAAGATCACCCTGCTGGAAGACAAGTACGAGACCGAGACTCCTTCTGGTATCCTGACCGCCGTGAAGAAGGAAGACGGCAAGGACACCTACAAGCTGACCGTCATGATTACTAACGTTGAGAAGGATAGCAAGTACACCACTGATGAGAAGACCTTCTCCGGCATCTCCGGTAATTACACCTCTCTGCTGGGCCAGGACGTGAAGGTTCTGGTTAAGCCTGAGAACAACGGCAAGGACGCTACCGTCTATGGTGTGTATGCGACCAGCAAGAATACCGTTGTGACCTCCGTTAAGGACGACATTGACAACCTGGACAAGACTCCTCAGAACAAGTTCAAGGTGAATGGCACTGAGTACAAGTCCGATCTGGCCAACGCCAATGACATCCCTGTCTTCTATGCCAGCGACATCAGCGACGCTTATGACTATGACGTAAGCGCTAAACTGATCTCCTCCAAGAAGGACACCACTCTGGGCGCTCTGAAGGACTATGAGTCCGTCACTCTGATTGACAACAACGACGACGACAAGATGGACATTGCTATCGTCACTCCCGTGACCTTCGCAAAGATCTCCTACCTGTCCTCCAGCACCGTTGGCCTGAACCTCAAGGGCGGCTATCAGACTAACGTCGAGACCAGCTATGATCTGAAGGACGACGATGTTATCCTGTATGACAAGGCTGCTAAGGACGATTATGTCATCCTGACCGACGGCCAGTTCACTGCCGACGGCAACACCACCATCACCAAGGCTAACATTGTCAGCGGCAAGGTTGACGCTAAAAAGGGTGATATCTCTGACGTGAAGGTCGCTGATACCTGGTACTCCGTGGTTGACGGCACCTGCAAGGAGCTGAAGCTGAACAAGAACTTCGACCTGGCTGTCTACGGCAACTTCGCTTTCGCTTGCGAGAAGACCGCTGGCTCCGCTACTCTGGACGACGTTCTGTTCATCGACAAGGCTGCTGCCATCACCTCCGGCGTGGGCCAGAGCGACGGCAACATCGAGGCCAAGGCATACTTCACCGACGGTTCTTCCAAGACCATCACCATCTCCAAGGTCAACTACTATGATGCTGAGGGTGCTGATAAGGACTGCGACGCTGATGAGTATGCTGCTACTCTGAAGAGGGGTACCACTGTCACCGAGGCTTTCGCTGATAAGATGTGGATGTTCGAGATGGACGGCTCCGACTATGAGCTGACCCTGCTGGACAACACCTACGAAACCATGTCTTATGACAATTATCTGACCGTTGGTGCAAATGTCGGCCTGAAGGACGGCAAGTTTGCTAACAACACCATGCGTGTTGCCGACGACGCCGTTGTGTTTGTTAAGACTGGCGATGAGATCAAAGTCATCTCCGGCAAGACTGTGGTCAATTGGTCTGAAATCACTGCTAACACTGACACTAAAATCACTAAGGCTGAGGGCCTGACTGATAAGACCAACGGCTACAACTACATGCAGGTTGGCGCTATCGTGCTGAATGGCACCGACGACGTGCCCGGCGGCAGCGATTACAGCTACGGCTATGTGACCGCTAAGCCCTCCACCAGCAAGATCGACAGCACCAGCTACACCACTCTGACCATCTGGAACGGTGAGAAGGAAATCACCATCACTGGTAAGACCAACGACGGTGATATGAAGAATGCTGTGAAGGGCACTTTCGTTCAGTATTCCACCGTGAACGACCAGTACGTTAAGGTCGAGCACGTGAAGACCGTTGCTAATGCTATCGCTATCGAGGGCTTCGATAAGGACGGCATCAACGGCAAGGATTACGCTGACACCTACACCGTGATCGGTGTTGATACCAAGAACATCACCGGCGTTGCCGGCGTCGTCGTTGACGAGGCTGATACCACCTCCTCCAGCGATACTTACTTCCTGAACGCTGTTACCTTCGGCGAGGACGGCGGTGACACTGGCGACATTGCTGCCGTGTTCATGGCCAACAACAACCGCATCTACAATGTGGATGAGAAGACCTATGATGACAACACTGCTCTGACCAGCAGCGACGTCCGCAACTCCGTCATGGAGACCAAAGCTATGGATAGTGCGACCGCTGCCGAGCTCTGCAAGGGCGCTTTCGCAGGTCTGGATAAGCAGATTGCCTCTGACGTTAAGGTCGGCCCTGTGAAGAACACTGCTGCCAACAAGTACGTCATCAACCTGAGCGGTAGCTATACCAAGGGTGCAGCGGAAGAGTATGCCGGCTTTAAGAATACCGGAAAGACTAAGGATAAGGGCTATATTGTTGCTCTGTCCTTCAAAGCTCCTTCTGCCACTGTGACTGCTCTTGAAAATAAGGGTGGTAACACTGACTCCGATGTTAAGAGCCAGGGCGGTTATGCATATTTCTTCGTCTATGTCGAAAATGGCAAGTCCGTGGATATGAACCTCCAGTGGAAGGCTTCTGACAAGGCTTATGGCGAGGCTTTCACTCTGACTATTGATGGCACTGGTGTGGTCATCAAGGATGCTCCCGCTACTAAGTAATCTTCCCCGAATCTGATTCAGGAAGATTCCCCGTAAATTGCAAGGCCCCCAGGGATTCGTCCCTGGGGGTTCTGCTGTGCGGTGTTCTTTCTCGTTTCTGAACTTGACAAAGGCGGAACGCCTGGATATAATGAAGACAAAAGGGGACACTGTTACTTGTAGCCAGGCCCTCGTATGTCAACCATCAATTAGCTGACCACTCGTGCCAGGAGTGGTCAGCATGCTTTTGTGGCGAGAAGGAGCAGCAAGATTGCTGCCAGCAGGATAACCCGCAATGCTTTCTTCCACATCGGCATCACCTCCCTTCGCATGAAATGCGCTGGGGTTTTGGTGGCCTGACCACTGAAGTAACAGTGTCCCGTATGGGATACTATATCATGTTGGCTCGAAATTTGTCAATGCTAAGACAGCCACCCCGCCGCGTTTCTCACACGCTGGCGGGGTGGTTGGTTTTTATTCCGGTGTTTTTACCAGGCATCGTTTCTTATAGAACGCGATCCCATAGCAGAGGACCGAATCATAGTCCTCCTCAAACTCTTTGGCATACTGCCGGTCTTTGATCTGTTGCAGAGCCTCGGCACAGCTCTTTTGCAAACCACCAAGCGTTTTGGCATACTTGGCCTCGAAGAGAACGACCTGCGGTCTGTCTGGATGATACATGACGATGTCGCTGCGCCCCTCGCCGTGTTCCCGGTTGGACTCTACCGCACAGCCGGAGCCGGCCAGGATCCCGGTCAGGAACGCATGGTAGAAATCCTCTTTGTAGTCATGGTAACTGATGGTCTTGTAGAGCAGCTTATTGATCTCTTCGGTCAGCGTTTCCGCATCACCGGACCACATTGCGTCAAACAAGGTGGTCAAATTCCAGGTCTGGGCGCTCTCGTCAAACCACTTTTGAATGGTCGTCTCGAAAATTTCCCGGACTTCCGCATTGGGAATGATCAGGGCGGAGGTGTCCTCTGGCAATGGGGCCGGAAGATCGTCCTCCCGAACCTGTGTCAGGTAACCAGTCAGATACAGGATGCTCCACAAGTTTTCTTCCGAAGAGTGCAGGTAATCATAGGTCAGATCTTCTTCGACCTTCTGAAGGATATACCCGCCAGACAGAAGCGTTTCCAATTTTTGAGAAATTTTTGTTCCTCGATAGTCGATAAACGACCGGATGATAGAATTGTCACTGGTGTTCTTCCAGTAACTGGCGGGCTTAGCCTTGGGGTTGCGCTGGAGGTCCCGCAGATAATTCATCACGTCCCACGGGCAGTAGACGTCCAGGTCTCCGAAGTGATACCCGTCGTACCAGTTCTTAATGTCAGCAGCATGTTCCTGGCAGTCTGCATCTTTGAGAATCTGATCCACGTCTTCCTGAGTAAAGCCGAAGTACTCATTCAAGTGAGAAGATGAGATCGTATCAGAGACAAAGTTGTTGGTGCCGGTGAAGATGCTTTCCTTGGCGATGCGCAGGCAGCCAGTGATCACAGCAAAACGGAGGGCGTCATTATCCTTCAATGCTGTACTCATTAGCCCCTTGATGACCTCTATCATTTCCGGATAATAGCCCTTGGCACTGGCTTTGGCGATAGGAACGTCATACTCATCGATGAGAAGAATGACCGGTTTGCCATAATGGTTCCTCATCAGCCGCATCAACAGAACAATCGAGGTCTTCAGCATCGCATCTGTGGGATTTCCGCTGACTTCATCTGCCAATCGTTCAAAAACCTTTCGGTCATTTTCCTGGACTCGTGTCCCTTCCAGCAGATAACTATGGTCGTTATAAATTGCTGCGATCCGGTTCAGAAGCATCTCTTTGGCCGAAGCAAAGGTCAGACCATCCACATCCTTAAAGGTCAGGAATAAGACTGGCCACTGGTTCATCCATTCGCTGCACAGGGCTGTATTCTTAGAGATTTCCAATCCCTCAAACATCGCCTGACTGTCCCTGCGGATGTCGAAGAAGTTGGCCAGCATGCTCATGCCCATGGTCTTTCCAAACCGGCGGGGGCGGGTGATGAGGGTCACTTCTGCTGTCTCTTTCTCCAGCAGGTCAGCGATGAGTCCCGTCTTGTCTACATAATAGTAACCATAATTTTGGATTTTAGCAAAGTCGGAAATGCCAACTGGGATCTTGAGATCATTCATGTCTGCAACCTCCTTCCAATCTCTCAAGTTGGTTTTATGATACCATGAAAACAAAGAAACGGCAAGGCCACCGCGTCTCAGTGGTCTTGCCGTTTTTACGCACAAATGGAATGATTCTCTTTTAGACCGTCGGGTCGTCGATCTTCTGGAACCCACCGGCGGGAATGACGATGGTGTCCGGCACTTCCTCCCCGAAATCGTCGAACAGGCTGAACCCGCCCTGCATCAGGAAGGTGCGGATGGCCTCCTCCGCCGCGGCGTAATCCGTCCCCGGCTCCTCGAAGGACTTCACCAGGGTATCCATGTGCCCCAGCATCTGGTCGGCCCGGTCGCTGTATTCCTGGTCAATGCCGAACTCCTTGTTCATGCTGCCGCAGAACTTCTTGGCCGTGGCCGTATCATAGACCGGCGTCAGGAAGAGGTTAAACATCCCCAGGCTCTCGTAGTCATAAAAGCCGTTGTATTTCTCCAGGTCCGCCGGAGTCTTGACCTCCGGGCACTGGAATGCCGTTTCGGGCAGCTCGCCGCCGTTTTGGGCTTTCAGTGCCTCCTCCTGCTCGCCGGGCAGGTAGCAGTCCATGTAGCAGCATTTGGTGAGCCAGTCGTTCACCATGTCTACCACGTCCTGCACGTTGGTGTAACTGGCAAAGCGCGTGACGTTCCGCTCTTCGCCGCTGGTGGCATACATCAGAACAAAAAAGTGATCGTTCATGGTTTTTCGTCTCCTTTGTTACGATTCCTCGTCCAGGGCGCAGCCCAGCAGCCGGACCTCCGGCTCCAGGGTCACGCCGGTCTGTTCCAACACCGTGGCCCGCACCAGGCGGATGAGGGCCAGAATGTCCCGGCAGGTGGCCCCCCCGGCGTTGATGACAAAGCCCGCGTGCTTCTCCGAGACCTGCGCTCCGCCGACCTTGGTCCCTTTCAGGCCGCATTGTTCGATCAGCCCCCCGGCAAAATGCCCCACAGGGCGCTTGAACGTGCTGCCCGCGCTGGGGTATTCCAAGGGCTGTTTGGACCGGCGGCGCTGGGCCAGGTCCGCCATTTTTTCTCGAATGGCGGTCTCGTCGCCCGTGGCCAAGGTGAGGTGTGCCCCCACGATGCTCCAGGGCAGCTGAGAGAAAACGCTGGTGCGATAGCCCAGCTTCAGCTCGTCTTTCCCCAAGCGGTGGGCCGCACCTGTCTCGTCCAGGCAGTCCACCCAGTCGATGACCTGGGCCATCTCCCCGTCATAGGCTCCGGCGTTCATAAACACGCCGCCGCCGACGGTGCCGGGGATGCCGTGGGCAAATTCCAGGCCGGTCAGCCCGCACCCGGCGGCAAAGTTCGCCGCCTGGGCCAGGGAAAGGCCGCTGCCGAGATACAGGCCGGTCTCCCCGTCCCGCTCCAAGCGGGTCAGGCCCCCGGCCAGCTTAATGAGAAAGCGGTCCACGCCCTCGTCGGCCACCAGCAGATTGGACCCCTTGCCCAGAAAAAAGGGCACGATGCCTGCCTCTGCCGCCGCCCGCAGGACGGCGGACAGCTCTTGCAGGCTCTTGGGCAGGGCCATAAGCGCCGCCGGGCCGCCCACCCGAAACGTGGTGTGGTGGGCCATCGGCTCGTGTGCCCGGACCTCTAAGCCGGGGATCTGGCTGAGTTTGGCGCTGAGCGCCTGAAATGCCTCCATGGAACCCTCCTCTCCCGTCCTCGGTGGGACGGTGTTTCCATTCGATATAGTATAGCATATCCGGGGGACGTATTGCAATCCACCCCTCTCCAAGTGGATCGAACGCGTCGTGCACGCCCCGGTAGAAAAACGGCTGCGGTTGCCCGCAGCCGTTTTGTGCTGTGCAAACAGGGAGACTTAGTCCTCGCTGTCTTCGTCGTTGTCCAGGCTGATGGACAGGATCTCGTCGCCCTCGTCCTCCTCTGCGTCCTCGTCGGGCAGCAGATCTGCCTCCTCCGGGGCCTCCTCAGGCTCCAGGCCCTCCTGGGGATCCTGGTTCTCCTGGATCGCGGCCGCCACGGCGGCATAGCCGGTCTTAGGCTGCTCCTCTTCCTCGTCGCGCGGGTTGACCTGGCGGTACATGGACAGGCCGGAACCGGCGGGGATGAGCTTACCGATGATGACGTTTTCCTTCAGGCCGATCAGGTGGTCCACCTTGCCCTTGATCGCAGCCTCGGTCAGGACCTTCGTCGTCTCCTGGAAGGAAGCGGCAGACAGGAAGGAGTCGGTGGCCAGAGAGGCCTTGGTGATACCCATGAGCAGGGTGGTGGCGGTGGGCACCACCAGCTCGCTGCCGTCCTCGCGGGTCTCGCCGGCAGCGATGCGGGCCTCGATGGCCTCCTTGGCGTCCAGATACTCCATGACCTCCACGGTGGAGCCGGAGAGCAGCTGAGAATCGCCGGGTTCCTCGATGCGGACCTTCCGCATCATCTGGCGCACAATGATCTCAATGTGCTTGTCATTGATGTCAACGCCCTGCTGACGGTAGGGCTTCTGGACTTCCTGGATGAGGTAGTCGTGGACGGCGGAGACGCCGCGGATGCGCAGGACCTCGTGGGGAGACAGTGCGCCTTCGGTCAGCTGGTCGCCCTTGTTGACCCAGTCGCCGTCCTTGCAGCGGATACCGGCGCTGTACGGCAGGGCGTAGCTGACCACCTCGCCGTCGTCGGCGGTGATGGTCACGTTGCAGATGGTGATGCGCTTGCTCTCTTCCATGGTCACGCGGCCGCTGATCTCGGCCAACTGGGCCATCTTCTTGGGCTTGCGGGCCTCGAACAGCTCCTCAACACGGGGAAGACCCTGGGTGATGTCGCCGCCGGCGACGCCGCCGGTGTGGAAGGTACGCATGGTCAGCTGGGTGCCCGGCTCACCGATGGACTGGGCCGCGATGATACCGACGGCCTCGCCCTCGCCCACCGGCTCCCCGATGGCCAGGTTCACGCCGTAGCACTTGGAGCAGACACCCTGGCGGGCGCGGCAGGTCAGGACGGAGCGGATCTTCAGCTCGTGAATGCCCTTGTCCTCCAGGACCTTGGCGTCGTCCATGGTGAACATGTGGTCCTTGTCGAAGAGGACCTCGCCGGTGGTGGGATCCACCACGTCGCTGACGGGATAGCGGCCCTTGAGACGCTCGGCAAAGGGCTCGATGACCTGGCCGTTCTCGCTGATCTCGCGGACGGTGATGCCCTCGGTGGTGCCGCAGTCGTGCTCACGGATGATGACCTCCTGGGAGACATCGACCAGACGGCGGGTCAGATAACCAGAGTCGGCGGTACGCAGCGCGGTATCGGCCAAGCCCTTCCGGGCGCCTCTGGAGGAGATGAAGTATTCCAGAACGGACAGGCCCTCACGGAAGTTTGCCTTGATGGGGATCTCGATGGTCCGGCCGGAGGTGTCAGCCATCAGGCCACGCATGCCGGCCAGCTGACGGATCTGAGCCATAGAACCACGGGCGCCGGAGTCGGCCATCATAAAGATGGGGTTGTAGCGATCCAGACCGGCCTGCAGGGCCTCGGTGACGTCCTTGGTGGTCTGCTCCCAGGCCTTAACGACCAGGCGATACCGCTCGTCGTTGGTCAGGAAGCCGCGTTTGAACTGTTTCTCGATCTTCACGATCTCCTGCTCCGTCTCGCGGATCAGGGGATACTTCTTCTGGGGGACGGTCATATCGTAGATGGAGACCGTCAGAGAGCCCAGGGTGGAGTAGTGGTAGCCGCGGGCCTTGATGATATCCAGGACCTCGGCGGACTGGGTAAAGCCGTGGCGGATGATGCACTTGTCGATGATCTTACCCAGCTGCTTCTTGCCGCAGACGAAGTTGATCTCCGGGTCGAAGCAGGCTTCGGGGTCCTCGCGGTCCACAAAGCCCAGGTCCTGAGGGATGCCCTCGTTGAAAATCAGGCGGCCGACCGTCGTCCGCACCAGCTTGGTGCGCTCCTCGCCGTTCACGGTGGCGGTCATGCGGACCAGAATGGGCACGTGCAGCTCCAGCTGGCCCTCGTCGTAGGCCAGGCGGGCCTCGGCGGGGCTGGCGAAGGCGTGCAGGACCTCCTTGGCCTCCTCCCCGGCGGCGTTGGCCCGGCAGGCCTCATAGCCGGAGGTGGGCAGCAGACGGTCGGGGGTGTCGATCCAGATGTGGTCGCTCTCGCTGACGGTCCCGGCCTCCACCGCAGCCGCGGCGGCCTCTACCGTGGGATAGATATAGGCGGGGTCGGCGGGGGCGTCCTTCTCGTAGGTCAGGTAGTAGGAGCCCAGGACCATATCCTGGGTAGGAACCGTAACAGGGCCGCCGTCCTGGGGCCGCAGGAGGTTGTTGGCGGAGAGCATCAGGATGCGGGCCTCTGCCTGGGCCTCGGCGGACAGGGGGACGTGGACGGCCATCTGGTCGCCGTCGAAGTCGGCGTTGAATGCCGTACAAACCAGGGGGTGCAGCTTAATGGCGCGGCCCTCCACCAGCACCGGCTCGAAGGCCTGGATGCCCAGGCGGTGCAGGGTAGGCGCACGGTTGAGCATCACGGGGTGCTCCTTGATGATGAAGTCCAGCGCATCCCAGACCTCGGCGCGGCCCCGGTCCACCATCTTCTTGGCGGACTTGATGTTGTTGGCCAGGCCGTCCTCCACCAGCTTCTTCATCACGAAGGGGCGGAAGAGCTCAATGGCCATCTCCTTGGGCAGGCCGCACTGATAAATTTTCAGCTCAGGGCCGACCACGATGACGGAACGGCCGGAGTAGTCGACACGCTTGCCCAGCAGGTTCTGACGGAAGCGGCCCTGCTTGCCCTTCAGCATATCGGACAGGGACTTCAGGGCGCGGTTGTTGGCGCCGGTGACGGCACGGCCGCGGCGGCCGTTGTCGATCAGGGCGTCCACAGCCTCCTGGAGCATCCGCTTCTCGTTGCGGATGATGATGTCGGGGGCGGAGAGCTGGATCAGGCGCTTGAGGCGGTTGTTGCGGTTGATGACCCGGCGATACAGATCGTTCAGGTCGGAGGTGGCAAACCGGCCGCCGTCCAGCTGGACCATGGGGCGAATTTCGGGGGGGATGACCGGCAGCACGTCGATGATCATCCACTCCGGCTTGTTGCCGGAGATGCGGAAGGCGTCCACGACCTCCAGGCGCTTGACGATCCGGGCCTTCTTCTGGCCGGAGGCGTGGTGCAGCTCCTCGCGCAGCTGGACGGAAAGCTGCTCCAGATCGATGTCGGCCAGCAGCTTCTTCACGGCCTCGGCACCCATGCCGGCGTCGAAATCGTCCTCATACTTCTCCCGCAGCTCACGGTACTCCTTCTCGGAGAGGATCTGGTTCTTCACCAGGGGGGCATAGCCGGGGTCGGTGACGATATAGGCGGCAAAGTACAGGACCTTTTCCAGGATCCGGGGGGACAGGTCCAGCAGCAGGCCCATGCGGGAGGGGATGCCCTTGAAGTACCAGATGTGGGACACCGGGGCGGCCAGCTCGATGTGGCCCATCCGCTCCCGGCGGACGTTGGCGCGGGTCACTTCCACGCCGCAGCGGTCACAGATCTTGCCCTTATAGCGGATCTTCTTGTACTTGCCGCAGTGGCACTCCCAGTCCTTGGTGGGGCCAAAGATGCGCTCGCAGAACAGGCCGTCCCGCTCAGGCTTCAGGGTGCGGTAGTTGATGGTCTCCGGCTTCTTGACCTCGCCATAGGACCAATCCAGGATCTGCTCCGGGGAAGCGATACCAATACGAATGGCGTCAAACTCAGCATAGCTCATATTTCAATCGTCCTCCCGTTCTTTATTCTTCATAGCGGCCGTCGCCGTAATCGTCGTCTGCGCTGTCATCGGCGGTCATGCCGGCCACAGCAAAGTCATCGTCGTCGCTGGTCTCCTTGATGGTGTAGCCTGCGGCGGAGAACTGGGCGTCGGCGTCGTTGTTCTCGTGGTAGGGGGTATAGTCGTCGTCGCGGATCTGGTTGAAGTTCTGGTACCCTTCTTCTTCGTCGTCCCGCAGCTCGATCTCCTCGCCCTGGGCGTCCAGGACCTTGATGTCCAGGCACAGAGCCTGCAGCTCCTTGACCAGGACCTTGAAGGACTCCGGAATGCCAGGCGCAGGGACGTTGTGGCCCTTGACAATGGCCTCGTAGGTGCGGACACGGCCGGTCACGTCGTCGGACTTGACCGTCAGAATCTCCTGCAGGGTGTACGCCGCACCGTAAGCCTCCAGGGCCCAGACTTCCATCTCGCCGAAGCGCTGGCCGCCGAACTGGGCCTTGCCGCCCAGAGGCT